>Ga0075467_10002463_pt1 | contig 14586 bp, 16 predicted proteins | sample DEB08_DNA_9_FD_75067 | JGI IMG/M metagenome (GOLD analysis project Ga0075467, IMG submission 75067) | Aqueous microbial communities from the Delaware River and Bay under freshwater to marine salinity gradient to study organic matter... | ecosystem: Environmental > Aquatic > Marine > Coastal ... | reverse complement strand
TGTTCACGACTTTGCGGGAAATGGGCGCGGATTTGACCTATGAAAACCTGCGCGAAGAGGGTGGTGAACCTGTCGCCGACCTGCGTGCGAAATTCTCGCCCGACATGAAGGGGATTGCGGTGCCACCTGACCGCGCGGCCAGCATGATCGACGAATACCCGATCCTGTCGGTGGTCGCGGCCAACGCGCAAGGACCGACCGAGATGCGCGGCGTCAAGGAATTGCGTGTCAAGGAAAGCGACCGGATCGATGCGATGGCCGTGGGCCTGCGCGCGAACGGCATCGCGGTCGAAGACGGACCGGATTGGTGGATCGTGCATGGACGCGGGCCGGGCAGCGTGCCGGGCGGCGCCACCTGCGCCAGCCATCTGGATCACCGTATCGCCATGTCGTTCCTTTGCCTTGGAATGGCGTCTGAACACCCCGTCAGCGTCGATGATGCCGGGCCGATCGCCACCAGTTTCCCGATCTTCGAGACGCTTATGTCCGATCTGGGTGCCCGGATCGTGAGAGTGGCTGGATGACGCGAACCACGACACAGGTGCAGTCATGAGCTTTACGATCGCCATCGATGGACCCGCCGCAGCGGGCAAGGGCACGATCAGTCGCGCGGTGGCCGAACGGTTCGGCTTTGCGCATCTGGATACGGGGTTGCTTTATCGTGCGGTCGGACGACGGATGTTGCTGGGCGAGGAACCCGTGGCGGCGGCGCGCACCCTGATCGCCGCCGATCTGGCGGGTGACGATCTGCGCGGGCCTGCGGTTGCCCAAGCCGCCAGCAAGGTTGCGGTCATCCCCGAGGTGCGGGCAGCGTTGGTTGATTTCCAGCGTGCCTTTGCCGCGCGGGCCGGGGGTGCGGTGCTGGACGGGCGCGACATTGGCACGGTGATCTGTCCCGACGCGGAGGTGAAGCTGTTCGTGACGGCCAGCGCCGAGGTCCGCGCGGCGCGGCGTTTGGCCGAACTGCTGGCCAGCGGGAATGATACGGACCTTGCAACGGTTCTGGCCGATGTGAAGGCCCGTGATGCCCGCGATGCGGAAAGGGCGACGGCCCCGATGAAGGCCGCAGGCGATGCCTTGATCATCGATACGTCCGAGATGTCCATCGCGCAGGCGGTCGCGCGTGCCGTGGCCGCCGTTGAGGCCCGATTATAGCGTGATTAAAGGGAACTTTTGCCCGATCCGCCGCGCGCCATGATTTGAGAACCGATAGCGCAGGCCGGGCGTATCGCGGCCTTGCATTCTTGGGGTCTTGGCGCTATATGCGGCCGATCTAGCGGGCAGTTCTTGTCTCAACCGGACAGGGTCGGGTTTCCCCCGGCCCTGCTGCGTTTGAAATGAGGCTGAAAAACAGAAATCCCAAGACCGGCGGAGACAACCGCACGGCCAGTATAACGACCTGAAGGAACCTGAAAACGTATGTGCGCTAAAACAACCATGGAGGAATTCGAAGCCCTCCTGAACGAAAGCTTCGAAATCGACACGCCCGCCGAAGGCAGCGTTGTCAAAGGCAAGGTTCTGGCGATTGAAGCCGGACAAGCCATCATCGATGTCGGCTACAAGATGGAAGGCCGCATCGATCTGAAAGAATTCGCGAACCCTGGCGAAGCTCCCGATATCAAAGTTGGCGACGAAGTCGAAGTTTACCTTCGCAATGTCGAAAACGCCCGTGGCGAAGCCGTGATCAGCCATGAGATGGCCCGTCGCGAAGCCGCGTGGGACCGTCTGGAAAAAGCCTATGCAAACGAAGAGCGTGTCGATGGCGCGATCTTTGGCCGGGTCAAAGGTGGCTTTACCGTCGATCTGGGCGGTGCCGTGGCGTTCTTGCCGGGCTCGCAAGTCGACGTGCGCCCTGTGCGCGACGCAGGCCCGCTGATGGGTCTCAAGCAGCCATTCCAGGTTCTGAAGATGGACCGCCGTCGTGGCAACATCGTTGTGTCGCGTCGTGCGATCCTTGAAGAATCCCGCGCCGAGCAGCGCGCCGAGGTTATCGGCAAGCTGGCCGAAGGCGACGTGGTTGACGGTGTGGTCAAGAACATCACCGAGTACGGCGCATTCGTCGATCTGGGCGGTGTGGACGGCCTGTTGCACGTGACCGACATGGCATGGCGCCGTGTGAACGACCCCAAGGAAGTCCTGTCGATTGGCGAAACCGTCAAGGTGCAGGTCATCAAGGTCAACAAGGAAACGCACCGCATCAGCCTTGGCATGAAGCAGTTGCAGGACGATCCGTGGGATTCGGTTGAAGCGAAGTACCCGCTGGAATCGACCCACATGGGCCGTGTGACCAACATCACCGACTACGGCGCATTTGTTGAGCTTGAGCCGGGCGTTGAAGGCCTGGTTCACGTGTCCGAGATGTCCTGGACCAAGAAGAACGTCCATCCGGGCAAGATCGTGTCGACCTCTCAGGAAGTCGAAGTGATGGTGCTGGAGATCGATTCGACCAAACGGCGCGTGTCGCTTGGCCTGAAGCAGACCATGCGCAACCCGTGGGAAGTGTTCGAAGAGCAGTTCCCCGTCGGGACGCAGGTCGAGGGCGAGGTCAAGAACATCACCGAGTTCGGTCTGTTCGTCGGTCTGGAGAACGACATCGACGGTATGGTTCACCTGTCTGACCTGACATGGGAAGGCCGTGGCGAAGATGTGATCGGTAATTTCCGCAAGGGTGACATGGTTCAGGCCGTCGTGACCGAAGTCGACACCGACAAAGAGCGTATCAGCCTGTCGATCAAAGCCGTTGATGGCGATCCGTTTGCCGATGCGGTTGATGGCGTCAAGCGCGGCTCGATCATCACGGTTGAAGTGACCGCGATTGAAGACGGTGGCATCGAGGTGGAATACGAAGGCATGAAATCCTTCATCCGCCGTAGTGACCTGTCCCGTGACCGTGCCGAGCAGCGCCCAGAGCGTTTTGGCAAGGGCGACAAGATTGATGTGCGCGTGACGAACGTGGACAGCAAGACCCGCCGCCTCGGCCTGTCGATCAAGGCACGCGAAATCGCGGAAGAGAAGGAAGCCGTTGAACAGTTCGGTTCCTCCGCCTCGGGTGCATCGCTTGGCGATATCCTTGGCGCGGCTCTGAAGAAGACCGGCGACGAGTAAGAACGTCTGAATTGACTTTGGAAGGGCCCCGCCGGCAACGGCGGGGCCTTTTCTTTTGGTTCATGCTGATTGCATTCCATGGTTTGGCTTGATGGTGCTGCGCGCAAGCGTCGGCAACCACAAAGACAGCCCGTCGCAACCGTCAGCCACCACAACGGAGCAACTGCCGGGCGACAACGTTCCGGCGCGAAGGACACAGCGCAAGCTTCGTTCCTGTCTTGAAACAGGGACTGCCATGCGCTGACTGATCTGGGTGTGATGGACGGGATGCCGCCTTTGCCCGTGACGCCTGAGGGCCTGCGGCCATTGTGCCGCAGGCCCTTTCCTTTCCCCGATCAAGGAATATCTGTTGTTTCAGAAATTACTGAAATCAGCGTAGGTATAGGGGATCATCATGAGGCTCACACCTCTCCAGCAGGAGTTCGTGCTCCATTTCGGTGAAATGGGCAGCCGTTGGGGGATCAACCGCACTGTCGGTCAGATCTATGCGCTTTTGTTCCTGTCCGAGCAGCCACTCAACGCCGAGCAGATCACGACGGCACTGGGTGTCAGCCGTTCGAACACGTCGATGGGATTGAAGGAACTGCAGGCATGGAGCCTTGTCCGGTTGCGCCACCTGCCTGATGACCGCCGCGATCATTTCACAACGCCGGACGACCTGTGGGAAATCGTGCGAACGCTTGTCGCCGAACGCAAGAAACGCGAGATCGACCCGACTTTGACCAAGCTGCGCGAACTGGAGATGCAGGGGCCCCGCGGCGACAACTATGCCGAGTCCCGCATCGCCGAGTTGCGCGAATTGATCGAAACGATGACCGGCTTTTACGAAGAAATGGAAAAGCTGGAAACTGAACGGCTTGTTCAGTTGATGACCTTGGGCAGTCGCCTGCGGGGCGTTCTGGAAACGGGCCGCAGTCTGAACCCGTTCGCCAAATCCAAGAAGGGACGCGCTGCGTCGAAAGGTAAATAGTAATGGACACGCTGATCCTGTCGCGCATCCAGTTTGGTGCGAATATCTCTTTCCACATTCTTTTTCCAACCATCACGATCGCCCTTGGCTGGGTGCTTTTGTTCTTTTGCGTGCGGTATGGGCAAACGGGCGACATGAAATGGATGGACGCCTATCGGTTCTGGGTGAAAATCTTTGCCTTGTCTTTCGCCATGGGCGTGGTCAGCGGCATAACCATGTCGTTCCAGTTTGGCACCAACTGGCCCGGTTTCATGGAGACGGTCGGCAACATCGCGGGACCGTTGCTGGCCTATGAAGTTTTGACGGCCTTTTTTCTCGAAGCGGCGTTCATCGGCATCATGTTGTTCGGTTTTTCGCGCGTGCCGGGGTGGTTGCACACGCTGGCGACCTTTTTGGTGGCTTTTGGGACGATGCTTTCGGCGTTCTGGATCATTGTCCTGAATAGCTGGATGCATACGCCCCAAGGGTTCGAGATGATTGATGGCGTGGCCCATGCCACCGATTGGGGGGCCATCATCTTCAATCCGTCGATGCCTTACCGCTTTGCCCACATGATCATTGCAAGCGGCTTGACGGTTGCATTCCTGATCGCAGGTGTCTCGGCGTTCCGGTGGCTTTTGGGTGACCGCAAGCGCGACGTGCGGATGACACTCAAGGTCGGTGTCGCGATGGCCGCGGTGCTGATCCCGGTGCAGATATTCATCGGGGACATCCATGGGCTGAACACGTTGGAAAACCAGCCGCAAAAGGTGGCGGCGATGGAGGGTAACTGGGAAACCTCGACCAACGTGCCGCTCTTGCTGTTTGCGATCCCTGATGAGGAGGCCCGCGAAAACCGGTTCGAGGTGGGCATTCCCAACCTTGCGTCATGGATCCTGACGCACCATGCGGATGGTGAGGTGCCGGGGCTGAATGATTTCGTGGCCGAGGATGGCACCGTGATGCATCCGCCAGTCGCACCTGTGTTCTGGTCCTTCCGGATTATGGTCGGCACGGGTCTGGCAATGCTGTCCCTGTCGTGGGTGGCGGTGTTCTTGATGTGGCGGCGGCGGCACCTGCATCAGGGGCAGATCGCCGGCCATTGGCTGGCGGTTGAAGGATTGCCCAAACTTGTCCTCTACGCCTTGGTGGCAATGGCATTTTCCGGTTGGCTGGCAACCTTGGCGGGGTGGTACACCACCGAGATTGGTCGCCAGCCATGGCTGGTTCAGGGGGTGATGACCACCGCCCAAGCCGTGGCGGATGTGCCCGCGCCCATGGTTCTGGGGACCTTGCTGACCTATCTCGCGATCTACGCCGGTTTGATCTTTGCCTACATCGGTGTGGTCGTCTACCTCGCGCGCAAGGCCGTCATCGGCGACACGCCATCTTTTCCCGAAACCCCGCAGTCGCCCAAGGCGATCGTGCCTGCCCTGCAACCCGGAGAGTAGCCCATGATTGACCTGTTCGGAGACCCCGCCATCTGGCTGCCCTTTGCCTTCGCGGCACTGATGGGCCTGTCCATCCTGATCTATGTCGTTCTGGATGGCTTTGATCTGGGTGTCGGCATCTTGTTCCCCATGGCTAGCCGCGTGGAAAAAGACCGCATGATAGGGTCAATCGGCCCGTTCTGGGATGCAAACGAGACGTGGCTGGTATTGGCCGTGGGCCTGTTGCTGGTGGCATTTCCAACGGCGCATGGCATGATCTTGTCTACCCTTTATCTGCCCGTCTTCATCATGTTGATCGGGTTGATCCTGCGGGGGGTGGCGTTCGAGTTTCGGGCCAAGGCACGGTCCGAACACAAGCGGCTATGGAACGCCTTGTTCTTTGGGGGGTCGCTTGCAACCGCGCTGGCGCAGGGGTTCATGCTGGGCCTTTACATCATGGGGTTGGACCAGACGCCCGAAACGCTGGCCTTCGCGACGTTGACGGCGGTGTTTCTTGCGGTCGGATACAGCTTTATCGGGGCCTGCTGGCTGATCTTCAAGACCGAGGGCGCGTTGCAGCGCAAGGCCGTCAGGTGGGGCCGTGAAAGCCTATGGGGCGTCATTCTGGGGATGGGGGCGGTATCGCTGGCATCACCCTTTGTCAGCACCCGCATCTTCGACAAATGGTTCAGTTGGCCCGAGGCGCTGTGGCTCAGCCCGCTGCCGTTGGTGTCCGGCGGATTGGTCGTGGCGCTTTGGGTATTGTTGCGCCGCATGCCCTTTCCCGGGGATCGCAAGGCGTGGGTGCCCTTCACACTGGCAACCACGCTGTTCACGCTGGCCTTTGGTGGCCTCGCCTACAGCTTTTATCCGTATGTCGTGCCGGAACGCTTGACGATTTATGAAGCCGCATCGGCGCCTGAGAGCCTGCTTATCATCCTTGTGGGCGCATGTTTCGTGGTGCCCGTCATCATCGCCTATTCAATCTTTGCCTACGCCATCTTTCGGGGCAAGGCGACGGATTTGCGGTATGATTAGAAGTCGACACTCACCCCCGGCAGGTTGAGGCTGCGCATCAATTCCCGCAACTCCTGCCGGGCTGCCAGATTGGAGACGTTCAGGCGATCGACGCCCAATTCACGCAGGTCCAGCAAGGTCATGCCCGTGGGGAAGAGTTCGCGAAAGATCACCCTCTCGGAGAAGCCGGGCGCAACGCGAAAACCGATGCGCTCGGACAGGGCCTGCAGTGCTTGGCCGACCTTGCGCTTGTTGTGCATTTCCTGCGCGCCAAGGCGGTTGCGGACAACGATCCAGTCAATCGGGTTCAGGCCCGCGCGCGCCCGTAATTGCCGCGCATGCCAGACCATCTCGGAATAGACCGACGGGCCTTTGACCTCGTTTGTTTCGGCGTCCACGCGGCCCAACAGGTCGAAATCGACGAAACTGTCGTTCATCGGCGTGATCAGCGTATCTGCAAGGGAATGAGCGACCTGACTAAGGCGCGTGTGGCTGCCCGGACAGTCGATGACGATGAAATCGCAGCGCGCCTCCAACTCGGCCACGGCCGCAGACAGCCGAAGGTCATAGATGTTCTCGTCGGGGCCCACATCAGCGGGATCGATGTTCGGCAATTCCATCAGCAGGGGGCAGGGCAGATCCAGACTGCGCTTGGAAATGGTGTTCTGGCGGTTCTCGATATAGCGGCCGAAACTTCGCTGCCGCAGGTCAAGGTCCAGCCCTCCGACGATCTGCCCAAGCCGCGACAGGGCGGTCGCGACGTGCATGGCCGTGGTGGACTTGCCCGACCCGCCCTTTTCATTCCCCAGAACGATAATATGCGCCACGGCCCGATCCCCCGGAATTCGCTATGCCAACCCTCATTTGGTGGGGTGTGCGTTTGTTGCCGCAATATACGGAAGGCTGTCGATACTGTTAAGCGTGAAACCGACGATTGCATGGGTAGCGTTGCAATTGGGCGACCCCCTGAATGCAAAACGCCGCCCCGAAGGACGGCGTCTCGATACAAGCAACGACAGGCAGCTTAGAAGCCGAGGCCTTCGTATTTCTTCTTGAACTTGGATACGCGGCCACCGGTATCCATCAAACGGGAGTTCCCGCCGGTCCATGCAGGATGCACCGAGGGGTCAATGTCGAGCGCAAGCGTGTCGCCCTCGGAACCCCAAGTCGATTTCATCTGCACGATGTCGCCGTTGGTCATCTTGACGTCGATTACGTGGTAATCGGGGTGGATGTCTTTTCTCATCTCGCCGCTCCTTACGCGTTTGCGCCCGAGGCGGGCTTGTAGTTGGTGACCTCTGCGATACGGGCCGACTTGCCGCGACGTTCGCGCAGGAAGTACAGCTTGGCGCGGCGTACACGGCCACGACGAACCACTTCGATCGAGTCGATGTTGGTGGAATGCAGCGGGAATACACGCTCCACGCCTTCACCAAAGGAAATCTTGCGCACCGTGAACGATCCGGCAATGCCAGCGCCGTTCTTGCGTGCGATGCATACGCCTTCGTAGTTCTGCACGCGCGAACGTGTGCCTTCGGTTACTTTGTAACCGACACGAACGGTGTCGCCCGCCTTGAAGTCGGGAATTGTCTTGCCAAGCGCAGCGATCTGCTCGGCTTCCAGTTGTGCGATCAGGTTCATTTGACCGATCTCCTATATCTGCGCGGTTCGCCCGCTGATTTTCCGTCGCGCGAGAACTCTGGTTTTCGACCGGGTCCGCCTTGTATCCCGATTGGGGGCGCCCGCCAGAGGGTCATGCAATGTCTGGTTCTTGTATCTGTCCGACCGACCCGTCCGCGCCGAAACTTCGCGTGTGGCAAATAGAACAGAGCCCACAGGCCGATTCCGACCGCAGACAGGCGGCGTATAGGCCTGTTGGCATGTCGGATCAAGCCATTTTCGGGTCGCCGGGCGCGTGAACATGCGCCGACCGGGTCGGGGTGGCATCATGGGTGCGCCAACGCCCGCAAACCAGCCAGAGTTCCGCAAATCGACGCCTCCGGCGCTAATCCTTGGGCGTGTTCCGAGCGGCCTGATATACGGCCCACAAATCCGGGCGGCGCTCTTGCGTCAGGCGTTCGGCCTCGGCACGGCGCCATCTGGCGATTTCACCATGGTGGCCGGACAGCAGAACATCGGGGATGCTGTGGCCGTTCCATTCGGCGGGCTTGGTGTATTGCGGATGTTCAAGCAGGCCGGCGGAAAAGCTTTCATCCTCGGTTGAGGCGGCGTTGCCAAGAACGCGCGGGATCAGGCGGACGGTCGCGTCGATCAGGGCCTGCGCCGCAATCTCTCCGCCAGTCAGGACAAAGTCACCGATCGAGACCTCTTCCAGCGCGAAATGGTCGATCACGCGTTGATCCACGCCCTCGAACCGACCGCACAGCAGGGTCATTCCTTCGGCCTGCGAAAAACGTTGTGCGTGGGCTTGGGTAAAGGGTTTTCCCCGTGGGCTGAGATAGACACGTGGCCAGCGCGCGGCGTCATCAGGTGTGCCTTTTGCGGCCATCGTCAATGCGCGGCCCAGCACATCGGCGCGCATCACCAACCCGGCGCCGCCGCCTGCGGGCGTATCATCGACGTTGCGGTGCTTGCCTTCGCCAAAAAGGCGCAGATCCATCGCTTCAAGCGCCCAAAGACCCTCTTGCAGGGCTTTTCCGGTCAAGGACTGACCAAGCACACCGGGAAAGGCATCGGGAAAAAGGGTCAGCACCTTTGCCGTCCACGCACCTTTCAGGCGCGGTGTCGGCGTCATCAGTTCCCGTGGGGTCAGATTTGCAGCAGCGGACAGGCGGCCATGAGATCTGGTGGGATTAGTCGCCATCAAACAAGCCTTCGGGCGGATCGACGATGACGCGTCCAGCCCCCAGATCGACGGTCGGGACAACGTCGCGTGTGAAAGGAACCAGCACCGTTGCCGATTGGCCGTGTGCGCGCACCTCCAGCAGGTCCGAGGCGCCATGGTTCTGAACGTCGTGGATCACGCCCAGCTCCACCCCGCCGGTATCCATGACCGTCAGTCCGATCAGGTCGGCATAGTAATATTCATCATCCGGCAACCCGGGCAGGGCGGCGCGGGGGGCGTACAACCGTGTGCCTTTCAGGGCATCTGCCTGATCTTTGTCGGTAATGCCCGATAGCTGGGCGGCATACCCGGTTTTCACCGGGCGTGTGATTTTCAACGCAAAGGTGCGGCCGCCATCTTCGGTGGACAGCGGACCGTAATCGCCGATGGCGGACGGGTCTGCGGTGAAGGATTTTATCCGCACCTCACCCTTGACGCCAAAGGCGCCCATGATCGCTCCGACACAGATCCGTTCAGTCATTTCACCTGCACCACCGCACACTCTCGTGCGCGTCCATTCCTCACCCGCGCCTGCACTCAGGCCCATCTGGTGTGACCGCGCCCCATGGCCATTTCGGCCACAAAGACCGCGGCGCCACGGGCCACGACAAACATCACTGGCCCGCTGATGATCGGCCCACCTTGTGACAAGATGGGCCGAACCTGTTGATTACTCAGTCGTTTCTTCAGCTGCGACTTCCTCGACCGCGACTTCTTCAACGGCGGGGGCTGCTGCGGCTTCGGCGGCTGCGGCGGCTTTGTCGGCCTTTTCCTGAGCGCGTTCTTTGGCCTTCTTGCCGGGTTCCGCCTTCTTGGGGTTGTTGCGCTCGGTCTTTTCCTGAACGCCAGCGGCTTCCAGCATGCGGGCGACGCGGTCGGTCGGCTTGGCGCCCTGACCCAGCCAGTAGGTCACACGCTCCACGTCCATCTTCACGCGCTCTTCGCTGTCCTTGGCAAGCAGCGGGTTGTAGGTGCCCAGCTTCTCGATGAAGCGGCCGTCACGGGGCATGCGGCTGTCTGTGGCGACGATGGCATAGTGGGGGCGCTTCTTGGAGCCGCCACGGGCGAGCCGGATTTTCATAGCCATGAGATATTCTCCTTTGGATTGGGTTAGTTAGGGGGGATACTGCCCGCCCTACGATTGGTGTTGATGATGATGCCGGATGACTTCGGCGATGATGAAGTTGAGAAACTTCTTGGCGAATTCAGGGTCCAGATCGGCCTCATTCGCCAGGTCTTCTAGCCGTGCGATCTGGGCGGCTTCGCGCGCGGGATCGGACGGGGGAAGGTCGTGTTCTGCCTTGAGCTTGCCCACGGCCTGCGTGTGCTTGAACCGTTCGCCCAATGTATAGACGAGGATCGCGTCAAGCCGGTCGATCGAGGCGCGATGGCCGCGCAGAAGCGCGGCGGCTCGGGTGGTGTCGTCAGACATTGGGGCCTCCGGAATCGGCGAAACGTGGCATGCACAAACCATGCACAACCGATACACAAGTGATGCAGACGCCGACGATCATGTCAGCGCCTCGGGTGACGGGTGGCGCTGAATATGCATCGTCCCGAAGGTGGCGTGTTCGAACGTGCCATCGGGTTGGCAGCCCATGCGCTGCGCCAACGCGAGCGAGCGGGTGTTGGCGGGGTCAACCAAGCTGATTGCAGTGGTCCAATCGGCGGTGCCATAGGCGTATGCGCGCGCGGCAAGCGCGGCTTCGTGTGCATAGCCTTTGCCTTCGCCCGCTTCGAACACGGACCAGCCGATTTCAGGTTCGGGCCAACCCTCGGGGTAGAGCAGGCCGACCACGCCGAGGGGCGTATCGTCGCCGGTGGCGGTGACGATCCAGCGACCGTAGCCGCGAAATTCCCAATGCCCGATCATCGCGCTTAGCTGTAGGAATGCCTCGCCACGCGTATTCGGGCCACCGACGAACTTCGCGCGGTCCGACGCGCGGAACCCGGCGTAGGCGTCAAGGTCCGACAATTTCGGGCCGCGCAGCGTCAGCCGGTCGGTCGTGAGGGTGGGGATATCGGTCATGCGGCGGCCTCTGGGTAGCACCAGATTTCCACGGTAATGCCCACGATCTCGCCCATCTTCTCGAACCGCGCGCCGAGCTTCGTGGCCAAGTGCTTGGAGCGCATATTCTCAGGGTGGATCAACGAGACGATCCCTTTGAGACCCAGCCTGGACTGCCCGTAGGCGAGTGCGGCAACTGCCGCCTCATGGGCATAGCCATGCCCCTCATAGCCCTCGAAAAGGACCCAGCCGAGTTCAGGTTCGGGATAATCGAAGGGATGGTTCATGCCGCAGCGCCCGATGACCTCACCGGTTTCGCGAAGCTCGATGTTCCAGCGGCTATAGCCGCGCGTCGCCCAACCTTTAAGGGTGCCCTCAAATATCTCGTGCGTCTCGGCTTCGGTTATCGTTCCTCCGATATAGACCATCCGGTCGGACAGGCCGAACGCAACCATTGCGGGGAGGTCGGATTCGAGCGGACCACGAAGGAGGAGGCGGGAGGTTTCGATCACCGGGATAGCGGAGGTCTGGGTCATTTCTTCTTCCCGAACCCTGCAAGACCGGGGGGAAGCTCTGCGGCGCCCATGCCGGGCATGCCGCCGGGGCCGCCCATCTGGCGGGCCGCTGCCTCGAGCGCCTTGGCATCCATGCCAGCGCCACCCATGCCGGGCGGCATGCCGCCGCCTTTGCCCATCAGGGCGCCAAGGCCGCCGCGCATCATGCCCTTTGCGCCCATCTTGCCCATTTTCTTCATCGCATCCGCCATCTGGCGGTGCATCTTGATCAGCTTGTTGAGGTCGGACACGTCTTGCCCCGCGCCCGCAGCGATCCGTTTCTTGCGCGACGCCTGCAGAAGCGCGGGGTTGGCGCGTTCCTTTTTGGTCATCGACTGGATCAGCGCAATCTGGCGTTTGATCACCTTGTCGTCGAACCCTGCATCATCAAGCTGCTTTTGCATCTTGGCCATGCCGGGCATCATCGACATCATGCCCTGCATGCCGCCCATCTTCATCATCTGGTCAAGCTGGCCCTTGAGGTCGTTCATGTTGAACTGACCCTTCTGGAAGCGCTTCATCATGCGCTCGGCCTGTTCAGCCTCCAGCGTTTCCTGCGCGCGTTCGACAAGGGCCACGATATCGCCCATGCCAAGAATACGACCGGCGACGCGCGACGGTTCGAACGTTTCCAGCGCGTCCATCTTTTCGCCAAGGCCGACGAAGCGGATGGGTTTGCCGGTGATGGCACGCATCGACAGGGCCGCGCCGCCGCGACCGTCGCCGTCCATGCGGGTCAGCACAACGCCGGTCACGCCGATCTTGTCATCGAATTCTTGCGCGACGTTCACGGCGTCCTGACCCGTCAGGCCATCGACCACCAGCAGGATTTCACGGGGGTTGGCGATGTCACGCACGGCGGCGGCCTGCGCGATCAGGTCGGCATCGACATGCAGGCGGCCGGCCGTATCCAACATGTAGACGTCATAGCCACCGAGGCTGGCCTGCGTCTTGGCGCGCCGCGCGATCTGAACCGGGTCTTCGCCCTTGACGATCGGCAGGGTGTCGACCCCGATCTGCGCACCCAGAATGGCCAACTGTTCCATGGCCGCGGGGCGGTTGGTGTCAAGCGACGCCATCAGCACGCGCTTGCCGTCACGCTCCTTGAGGCGCTTGGCCAGCTTGGCGGTGGTGGTGGTCTTGCCCGACCCCTGCAGACCGACCATCAGGATCGGGGCGGGCGGGTTGTCAATTTTCAGGACGCCGGGATCGGTGTCGCCGGTAAGCGTGGCGATCAGCTCGTCATGGACGATCTTGATGACCTGCTGGCCGGGCGTCACGGATTTGGTGACAGCGGCGCCGGTGGCTTTCTTTTCGACGGCTTTGATGAAGTCGCGCGCGACAGGCAGGGAAACGTCGGCCTCAAGCAGGGCGACGCGGACCTCTCGCATGGCGGTGCGCACGTCATCCTCGGACAGCGCACCTTGCTTGGTGAGGCGGTCAAAGACGCCGGACAGGCGTTCCGAGAGATTCTCAAACATGGGCGCAGCCCCTTTTTCGTTTCGGATGCCCCTAAGGTAAGGGGCCGCCGGACGTGCACCAAGTGCCAGCCCCCTTGTCCAAAGCCGAACAAGGGAAAACGGCATTTACCCCCGTGGGCGAAACCTCGCTGACGGGGGGCGATCTTGTGTGGCCACAAGACCGGAAAGCTGGCGCTATCCGGGTATTTGAGGAGCGTTTACGCGGCGGGCATGGCGGGAGTCAAGTGCTGCTAGCTGCAGTCCACCGTCAGCATCGTCACATCACCGGCCAGCATGTCTTGCCCGTGGGCATGGAGCGCGAAGGCGCGGCGCAGTGTCATGCTGTCCCAGTCTTCCTGCGCCAGCGGCAGGGCGGTGTCGGTGCGGGTGCCCGGCGGACCGAACAGGGTCAGCGCCATGGGCCCCTGAAAAGCCACGCCCGCCACGTTCAGGCCCTGCACGTGATGGGCGTAGACCCCGACCAGATCGGCCGCAGACCCGCGCGCGGTGGTGATCAGCGTCCAGATCGGCCCCGAGATGCTGTCACCAAGGACCATTTCGCCGGATGCCAGATGCGCGGTCGATCCACCTTCCTGCCGGAAGCTTTGGCCAAGGAAGGTGTATACGGCGCGGCCCTGCAGCTCGGTGCCCGGAAGGATCGCGCCCACGCCTTGGGTGACTTGGATCGTGAACACGAGATTGCAGGTCTGGGCCGATGCAAGACCGGGCAGACACATCGCAAGGGCAATCAGGACGTATTTCAACATCAGCCGGAATTATCACGAGTCCCGCGTGCATGCAAAAGCGATCGCGTGGGCGCGCGCGCAAGCCGGCGGGGCGGAACGGGGATGGCTGGCAGGCTTTCGTCGGCGCGTGGGGCGAGCGCATGCCCCGCGCGCCGACGTTAGTTTGGACCCGTGGGGCGCGTCAGGCGGCGATCGCCAGCGCGTCGATCTGCGCATGGGCCGATTTCAGGGTGCTTTCCGCGTCGATCATCATGCGGTCGGCATTGACGAGAGTAACATCCGTGATCCCGATGAAGCCAAGGACGTGGCGCAGATAACCGGTGGCGAAGTCGAAGTCGGACCCCGTCTGGGTGCCGCCAGAGGCGACGGCGATGATGGCGCGCTTGCCTTCCAGCAGGCCCTTGGGGCCGGTTTCGGAATATCGGAAGGTGACGCCGGCGCGCGCGACCAGATCGATCCAAGCCTTGAGCCC
>Ga0075467_10002461_pt1 | contig 14590 bp, 13 predicted proteins | sample DEB08_DNA_9_FD_75067 | JGI IMG/M metagenome (GOLD analysis project Ga0075467, IMG submission 75067) | Aqueous microbial communities from the Delaware River and Bay under freshwater to marine salinity gradient to study organic matter... | ecosystem: Environmental > Aquatic > Marine > Coastal ... | reverse complement strand
TCCTCTCGGACAAGACTGGACTGATGAAAAAAATCATGATGATATACAACCTGATAAAATCGTTCTTCCTGTAGGTAAAAAAGTAAGAGTCCGTATTACTTCAAGAGATGTATTACATAATTTTGATTTACCTCACTTCCGTATAAAGATGGATGCAGTACCAGGTATGCCAACATATTTTGTATTTACTCCAACGGTAACAACGGAGCAGTACCGCAAAAACTTAGGAGCTTTGGACAAAAACGGAGAACCTTTGTATCCTGAGTGGCACACGCCTTCTGATCCTACAGATCCTGAAAGTGTTCCTCGTTGGAAAGCATTCAATTACGAGCTGGCATGTGCTGAATTGTGTGGAAACGGACACTACAGTATGCGCCGAATTGTAGAAATCGTTACAGAAGAGGAGTATGAACGATGGTTAGGAGAACAAAAGTCTTACTATGAAACTTCTATCAAAAAAGAAGAAGTACCTGCTGAAGAGGTGAGTGTTGAGACTGATGTTGAAGAAACAGAAGAAGAAACAGAAGAATAGACAAAGCTGTCTTTGTAGATAAACTATTTAAAGGAAATCTCAATAACGGTATTTTCCGTAGGTTGAAAAATAAAACATTATAGATATGGCTAATCACGATCACAGTCATTTAGAAGAAGTAGCGGTACAAGATCATCACGGTCATGGACACGATGACCATCATGATGATCATCATGGAGATAAGTATCAGTCAAACTTTATAACACATTACATCTTTAGTCAAGATCACAAGATTATTGCTCGCCAGTTTTTAATAACAGGTATGTTCTGGGGTGTAATCGGTGCTTTAATGTCGTTGGTATTTCGTTTACAATTAGGTTTTCCGGAGGAGAGTTTAGCATGGTTGCAACCTGTTCTCGGAAAATGGATTGTAGTTAATGAAGCAGGAATGGGGACGTTAGATCCTGATTTCTACTATGCATTGGTAACTATGCACGGTACAATATTAGTATTTTTTGTATTGACAGCAGGATTGAGTGGTACATTCAGTAACCTACTTATTCCATTACAAATTGGTGCGAGAGATATGGCGTCGCCATTATTAAACATGTTGTCGTACTGGTTCTTTTTCTTAGCAGGAGCTGTAATGTTCGCTTCTCTTTTCCTAAGCACAGGGCCATTCTCTGGTGGATGGACAGCATATCCTCCACTAAGTGCGTTGCCACAAGCTTCGTCGGGATCGGGTGCAGGTATGACATTGTGGTTAGTGAGCATGGTATTCTTTATCGTATCTGTGTTATTGGGTGGTATCAACTATATAACTACAGTATTGAATATGCGTACAAAGGGTATGAGTATGTGGCGTATGCCTCTAACAATCTGGGCATTCTTCGTCACCGCTATCCTAGGGTTATTATCATTCCCCGTATTGGCGTCAGCAGCATTCTTATTGATGTTTGATAGAAATTTAGGTACTAGTTTCTTCTTAAGTGAGATTTTCATAGGTGGAGAGGCTTTAGAATATGCAGGTGGTAGTCCAATTTTATATCAGCATTTGTTCTGGTTCTTAGGACACCCTGAAGTATATATTATTATTTTGCCTGCTATGGGTATGGTTTCAGAGGTTATGTCTGTCCATGCTAGAAAGCCAATCTTTGGTTATAAGGCAATGGTATTCTCGATTATGGCGATTGGATTTCTATCGTTTATCGTTTGGGCTCACCATATGTTTATGTCAGGTGTAAATCCATTTATCTCGAATATATTCGTAATATTCACGCTGATTATCGCAGTACCTTCTGCCGTGAAAGTATTTAACTGGATTGCAACACTTTATGGCGGTTCTGTAAGATTCGCAACATCGATGTTATTTGCTATCGGTTTCGTATCAATGTTCATTTCCGGTGGATTAACAGGTATCTTTTTAGGAAATTCTGCTATTGATATTCAAATGCACGATACATATTTTGTTGTTGCTCACTTCCATATCGTGATGGGTGTAGCCGCATTCTTCGGTATGTTCGCGGGAGTCTATCACTGGTTCCCAAGAATGTTCGGTCGGTTTATGAACGAGACAATTGGTAAAATCCACTTTTGGGGTACATTAATCGGTGCTTATGCAGTGTTTTGGCCAATGCATTATTTAGGATTAGCGGGTGTACCTCGTCGTTATTATTCATTCGCAACATTCGACTTTTCAGGTCAATTTGGTATGATGAATAAGTTCATAACAATCGCGGCGATTCTTACATTTGCATTCCAGTTGTTATTCATCGTAAACTTTGTTTATTCAATCTACAAAGGTCGTAAACAGAAGGAAATGAATCCTTATGGTGCTACAACATTAGAATGGACGGCACCTATTGATGCAGGTCATGGTAACTGGCCAGGTGCAATCCCTACAGTACATCGTTGGGCTTATGATTACGGTAAGGATGGAAAAGAGTTTATTACTCAAGTTACTCCGCTTGCAGAGGGCGAAGTAGATGGAGAACATTAAATACAATTAGGAGTTAGGAATTAGAAATATATTGATTATTTCTAATTCCCAATTTCTAATTCCTAATTCAACATTGTCTTGTCGGTAAAAGTAGCGAATCAAGAAAAGTCCGTAATCCGCCAGAAGATTGAGGACTACAAAATGTTGGTTAAGTTCCGGCTTAACTTACTCGTAGTGTTTACTTCTGGAATTGGATACGTGATTGGGAGTGGACAGTATTTCACTTGGTCGGGATTATTATTATTGAGTTTAGGTGGTTTTTTAATTACGGGTGCAGCAAATACATTAAATCAGGTTTTCGAGAAAGATTATGATAAAATGATGCCTCGCACGTCTAATCGACCACTACCGACAGGTAGGATGACTATTTCGACAGCTGTATTAGCGGCGGGTTTCATGAGTTTGTTAGGAATATTCTTCTTAGCAATGTTCAATCCGCTAACAGCATTGATTGGTACTGTTTCTTTGATAATTTATGCTTTTGTATATACACCTGTAAAGAGAATCTCCTCATTTGCAGTTACAATCGGTGCGATTCCTGGAGCATTACCTCCTATGATAGGATGGGTTGCTGCAACGGGTGGACTTGGAAGCGAGGCTGTAATATTGTTTGCAATACAATTTTTTTGGCAGTTCCCTCACTTCTGGGCGATAGGTTGGTTACAGCATGACGCTTATAAAAAAGCAGGTTATCACTTATTGCCGTCAAAGGGCGGTAGAGATAAAAGTTCAGCATTACATTGTCTTATCTATGCGATATTCTTAATTCCGATTAGCATATTCGTAGGATCGATAGGCATGGTCAGTTGGTTAGTTGTCGGTGTTATCACGGCAGCGGCTCTATATTACACTTACTACGCATGGAAGTTTTATCAAGCGTGTACAATGGAAGCGGCAAGGAAGTTAATGTTTAGTTCATTCTTTTATCTGCCGATTGTTATGATTGCATTGTTATTAGGCGTTATTTTATAGGATTTAGTTAAAACTTAGAAAATGACTTATGCAAATAGTATGGCGTTAGAAACAACAGAGAAGCGGAGTAGAATTCATCCTCAAAAATATGCTCTTTGGGTAGCATGTGGTAGTATGATTATGTTTTTTGCAGCTTTCACAAGTGCATATATTGTAAGGCAAAGCGCGGGAAACTGGTTGGAGTTTATAATGCCAAATTTGTTCTTTTTTAGTACGATTGTAATATTGACGAGCAGTTTCACATTACATGGAGCGCTGATAGCGTTTAGGAAAATGAAAACAAAATTATTCAAAATACTTTTGGGTCTTTCATTAGTACTAGGAATTACGTTTCTAATATTACAATATCAAGCATGGATTTTATTGACTGCAAACGGAATTGAATTAACGACAAATCCTTCAAGTTCGTTTTTGTTTGTCATCTCAGGTTTTCATGCAGCACACGTTTTAGGAGGTGTTGTAGCTATAATGGTTGCTTTCGTTACTTCTTTGGTCAAAAAGCACGAAATCACGCCTGTAAGACAGTTAAGATTAGAGTTGACAACACAATATTGGCATTTCGTCGATATTCTCTGGCTCTATTTATTCATATTTTTAATAGTTCAACAATAGAATTTTAAACAGATTTTAAGCGGTTGTAAATCGTTGATAATAAAACCTTTAATATAAAATAATGGCTACGGATACAGTCGTACAGCAAGATGTACAAAAAGATGAAAGTGCTTGGTCAGGTGGAAAACAACCTTTCAAAGCCAGTTATGGGAAGTTAATGATGTGGTATTTTCTTTTATCAGATGCTTTTACATTTGCAGCTTTCCTTATTGCCTACGGAGCATTACGTTTTAGTATGCCTACTTGGCCTGTTCCTGATTTCGTATTTGCTAAGATACCTTTTTATTCAGGCGAAGCACCTTTAATTTTTGTAACCTTCATGACTTTTGTTTTGATTGTTAGTTCGGTAACAATGGTGCGTGCGGTACAAGAAGGACATCAAGGAAACCAAAAAGGGGTAGTAAAATGGATGGTTTGGACAATCATTGGTGGCTCTATCTTCTTAGGTAGTCAAGCTTGGGAATGGAACACATTAATTTCTGGTGAAGGAGTAACTGTCACCAAAAACCCTTTCTCTAATCATGAAGAAAGTGGAACTTATCTTTCTGCAAATGATTTGAAGAAGGAAGGTTATAATGAAGTAACTAAAGACGGTGCAACGTATTACTTAGCTACGGATGCTGCTGATATTCCTGAAAATCGCTTCTTTGTGAAGTATGATCATAACGGAGAGTCTTACGCTGGTAAATCTTTCGAAGCTGATGATCCTTATTTAATTACTTATAGCCACGGAACGGAATTATACGAAGCAGGTGCTTATAAAACAGCTGGTGGTGAAGTTAAAAAAGAAGGTTATGGTCCGAAAGCATTCGGTGCACTATTCTTTTTCATTACAGGATTCCATGGTTTCCACGTATTATCAGGAGTTGTGTTCTTGATTATCATTACAATGAACGTGGCAAGTGGATTATACCATAATCGTGGTAATAATTATGAAATGGTAGAAAAGATGGGCTTATACTGGCACTTTGTCGATTTAGTGTGGGTATTCGTATTCTTAGTATTCTATCTATTGTAATCATACACTATTACTAAAATTCTATTTGAAAATTCTTAAAATTATTATATAAAATGGCTGGTTTAAGTTACGAAGAAGGTAAAAAACAGGCATATCGTGGATTCGTTCTTTTGGGGATCATTACTATCGTAGAAGTAATTGTCGCTCTGATTGGTAATGGTCACGTTATCGAGGGGTTCAGTTTACCAAAGTATGTTATGTATCCGATTATGATTGCAATGAGTTTGTATAAAGCATACTTTATTGTAAATGAGTTCATGCATATGAAATATGAAGTAAAAGGTTTAGCGATGAGTGTGCTTTTACCTACACTATTATTAGTTTGGGCAATCATCGCATTCTTACAGGAAGGAAATTCATGGGGACAGCGCCGTGAATTAATAAAAGATAAAAATGCAATTGATGTCAAAGAAGGTCAACAGACTAGTGATATCTTAAAATTCGAAGAATTAGAATCTGGATTTAGATTATCCTAAAGTTCTTACACATAAAATTGAAAAGGTGAGTTTCTAAAAAACTCGCCTTTTTTTATACCTTTTTTTAAGATTTCAGCTTAGCTTTGCAGCATTTTAAATTCAATTAAAACAAGTAATTTTATCAACATTTTGATATTTCGTGTGTTTGATTGTCAGTAATGTAAAGAGTACATAATCTATTGAAAATGAGTGGAATAAAGAAGAATAATATTTGGGTAATTATAGGTTTGTCGTTCTTTTTGATTGGTTTACCTCTAGGATCTTGGTATTATTTACAACAGGGGTTGAATTATAGCTTAGGAGTACAGGATAAGTTAGAGCCAAAGGGAGAAGTTCCTGCTTTTTCTTTCACAGATCAAAATGGTCAAGTTATTACGAATGATAGTTTGAAGGGAAAATTGTATGTTGCAGATTTCTTTTTTGCAAGTTGTCCTAATGAATGTTTAGAAATGGCAGAAAACCTGAAAGTCGTCCAAAAAGCATTCAAAGATCATCCGAAAGTTGTTATTGTATCATTCTCTACGGATCCGTACAATGATACAACTGAGGTGTTGAAGGCTTATGCTGATGGCTTAGGAGCGTTACCATTTCAGTGGTATTTCTTGCGTGGAGAACAGCAAGAAATATTTAAATTGGCTAAGAAAGGATTCAAGTTACCTGCAGATATAAAAGATAACGATTCTGATATTGTCCATTCTCCTTATTTCACGATCGTAGATGCAGAGGGACAAATTAGAAATTATTATGATGGAACAAGTTTCGAGGAAACGAATGTAATGATTACACATATGTCGATGATTATGCCTCGTAAGCCAGATCCTGAAATTAAGGTTGAAGAAAAGGAAGAGTTATAACGTAATTATTAACTGTTAACTATCACAAAGTGGAAAATATAGCTTTAGGAAAAAAATTAGATAAGTGGGCAATCGGGGTTTCAGTATTCGTGCTGATTGCTGTAGTTGCATTGCGTTTCATGCCACAGCTTGGCGAAGATGTAATGCCTTTTGATATTCATATGCTGCCAGCACTTCATGCTGTTCTAAATAGCTTGGTAGCAGTGACTCTGATAGCTGCAATATGGTTTATTAAGAATAAGAATGTGAATATGCATCAACGTATGATATATGTTTCGATGGCGTTGTCAGCCTTGTTTTTGGTATCGTATGTGGTATATCATGCGATTACAGAACCAACAAAATACGGAGGTGATCTGGGAATAGTCTATTATCCATTGTTGATTTCACATATTATTTTGGCAGCTGTCATCTTACCATTTATTTTATTCACATTTATCCGTGGATATACTCAACAAATAGAGGCTCACAAGCGTATAGCGAAATGGACGTTTCCTCTTTGGTTGTATGTAGCAGTCACCGGACCAATCTGTTATTTAATGTTATTACCATATTATTAATATTTGTTAAGATTTAGATGAAAATTGTTTATCAATCTGTTGGTTTGTAACTTTGTATTCAATTGAAAATTAAACAATTATGAAAAATAAAATTTCAAAAATTCTATTTATATTTCTTTTAGCATTTACCATTAATATTGTAAGTGTAAAAACTGTAGATGCTCAGTGTCCGATGTGTAAAATGTCGGCAGAATCGAATTTGCAAAGCGGTGGAACAGCAGGAAAGGGTTTGAATAAAGGTATCTTATATTTATTCGCTGCACCATATTTGATGATTGGAAGTTTGGCATTTATATGGTTCCGAGCAAATAAGAAAAAAAAGGAAGAGGCTGAAGAGGATGCAATTCGCGATTTATTAGATAGCGTCAATTAAAGTATTATATTTTAGTTTAAAATCCCTAATTTCTATATAGAAGTTAGGGATTTTTTGATTTATTTCTTAGCTTTATTTATTGTTCAAAGAGTTACCAGAAATTCCATGAGCTATTTAGAAAAATTAAATAAAAAGCTAAATCAGATTGATAAGAAGGAAAAGCCTAATAAGCTAGAAGATAGGCAAATCCAAACTTCACCCATTATTGACAACCCAAATTCTAAATCCTCAAAAGATAAAGAATCTGATAAGACATTGACGAAAGTCGAAAATAAGCCAAAAGCTATTATTTCTAAAAAAGAGAAAAAAGAAAGCATGGAAAATGAGGACGGTCTTTATGTGTCTATTAAAGACTGGTCGGACGATGATAAACCTCGTGAAAAGTTAAGGCTAAAAGGAAAAAACGCTTTATCGAATGCTGAGTTATTGGCGATTTTATTAGGGTCGGGTTCTCGTAGTAAAAGTGCGGTGGACTTGGCAAAAGACATTCTTAGAAGTGTGGACAATAATTTGACTGAATTAGGTAAAGTGTCAATCGATGAACTTATCAAGAAATTTAATGGAGTAGGAGAGGCTAAGGCGGTCACAATCGTTGCGGCAACGGAACTGGGGAGACGACGACAGATGTCGGCGATTAAGGATCGACCTGAGGTAAGAGGTAGTTTAGATGCTTATAATGTTATCGCTCCGATGTTGGCAGACTTACATCATGAAGAATTTTGGATTTTGATGTTGAATCGTGGTAATCAAGTTTTGAAGCGGGTACAGGTTAGTTTGGGGGGCGTTTCAGGAACGGTTGTCGATGCAAAAATTATCTTTAAGAAAGCATTAGAAATTCCGGCTTCGGCTATTATTCTTTGTCATAATCATCCTTCTGGGAATTTGCGTCCGAGCATGCCCGATATTGAAATTACCAAAAAGATAAAAGCTGGTGCTGAGTTGATTGATATAAAAGTTTTAGACCATTTGATTATATCCGAGCGGGGTTATTTCAGCTTCGCAGATGAAGGAATGATGTAATTTTTTCTAAAATAAATTAGAATTTGATGTAGAAAAATGAAGCGATGATTTTGAATAGAAGTCATCGCTTTACTTTTCTTGATTGTTCGGATACTTATTTTTAGACTAGTAGTCTCAACTTACCCCGAAGCCCGAGAAGAGCTTAAACCTTCCTAAATGATGATTCAAATATTTGAATATCAAATGTTTATATAGTTTTATTAAAGAATAATTAACTGAAATTTAAAAACTAATGATTGTTAGTTTGAAATATGAGTTAGGTCAGTGTTTTGTGCTTGATAAAGATAGATATTGTAGTTATAACAAAGAATAAATAAGGAATCATAAAAGTATGGATTATCAAAGTTATTCTTGAAAATCAATCTTTCAAACAAGTATTACTGGTTAAACAACCTCAAAATAAAGCACTTTGTGTGGATGTTGTTTTTGAGTAATGACCTAATCAAATATCATGAATATTTCAATTACAGGATTTCAAGTGTTAGCAGGTATTGGATTAATTGCTTTAGTAATTATGGGAATTATCTGGGCAGTAAGGTTTTATTATTCACGGGTGACGATTAATAAAAAGGTTACGGATAAGCGAATTAAAAAATACGATGAAGTTGATGTGTTTAAGTTGAGCAATATGTTTTGGAAAGTTGGTATGATTAGCGGATTGACTGTGGCGATTTTAGCGTTTGCTTGGACTTCTTTCCCGAAAGAGATTGATGTATCGGATTACCAGGTAAATTTAGTAGATATTGAGGTTGAGCCACCAAGTACGGTTCAAAAGAAAGAGTTACCGCCACCACCGCCACCGCCGACGACGGTGATTCAAACAACAGATGACTTGCAGGTTGAAGCTCCTAAGTTTGTGGATCAAACGGTAACGCATGAGGTATCGAATCAGACGGCTGCTCCGGTAGCAAAAAAGACAAAACCAAAGCCTGCAACGAAACGACCTTTACCTCCTCCGAAAAAAGCCGTGGAAGAGATCGAGGAAATACATGTTATTGTTGAAGAAATGCCCCGTTTTCCAGGTTGTGAATATTTGGCAAATTATGAGGAGTCTAAACAATGTGCGGATAAAAAAATGTTAGAGTTTATTTATAAAAATATCAAATATCCGACAATTGCAAAAGAGAATAATGTACAGGGTACTGCGGTTATTACTTTTGTAATCGAGAAAGATGGCTCAATATCTAATATTGAAATATTGAGAGATCCTGGGGCAGAATGTGGTACAGAAGCCGTGAGAGTAGTAGAGATGATGCAGAATTTACCAAACAAATGGATACCAGGTCGACAAGGAAATGAAAATGTAAGAGTGAGGTTTAACTTGCCGGTAAGATTCCGTTTAGACAATCCGTAGAAACAGGAAAATGAATATATAGCTGATTAGACATTAAAAAAGTGTTGCTTGAGAGAGCAACACTTTTTTGTATAACAGCAGTATTTTATTCCTCGACAAAATGTTGTAATTCCGAAAAATTATCAAAATCCTTAATTTTTGAATCAAAAATCGTTTTGAAATCTTCTAATTGACCTTTTAGAAGATTCTCGAATAGAATCGCATAGTTGCCCTCGTTCGTAAATATTCCATAACCGTTAGGTGTTTTTTCAAATTTTAAAATATCGTCCCAATTTATGACTACACTTTGATATGACAATTCTATTTGTGTATTATCACTTAGGTTAATGTAGTTTTTGGCGGTTGCGATTGATAATAGAAAAAATACAAAAGCAACAACAGAACGTAAATTAGTAAAACTGTTAAAATCATTTTGGAAGTTGAGGTATAATAGAAATCCTGCTATACCGAAGTAGAAAATATTATTCCACCATTTAAGTGTTTTCGTGAAAAATAATTCCTTTTTGCGATAAGCTAAAAATACTTTAAGAATATACGCAATCACCCATAGTCCACCAACGGCTAAAAACAATTGTAGCCACATAATTGGTAAACTTGCATTGTGAAGATACGCTTGTATTAAACAAAATATCCCAACTCCAATCGCTGCAACACCTAAATACGGTTCTATTTTTTGTAAGTTCATTTTTTAATGATTTTCTTCAGCTTCTTCAACTTCTTCTTCACCGGCAGCGTACTGTAAGCCACCCCTGTCAATGGTGTGACCAAAGAAAACCGCATTAGCAAACAGCTTATTTGTACCATACCAAAACGCACGGAAATTCGTATTATCTACAAAACCAATCACTCGACCTTGACCTACGCCACCGACTAAAATAGAAGCAGAATTATTTAAGGTTTGTAGATTTGCTTTAGAAATATAACCGCTCAATAATGCGTCGTCGGTGTATTTTAATGGCGTTGCGGTTTGTTTGTCGTAAGGTTCAAAAAACTGTGTTCCACGACGGAAAATTGGAATATTGACATTTTGGTAACCATATGCTAATGGATGCGTCAAGTCTATTTGACTATTAAAAATCGCACCACCGATTACTTCTGCACCAGTGATGGCACTCATGTTTTCGTAGTTCTCTTCCAATTGGAATTTATTGTCTTTTACTTTTGTTGCTTTAGCCTTCGGTTTCGTTAGAATCATGTCGTTGGCTTTCAACCAATTAATCGCACTTTTGAAACCAATCACGACGCCACCTTTTCGAGTCCATTGTTTAATATCTGAAACAGGTAAACCAGCGTAGCTACCACTCACTAAAACCAACGTGTTATAATCATCTAAATTGACTTGACGAAAATCGTTTTTCTGCACCAAGGTCACCGACATATCATAGCGTTGGTCGAATAAATGCCAAACTTCGCCAGCATCGTAAGCATTCGCACCATCACCGACTACCATCAAGGTTTTTGGAGCACGTAAGTTTTCCATATTTCGGCTGCCCAAATCCATTCCGATAGGTGTCAAACCAGTTTTTACGGCATAAATATCGATGCCGTCACGTTGTGCAATTTTATTTAATAAATCATAAATCGATTTACTTCCGAGTGCTTGGGATTGAATTTGAACAGGAATCAAGATTGTACCATAATCAAAATCTAAAACGCCTTCCGCTGTTTCAATAGAAAACTGCTTTGAGGCGACTTTTGTAATCAAGCCGGCTTGTAAGATTTCATTCAAAGCACGAGGTGTATAATATTCGTCCCAACGGAACAAATAAGCATAATCTGTTTGTCCACCGATGACTTTTCCTTTCGGAAATACGTCGCCTTTGACGGCTTGACCTAATGCTGGAATTTTTTTCAAATGTTCACAATCAATATTGAAGGCTAAAGGCATTGTCCAACTGGAAACATCATAAAATAAATTATCTGTAAACTCCGTAATCGTCATAAATATTCCCTTTATTAAGCGATATTGCGACTGATTTGCAGGAACTACAAACGCCCAGTCTTTACCGAATTTTTTTCCATTTACTTTATAATCTTCTTTCAAACGATGGACTGTGATTTGGTGTCGTTGCAATAATTCTATGAAATGAGCGACTCTCGCCTTATCATTTGCATCACCAAAAACGTAGGCTTTCGTTTTATCTTTATTGGCTTCCGTCAATGAATTTTTATAAAAATTACGCTGATAATCCAGTAATTTCTCTCGCATATTATAACCAGCTTTCAGGGTCGTAATAGAGGTTGTCAACTGATTACGAATCGTAAACGGAAACGATAAAAGCCCATTGTCAGTCATTTTTAAATGTCCTCTCGAGCTACCTTGCTCAAACAAAATCCCAATACAACCATTCACATCAGGATAAGTCGAACCTTTTCCAATATAAAAATCATCGAAAGATTCTTTGCTGTAATACATCGAACCAATTTTATTTAGGCCTTCTGCATGAAAGTTACCGATTTCGCCAGTCAGCTCTTGATTCATTTTTGGAGTCAACGGAAAAGTACGAGTCGGAATACCAGGCTGGAAAAAGAAAGTCGAATGGCTGCCCATTTCGTGATGATCGGTCAGAATATTCGGCTTCCATTCATGGAACTTTTCGACACGACCTTGGCTTTCAGGATGTTGTAATGGTAACCAGTCCCGATTCAAATCAAACCAATAGTGATTCGTGCGACCTCGTGGCCAGACTTCGTTATATTCTCTGCCGGCTTCGTCGGTTGATTTATTCAAACTTAGACTTTTGTGTGAATTGACCCAAGTAGAAAAGCGGTGCATGCCGTCAGGATTGTAACAAGGGTCGAGTAGAATGACGACATTATCCAACATTTGCTCAAAAGCTTCGCCTTGCCCAGCTGCCAAATAATAGGCATATAACGATGCTGCATTCGAGCCGCTCGGCTCATTACCATGAATCGTATAACCTTGATATAAAACAGTTGGCATTTTCGAAATATCTAAATCACTACTTTCTTCAGGATTAGATAATTTAACGTGTTCCGCTTTTATTTTATCAATATTTTGATGGTTTTTTGGAGAGGTAATCGTCAATAAAACCAGTGGTTTATTTTCATACGAACGAGCATATTCTTCAATAGTGATTCTATCTGAGGCTTCCGCCAATGCTTTTAAGTAAAACACTAATTGATCGTGTGTCAAGTGCCATTCTCCAATTTGAAAACCTAAAAATGATTCAGGTGTTGGAATCGCTTCATTATACGTTATGTCTTGAGGTAGATAATAACTCAAATCTTTCTGTCCGAAAGCTACATTAACAAAAAAACTGAACGCTATTAAGGAAGTTATAACTTGTTTCATATAATTTATTTTTTATTATTTATCCGGATTCGTAGGTGATTCATTATCAAAACTATCAAAATGATTTTAAAACTAAAAGATAGGAAACCATTCTTTTGAAATATGATTACGTTTATGTAAACATTAAAAAGGCTTATCTTTGTTCAAAAAATAAGAACGGACAGCAGTTACAAACAATTACAAAAATAGCAATTTGAGTAAAGAAGAAATATTTGAAGCATTCAAGCAGTTAAAAGTGTTGGTGATCGGTGACGTGATGATTGATCGCTACTTAGTCGGAAAAGTAGAACGAATCTCTCCCGAAGCACCAGTGCCTATCGTGAATTTGGAGCGTCAAGACAATCGTTTGGGCGGTGCGGCGAATGTCGCCTTAAACCTAAAAGCACTGGGGGCAACTCCTTTTTTGTGTAGCGTTATCGGTATGGATAAAGCCGCCACTACTTTTCAGCAATTAATGAAAGAAGAAGGCTTACCAAACGAAGGTATTTTAGAAGAAGAAAGCCGAATCACAACCGTGAAAACCAGAGTTTTGGCTAAAAATCAGCAGTTATTACGTTTTGATTCCGAAATGACGACTTCAATCAATGAAACGGTTACACAACGATTTATTCAGCACATTCAAACTTTAATTGATACACAAAAAATTGATGTTGTGCTTTTTCAAGATTACAATAAAGGGGTTTTAGTACCTCAACTAATTACTAAGATGATTGATTTTTGTAATCGCAAAAATATTCCAACGGCAGTTGATCCAAAACGGGAGAATTTCTTTACGTATAAAAATATCACTTTATTCAAACCAAATTTGAAAGAAGTTAGTGATGCCCTTGATTATACTATCAATCCTAATGAGCAGAGGGATTTAGAAAAAGCAGCAAAAGCCATTAACGCACGTTTAAACAATGCTTTCACACTCATCACACTTTCTGAAAAAGGGATGTATTTAGACAATCATGAGGAGCGAGTTATCATTCCAACACAACCTCGACACATCGCTGATGTTTGTGGTGCGGGGGATACTGTGATTAGTGTCGCTGCTCTGGGGTTAGCCTTAGGAATTAGTATGAAATTAACTTGTCAATTAGCGAATCTTGCGGGCGGCATTGTCTGCGAAAGTGTCGGGGTCGTACCGGTGAACATGGCTAAATTAATGCAAGAATTTAAAGTGTTGAATTAACAACAAAATGACTTAGGTACTATGAATAAAACGTTTACAAAATTATCTTTTTTAATTCTTTTGATTGCTGTTAATATTCAAGCAGTTGCCCAAAATGTGATTTGGTCAGAAGATTTTAGTGGAACAGATATACCTTCTACCTGGACAAATATAGATGTTTCTGGCCAAGTCACTACGGTTTGGGAATATTCAACGACGGGACCTTATTTTAATAATCAACCAACATTTGCATCGCCAACAGCTGGCAACGGTTTTGTGATTTTTGATTCTGATGCTGTTGGGAATTTACCAGTTCCACATGATGTTCGACTGACAACGGATGCGATAGATTGCAGTACTTTGACAACGGTTATTGCTAAATTCTCAAATCAATATGCTTATTATTCG
>Ga0075467_10002453_pt1 | contig 14608 bp, 12 predicted proteins | sample DEB08_DNA_9_FD_75067 | JGI IMG/M metagenome (GOLD analysis project Ga0075467, IMG submission 75067) | Aqueous microbial communities from the Delaware River and Bay under freshwater to marine salinity gradient to study organic matter... | ecosystem: Environmental > Aquatic > Marine > Coastal ... | reverse complement strand
GCTACTCGCTACACATTGCCGATCCTATAATGGCTCGAGCTTTGCATTCCATTTCCGCTGCCTAGCTTGGTCGCCCTGTCATAAAAGGGACGAGAATGATAGTGACAGGAGATGATTTTTTTATAATATACATATGATGATTAAATTGGCGGTGCTAGCTAGCTGCCATGCCGGCATCGGTACTCAGCCATGCAAGGTGCTTATGCAGAACAAGCTGATCCAATAAATTCCCCACAATAGATTTGCCGGAACTTTCTTTGGAAGATCGGGCGTGAGCGGCGGCAGGGCCATGTGTGGGTCCTGTCGTCCTTTTTTTGATTGGAGGTGGGCAAGAAGATGGTTTTAAGTGGGCCCATGGCAACCGAGCAGCGTGACTGGAATCAAGATTATCTCGAGGGCCATACTCCGTGGGACAAGGGAGCGCCGTCACCAGCACTGCTCGAAGTGATAGCGAGTGGGGAATTGCCCGCTGGATCTGATGTGCTCGTCCCCGGCTGCGGTTATGGGCACGACGTGCGTGCTATTGCACAAGCAGGCTACACCGTGACCGGCCTGGATGTCTCGGAGTCTGCAGTCGCAGGCGCAAAGCTGGCGAATGGTATCGAGGGAGCAAGTTATCAAAAGGGTGATTTTTTTGACCCGGCTTTAGCGCGGGAAAATCGATACGACGTCATCTGGGAGCATACCTGTTTTTGTGCGATTATGCCTGATGAGAGGGATGATTACGTGGATGCCGCTTATCGTCTGTTGAAGCCACGGGGCCTGTTAATCGGAGTCTTTTTCGCCTTTGCAGATGAGCCTGATGCGGACGGGCCGCCATTTAAAACGAATATTAAAAATATCCACAGCCACTTCGGCAAATACTTTGAGCTCGAGTGGGAGCGGCGGCCGAAAAAATATTTTCCTGCCCGTGAAGGAGAGGAGTGGCTGATGTGCTGGAGGCGGAGTTAACGCTGAGCTACAAGGTGTTGATTAAGGCGCCGATCAAGGTTTGCGGAAGATAGCGATGTGGCGGTCCACGGATTTGTTTGGCGCATCCGTAATAATGCGAGAGTCGTCGTTTCGTTCCGAGCAGACAAGTTCCGCGCCAAGTGCCTGGATGGCATCCAGTGCCAGCCGGTGCTCGCGATCAAAGTAAGAGGTGATCACCAACAGACCATCATCATCAAGCCGGTGCAGGGCCTCGTCGTAGATTTTTGTCCAAGTCAGGTCGCCATTCCAGAAGTTCTGGTGCCGCATGAAGGCGATGTCGAACTGATGACCTAGTTGCTTCAGCTCGGCGAGCCTGGAGGCATCCTGGACCAGAAAATCGGCGCTTGCCTGCGCTGGTAAATTTTTCCAGCGCTCTTTGGCTTCGCCAATTTCCCGCATCCGGATATCAATACCCGTGAGGTGAATGGATTCGGCCTTATCGCCAAAGACATCTGCGAGCACTTCGGTCTCATCAGCCCGACCACAAGCGAGGTTGAGTAATTGCATGGATTCTCCTGAGCGGGCGCGCGGTTTGGCTCCGGATTTTTCCATGGTAGAAGATAACAATTGCTTCAGCCGGGCGAGATCCTTGCTGGTGTTTAGATTGGGGAAGGCGGGCATGGTCAGATGTTTGATATTAATGGCGTGAGCGGCTGTGGCAAACATTACCATGAGGGAATATTACCGCGAGTGGTGATAAGGTGAGAAGCATTTTAACCAGCCCCATGGAAATATCTGTGCAGAGTGGCAAAATACAAATTTCTTGAAAAGAAGTTCATCATTTTTCCGTATGCCCTATGTATGAAAGGGGTTTGGAATAGGGTCATCGCTGCGTATATCGCCGGATTGATTATGGTGGCTTCTCTTCATGCGGATGAGCAGGCTGACCATGGTGGCCATGGTGGTGGCTGGATCCAGCTATTTAATGGTAAGGATCTCAACGGGTGGACACCCAAGTTTGTCGGCCACGATCTCGGGGTGAATTACAAGAATACCTTTGTGGTCAAAGACGGTTTGCTCACGGTCTGCTATGATAATTACAAACAGTGGCAGGATAATATAGGGCACCTTTTCTACCAGGGCGATTTTTCCCACTACATTCTCCGCGCTGAATATCGTTTTATCGGCAATCAGGTAAAGAATGCTCCAGGCTGGGCCTACCGAAACAATGGTTTGATGTTACACGGCCAAAGTGCGGCAACAATGGGCAGAGATCAGAAATTCCCCAATTCGATAGAAGCCCAGCTTCTGGGAGGGCATCCAAACGGCAAAAAAATGCGCAGCACGCTCAGCCTCTACACACCGGGGACCTATGTTCATCTGAATGAAAAGCCTGAGAAGCACCATGAGATTCAATCGAGTGGCCCCACTTTTCACGGTGATCAGTGGGTGGTTGTGGAGATCGAGGTGCGTGGCAGCGAAGTCATCCGCCATAAAGTCGGCGGTAAGGTGGTGATGGAATACCAAAGGCCCCACCTCGACGATGGTAAATTGTTGGAAAAGGGAACGATTTCCATTCAGGCTGAGGGCCATCCGATCCAGTTCCGCAAGATCGAGCTCAGGGTGCTCAAAAATTAATCGAGAGCATCCAGGGCGATCAAGCTAAGGATTTTTTGGACAGAATGAACAAAATTTACAAAATAAGATCGTCGAATTGGGAGAACTTGAGGAGTTAAAGGGTCTATACATGAATTGTTTGGATTCAAATGACCATCAGCCCATGGAAAAATTCTGTTCATTATGTAAATTCTGTCCAGCGCCGCAGGCATCAACGACTAAAATCCCCCTAGCTTGGTCGCCCTGTATCGTCCCGACGCCATAACCATCCCCACAGTGGGCCCCGGCAGAATTACCATCGATCGCGACGCTTGTTCTCAGTAAACATATAGAAAGCATAACCGCTCTCCACATCATCCCGGCATTGCTCGAGGGGTAAGCAGACCGGTCACCCCTTATCGGCAAAAACCGTGCCAAGGTTTTTTTTAACCTTTGCGCAGAAAAAACAAGCCTCATGCAACGTTACTTTTATAACAAATCGGCTGGAAACAGACCTTGGTCTGTGAAAAGGTTAACAAAGAGCTACATTCCTGTTTGCCCATTACCCACAAATCGTCGATCTTAACACCAGCAATTATCTGCCTCCCGTTCTTCATGACCTCAACTCGATGCCGGCAAACCAAACACCATCTTCCAAACCGCCCCACCAAGCCCCTATCCCAGAGGGGCTGAGCAAGCAGCTTGAACAATTCAAAAAGCAGCTCTGGCGGAGCAAAATCGCCGAGGCCATCCTCGCTGGATGCTTTGGGCTGTTGTTTTCTTTCTTGCTTGTCTTTGGACTCGACCGGTTCATCGAGACACCGGGCAGCCTGCGCCTCATCATCCTCATTACCGGCGTCTCTCTCTTTGCTCTCTTTGCACCCTACTGGATCCATCGATGGGTGTATGGTCACCGCCATGAAAACCAGATCGCGCGCCTGATTTCCCGACGTTTCCCAAGACTGGGCGACCGGCTTCTAGGGGCGGTCGAACTGCAGGACCAAAGCGAAGGCAAGGAAACACTATCCCCCGAGTTGCGTGCCGCCGCCATGCGAACCGTTGCTGCTGACACCGCCATGCGGAATCTCACAGAAGCACTTCCCACTGCACGGCACCGAAAATGGTCAATCATCGTCATATTCCTCTTTATGATCTCGATTGCCGCACTCATCAGTGTCCCAGAAGCCGGTGTCAACGCGCTTAAACGCTGGATAATGCCACTCGCAAGCACAGAAAGGTATACATTCACCAAACTAGATCTCTCCGGCATCAATAAACCTCACTGCATCCCCTATGGCGAAGCCTTCTCCCTGACCATCCCTCTGGCAGAAGACACCCATCGCCACCCCAAAACCGCCCGTGCACGCTACGGTTCCGACGAGTGGGTGGAAGCCCGCCTCATCAACGGTGCCTATACCTTCAACTTCAAAGGCCAGCGTGCCCAGAACAGCACTAGGATCGAGGCGGATGACGCACATCATAGCCTACGCCTCGAGCCCATCATCCGCCCAGCTGTTGAAAACGTGCGCGCATCGATTTTCCTGCCGGACTACCTTGAACGCCCGGACATCAACGCCGACCTGCGATCAGGCTTCATCACCATTCTGGAGGGAAGTAGTATCAAAATCCAAACCACCACCACTAGGAAACTGTCCTCGGCCACCGCAAAAGTAATCACCCTGCCCAAAGATGCCGATCATCAAGCCGGTTTCGCCCCCCCCCCTGGAGAAACACCTCCAGCTGATCCTGATGCTCATTCAAAAGCTGACCCAAAAGAGGCGAGCGCTCCTGCTCCCCGCAAAATCAACCTCGTTTTGGACGGCAAAAAAATCACTACCCCCCGCATCCCCATCGCATCCAGCTCACTTATTATCCCCATGCAATGGCGCGACATACACGGCCTCAGTGCCGATGCCCCGCTAAAACTCCGCATTGAATCGTCCCAGGACCTATTCCCATCGACTTATATTCAGGGAACCGATCGGCAACACATCATACTTGCCGAGGAAACACTTCAATTCGACGTTATTAGCGAGGACGATTATGGAATCAAAGCCTGCGGCATTTCCTGGCAAGGCGCATTCACGAGGCCCACAGAAGGAACCCCGGCCAAGGGTGAGCTAACCATTGAGCAAGGAAGCCCGACCCGCACTACTCTCAACAAGCCGTTCTCATTCTCGCCGGCTAATCTTGCCATCGAACCCCAGAAAATCGCCTTGAGCTCATGGGCCGAGGATTACAAGCCGGGCCGCAAGCGTGTCTACTCAGAGCCTGTAATTATCTACATCCTTACCAGAGATGAACACGCCCAGGTTCTAAAAAATGAATTCGACCGTGTGACTGGCGAACTTGAGGACATCGCTCGCAAAGAACAAAACCTCAACGACGAAAACCAGCGCATTGAACGCAAATCAGGCGATGATTTGCAAAGTGATGAGGCCAGAAAAAAACTTATGGCTCAGCAAGAAGGAGAGACTAGCAACAAAGAACGCATGCAGGAACTGACAAAGCGCATGGAAGAACTTTTCAAAGACGCCATCCGCAACGGGGAAATTGACAAAGAGGCACTCAAAAAAATGTCATCGGCCCTGCAAACAATGAAGGAACTATCCAGCGATGATCTCCCCAAGGTGGAAAAAAAACTGGAGGACGCCCAAAGTCAACGCAACACCAAAGAAAAATCTCGCCAGGACCTCAAGGATGCCATCGAGCAACAAAAAAAAGCTCTCGAGAAAATGAAGCAGGCGATCAAGGAGGCCAACGAAGCCAACCAGCGATTTGAGGCAGGCACTTTTGTCAACCGGCTCAAAAGGGCTGCCAGCGAGCAAGACGGTATCGCCTCGACGATCATCAACATGATCGACCAAATCATTGGCAGCAATTACGATGATCTTGATCCCGTAGAGCAACGTTCCATCAAAACATCATTCGACCAACAGCGCCAGAACTCTGCTGATATACGCTGGATTCAGGAAGACCTCGCCAACTACCATATACGCACCCAGAAACCGGAACACAAAAAGCTCGTTGAGTCCATGCGCTCATCACAAATCGATGCCGCCCTCGAGGATCTCTCCGAGCGCATATCCGCTAACATCTCCTTCACTTCTATTACCTGGTCAAAAGAATGGGCCAAGAAACTGAGGGAATGGGCCAAACAACTTGAAGATGACAAAAACAGTGGCGGTGGAGGCGGCGGTGGTGGAGGTGGAATGTCTCAAGAAGACCAGGATTTTGAATTTATGCTCAAAGTCATGCGCATGATTCAGAAAGAACAGGACATCCGCGCTCGCACACGCTCCCTCGAAGACCTGCGCCGCTCCCTTAAAACCCAACAACTCGCACCACAATCATGAAATGCCCCAAACTCATATTACTTTACTCAGCCATCGCCATTCCACTCACACTTGCAGACCCGGCCAATGCTCCAAAAGCTGCCAGCCTCATACCTGCAGGTCAAGAGGTTGCTACAAGCATGCTGAAGCATGGTGAGGGAGCCAAGCGGCTGGCTCACGAACAAGACGAACTTTCCGCTGATGTTCAGGACCTCATCGATGAGCAGACCGACGCCGAAATCATCAAGCTGCTGCGCGCAATAGAGATCATCATGGCCGATGCAACCGACCTCCTCGAGCAGAAAGAAACTGGCGGCGCCACCATCGCCACCGAAACGGAGGTGATCGAAAAAATCTTTGAGGCTGCAAAGAAGAAAAAACAGAAACGCCAAGAAGGTGGCGGATGAAAGAGTAGCCAAAAAAGCATGGGTTCCATGCTCGAAATGCTCAAGAATATGATGGAGGGTGGCAGCGATGTTGGCGAAGGCCAACAACCAGGACAGCAACCCGGAGATCAGCCCGGCCAAGCTGGTGACCAGCCCGGTCAAGGTAGTGGCAATGGCGGGGGCTCCGGCAAGGCAGGTGATCCTGACAACACCGTAGAAAACGCTAATCGTCGTGTCCCCCGAAACTCCGGCAAAGCCGGGAGCACTCTACCTCGCGAATTTCACAAGGCAATGGATGCCTACAACAAAGGCGCCACCCGAAAGTCTCAAACCCCACGATAGTTCACTGCCATGCAAATCGTTTTCCACAGCACCAAGCATCGCATCCTCAGCTGTTGTCTCACGGCACAGATCCTTTTGCCATCATTACTCGCCCTGAGCTCCACCAGCGCCCGAGCCCAGTCACTTCCCCGCCGGCAAAACCAAGTTATCCCAGCCCAAGTTGAAACAATTTACACCAAGGGATTGCGTTTCCTGGCGAACAGCCAATCCAATGATGGTTCCTGGGGCGGAGGCAGCGGTGCACGTCCCGGCGTGGTAGGTCTCGGCATCCTCGCATTCCTTGCCCACGGTGAAGACCCTAACCATGGCCCATACGCAGAAAAAATTCGCAAGGCGATCAACTTCATCCTTCAAAAACACCTGGAAGGAGTGGATGGATACATGGGCCCACAGATGTACGATCACGGCTTTGCCACCCTCGCCCTTGCCGAGTGTTACGGCATGGTTGATGACAAGCGTATTGCCCCGGCACTGAAGAAATGTGTTGCCTTAATACTCCAAGCTCAGAAAAACAACCCACGCCACGGCTGGCGCTACTCACCTGAAACGCGCGCCGCAGACACGACCGTCTCAGGTTGCCAGATTGTTGCCCTGCTCGCAGCCCGCAATGCCGGCATACCGGTCCCTGATCAAGCCATCGAAAAAGGCCTCGGCTACATGAAAAACTGCCGATCAAGTAATGGTGCCTATGGATATACTTCCAGAACCAGCGGCCGCATTACTCTCTCCGCCATTGGCTCGCTCTGTTTCTCACTGGCGAAAAAAAAGGATGAGCCAGGCTATGAAAAAACGACTAATTACCTCAAAGAGAATATAAATACTCAGGAAGGAACCTACCCGTTTTATTTTCGTTACTACATGTCCCAAGCGCTTTTTCAAGCCGATGAAGAACTCTGGCAAAAATGGAACAAAAACAACATCCGCCTGCTCTCTGCCATACAGCTCCAGGACGGTTCATTCGCTGGAAGCCACGGTAATTCATACAGCACTGCCGCGGCCTTACTCTCACTAGCTCTTAACTACCGGTTTCTTCCCATTTACGAGAAATGAAATATTCCATCATCACGACAGCTTTCACCGCTCTCTGCCTGAACTGCATGGCAGACCAGGTCACCGTCGGTGAAAATGCAAGCTCAGCAAATAAAGCCGCGGAAGATGTGGACCTGCTCCGCTTTAGCAATAGTGACACCCTCCATGGCTTATTTCTTGGCTTCGATGAGGACGCCACCATCATCTGGAAAAACCCCGAAACCTCGGACCCCATCCGCTTTTCCACGAAGAAAATCCACCGCATTGTTCTCAACCGGGGTCACGCCCATCAAAAAGCCGCCCTGGAATCCACCCTCACGCTGGTCAACGGTGATATTATCGCCGGCGCTATCGCATCGGCCGACGCAGAAACCATCACCCTCATCTCCAGCCACCTCGGCACGCTCACCATCCCTAGGAATACGGTCTCCACAATCACCCCCACTCCATACGGAGGCAAACTCCTCTACTACGGACCCTTGAGCCCCAAAGGTTGGAAAACCATCTCCCCAATGGATACTACAAAGAACGATCAGGAGGAGCCCAAAAAGAAAGAGGACGACAAAACAAAAAAAGATCCCAGTGGGGAAAATCCCATGGACAACTGGAAGCATGTCGCCAACGCGTGGTATTCCGGAACCGACAAATCTCACTACCTTGTGCTTGAAGATGCCCTGCCAGATAAATGTCACTTCTCATTTAAACTCGCCTGGCGTGGCCCGATCGCCTGCGACATCGCCATCCATGCAGACTTCTCTCCACCAGCCTACGAGGGTAAGGAGGACTTGTCGGACGATTTGCGCACAATCGCCACTCCAGGCCATTCGTATATAGTCCGGCTGTCCATCTATGGCGCGGAGCTCTACAGCTGCACTTTTGATGAAGCTGGAAAACCGTCCTATACACGCGTCGAAAATAGCCGCGTAAGCCTCAAACTTTCAAACAGCGAAGAAGCCGAGTTCGAGTTCAGAGTCGAAAAATCCAGCAAGCAGCTTCTCTTTTACGTCAATGGAGAGTTCAAGGCAAAGTGGGACCCTGGCAAGGAGTATTCCGGCATAGGCAATGCACTCGGCTTTTATAACTTAAACTATAAAAACACCTCACTACGCATTAGTGATATCATCATCTCTCCATGGAACGGACTCAAGGACTCAGCTCAAAGCATGCATAGCAAGCAACGCGATACCATTCTGCTCACGAATGGCATTGATCGATTTTCAGGGACGTTTAATCATCTGAAAAATGGCACCGTTTCATTCCTTGGCAGCTATGGCAACCAACTCAGCATCCCAACCAACGAAGTGCAGGAAATTCATTTGGCATCTGAAAAACTACGCAAACCACCTGAGGAACAAATCGCCGACTCCGCCTACTTCTATGTGCCCCCCTACGGAAGAATCACAGGAGTTCCCGGTAAAAGTGGGGAAGCGGGCACAGCTATATCCTCGGATCTGCTGGGTGAGCTTAACCTCCGCACAAGCTACGTGAACATCATCGATTTTTCCTATCAAAACAATCTACTCGATCTCTGGGATGACAACTTCTAGCAAGCACATCAAACAAACCGCAAAACACCCATTGAGCAAGCTGGCTTGCCCAATAGCTGCCTTGCTATCATTATGCATACCTGCAAGCGGGGACATCGTGGAGTTTGACAATGGCGACACCCTTACCGGCAGTATTCAAGCCTTCGAGCAAGGACAGGTTGTATTCCAGCCAGCCATGGCAACCAAGCCACTGCAAATCGAGGCAGAGTCGGTAAGCAGGATTGTTTTCCCGATAACAAATGGGCAGGACGAAAACCCACCCCATGCAGAGAGTCTCACACTAGCCAATAACGATGTGCTGCCATGTCAGGTTGTCTCCATGGATGCGACACAGCTTCATATCTCAACACGATACGGAGGCGATTTCAGCATCCCCCGCTCGAAAATACGCGCACTCCAATTTGGCATTGTCAGTGAAACCACCATTTTCACGGGCAAAGAAAGGCCCTCGAAATGGACACACCAAAGCGGCAAATGGTCGCTAGCCAAGGCCAACACCTACCAGGGCAGTGGCGTCCTCGCTCAGAAGCTTACCTTGCCTGCAAACGTATGCTTCAAATTTGATCTCAGCTGGCAAGGCTCGCCAAATTTTGCGTTTCGATTTTGTGCTGAAAATGACTCAGCCACGACCAAGCAGGATACCTATGAGCTCATCTTCAACTCCGCAGGCATGCAAATCAGACGTTATGAAAACAAGCTGCAACCGTCAGCTTTACTCGCCAACATCCCCACGATCAATCCATACAAACTGAAAAACGACTCCATCAACATTGAACTCCGGGCCAACCGCAGCGAGAATTTACTCTCACTCTATATCGATTCCAAGCTCATCGGAACATGGCTCGACCCCCTTGCTCTCTCCAAAGGAAACCACATGATCTTCAACAATCGCAGCAAAGAAGCGAAGAACTGCATCATCAGCAATATCTCTGTAACAACACTTAACGATGGCGCACTACCCAGACACCGTGAAAAAATATCTTCGGTAAAAGCCGACCTTCTGATCGACAGTGAGGGCGAAAAGATTTCCGGTCTTTTAAAGTCCATCAGCGGATCTCAAAGCAACAAGCGCACCATTACCATTGATTTGAAACATGCCTCCGAGCCACTCAAGATTCCGGATCGTCGTGTCAGCACCCTCCTCTTCGCTGAGCCCGATCATCTGAACAAGTTCCCAGAAACAACGTTCGAGGCTTTCCTGGTTGGAGGCGGTCACCTGCATCTTGACAAGCTCAGACTTGTCGACGGGAGGCTGTCAACCATCCATCCAATCCTAGGACCATGTTCCCTGTCACTTGAGCTGGTCTCACACATCAACCGGAGTGGCCTGCAATCCAACAAAAAATTACCCGTCTCACCATGACGCCTGCATTCCCCATCATTCGCGACGCCTCGGCACGCACAATACTGACCATCGTGTTCATGATGGCAGTCAAACTCACAATCGTCCATGGAGATTCCTTGCCAGAAACCGCCCCATCTTCACAGGCAAGGGTGATTCTTACCAATGGAGACGAACTCAGTGGCCAACCACAGTCTATCGACAACGAACAACAGCTTCTTTTCAACTCAAAAAACCTACACCCGCACGCCAACTTCCCCCTGACCAATATACTCTCTCTTCAATTGAATGACCGAAAAGCACCTGCCAGCTCGAAAACCATAGCGCGCATTGAGCTTCACCCCCGCTTTAACGAACTCGACGGCGACACCATTCTTGGAACATTAAAGGAACTCACTCCTGACGGCATCAAACTCGATACATGGTACGGTGGTATGATTACCCTGAAAAGAACCATGATTAAATCGCTCAACATCATAAAATCCGGACAAGGACACTACCATGGACCTAACAACATTAATGAATGGACTCTGACAGGCAACAGAGCTTGGCATTATTCAAACAACCAACTTATATCCCATGGCCAGGGAAGTGTCGGGAAAGACGTCGGCCTCATGGAAAAATCGCACACCAGTTTTAATGCCTCTTGGAAAAAAAACATGCAATTCAAACTCCAGCTTTACACCAGTGATATCAAGTCGACCTCTGCCGAAGCCTATTATGAAGTGAATATTAATCGTAGTTATGCCTACATGCGCACCGTGGGGGCCGCACGTCTGGGAATGCCTCAGGGATTTCGAGGCGTGGGCGGCGGCCGCTGGCAAAAATTACTATCCCTCCCAGCCGGAACCGAAGCTCATTTCGACATCTTCGCAGACCGCAAAACCGGCAGCATCACCATTTACATCGACGGCAACCGTGCCTGCATACTCCAATCTCAGAACCCAATGCCCAAAAATCTCGGCACAGGGCTCGTCTTCGCTGCAGAGGCTCTCTACCCCATTAAAATTGCCAATATCAACATCAGCCCATGGAATGGAAACACTTTCCCCAAGCCCAAAAAAAACCAGCGCGGTCCGGATCCTGATGCCGGGGATCTCCCACCTCACCGCATCATCCTTGTCAATGGAGATGAGGTGCCGGGCACTGTGGGTATTGTCAAAGAAGGCCGTATGACCATCCAAACCGAACACACCGCTGTACGTATTCCCATTGATAAAATTAAATCCCTCAGCCTAGGCACCTCTCGTGAAGCACCCAAAAAATACCGTGGAGATGTCCGCGTTTGGTTCAATGAAGGCGGATTTCTCACCCTTAAACTCGCCACGATGAAAAATAACAAAATCACAGGTTTCAACCAAGCCACGGGCGATGTCACACTCGATCTCACGGCCTTCAGACGCATCGATTTCCACATCTACGATGAGCAAGCTAATGAGGCCCGGGAAAAAATGAGCCTTTGAGCTTCTTTGTCCATCAAGCGTGCCATGATAAGCGCTTGATCTTTGTACAGTATTCCCGATTCTCCCAGCTCAATGCATCATCTCGTACTAGGCACAGCCGGCCATATCGACCACGGTAAATCCTCGCTTGTCAAATGCCTCACTGGCTCAGATCCGGATCGCCTTCCCGAGGAAAAGGCACGTGGAGTCACCATCGAGCTGGGCTTTGCCCACCTCTCTCTCTCTGATGATGATCAAGACTACGAGATCGGCATCATTGATGTCCCAGGACACGCAGATTTTGTTAACAATATGGTCGCAGGTGTCGGAGCACTCGACCTCGCCATCTTCATTATCGCTGCCGATGATGGCTGGATGCCTCAATCCGAAGAGCACCTTCACATCCTTACCTACCTGGGCGTTAGCAATATCATCATCGCCCTGACCAAAGCCGACCTCTGTGACGATGTGCCCTTCAGCATCGAACTCCTTCGTGAGGAACTTCAGGGCACACCCATCGCCAACGCTCCCATCATTCCTGTCTCATCGGTCACAGGAGATGGCATCGACAAGCTCAAGCAGGCACTGATCAAAAATCTACACAGCTGCCCGCCTCAGGAGGATCATACAAAACCTCGCCTCGCGATCGACCGAATATTCTCCCCCAAAGGCACCGGCACCGTAGTCACAGGAACACTCACAGGAGGTAAGATCCACCTCGGCGATCCCCTCATGCTCCAACCTTCTGGCCTCCAGGCCAAAGTGCGTTATATCCAGAACCACAACGAAGCCATCGATACCGCCCTCCCCGGCATGCGCACAGCACTCAACCTACCGGACCTCGCCATCAACTCACCCGGGAAACCAGGTGCCCAGCGTGGAGATACCCTTACCTGTCTGACCTGCGGCAAACCCACTGATACCCTCGACATCCATCTCCAACGGCTGGCACGCCCTATCCCTGGCATCAAACCACGAGCGCTCAAACACATGGAAACCGTCATCCTCCACCACGGCTCCGCACGCTGCCGTGCCCGTGTCATCCTTCATGACCGTAGCCATCTCAACCCGGGTGAAGATTGCCTCGCTCAACTACGGCTCGAAAAACCCCTCTTTCTCCTCAGTGGTGATCGCATCGTCCTGCGTGACGGCTCGCAACAAAGCACCATCGCCGGAGGCACCGTGCTTGACCCCCTGCCGAACCGACAAGGATTCCGCAACGATGCCCGCGCCGTTTTTCTTCAGGCCCGAACCGATCACGTGGAGGACCCCGCCATCTGCATGCGCAGCTTATTAGCACGCGACCACTTCCTTAACATCACCAACCCCCTACCCAACAACCCCTTTCACCCAGACACCATCAGCAAGACCATCGAGGACCTGGCAACTGAAGGGAGCGCTCTCAAAAATGACACCCTGATCATACATGCCAAGTGGTGGAAAAGCCAAATCCAACAGGCCGAAAAAACCATAAGGTCATGGCACAAAAGCCATCCAGATCTGCCCAGCATGCCAGTGGAGGATCTGAGTAAAGCCATCGATTGCCCCTCCAATATATTTCAACAACTCACCGAAGCCCTGGCCTCACAAGGCTATCAAATCACCGCAAAAGGAATCGCGCATTCAGACCATACACTCACTCTGCCGGATGAAATCAAACATGTGGCAAAATCCACCCTTGACCGGCTCAAACGCGACGGCCTCAACCCTCCTAACAAAGCAGACCTTACTACCACAACGGCTACCAGCAAGGCGATGAGATTCCTCATCACCTCTGGCCAGGTCATTGAACTTGACCCCAAAGTCGTCATCTCCACCACCAGCCGGGATGCTGCCGCTGAGAGTGTGCGCAGCTTTATCTCCAACCAGGGTCAGGCCACCGCCAGTGAGCTGCGCCAACATCTCAACACCACCAGAAAAGTCCTCATGCCCCTACTGGAGCATCTGGATCTCATAGGCGTTACCATTAGAAACGAGAACTACCGCACCCTTGCCCCTTAGCAGGATCACTCTCCCTGAACCACCACACTGATCCGGCGGGAGTGTGGTGCCCTGCGGTGCTCAAAGAGAAAAATCCCCTGCCAGGTGCCCAGCGTCATCGTGCCATCAATGACTGGGATCACCTCACTACTTCTAGTCAATGCCATCCGAATATGCGAAGGCATATCGTCCGGCCCTTCATAGGTGTGCACGAAATAAGGGGTATCCTCAGGCACGAGATGGTCAAAAAATGCTTCGAGATCCGTCCGTGCACTTGGATCGGCATTTTCCATGATCACCAGACTGGCACTGGTGTGCTGAACAAAAACAGTAACCGTACCCGTGACCACTCCGGAATCTGCTATAATACGCCTTATTTCATCCGTGATTTGATAAGTCCCTTTTCCCTGGGTCCGGTGGGAGAATTCTGCTGAGTGAGCACTCACAACATCAGTCAATGACAATATCCTCTGCCATCCAGTCGGCAATCGGGAATTTCATATTGAGATCCTTCAAGGTGTCGACGATGATGCGCGCGACTACCAGATCGCGGTACCACTTCCGGTCAGCCGGCACCACATACCATGGCGCATGTTCGGTGGATGTTTTTTTAATCAGATCTTCATAAACCACCTGAAACTCATCCCATCGCTTGCGATCCTCGAGATCGTCGGGATTGAACTTCCAGTGCTTGACG
>Ga0075467_10002451_pt1 | contig 14610 bp, 10 predicted proteins | sample DEB08_DNA_9_FD_75067 | JGI IMG/M metagenome (GOLD analysis project Ga0075467, IMG submission 75067) | Aqueous microbial communities from the Delaware River and Bay under freshwater to marine salinity gradient to study organic matter... | ecosystem: Environmental > Aquatic > Marine > Coastal ... | reverse complement strand
CTTCCTTCAGATTCCAACTCACGATGGACACCCTTGCTATTGGCTAATACTCCTCGCTGCCAAGCGTATAGCGGACTTGCACCGCCGAGTCTGCGCCCATGCTGGGCGCACAATAAAAAAGCCACCCGCAAAAATATTGCGAGTGGCTTTTTTGCTGAAGCTCAAGTACCTGACCAGGCTAGACCAAACCAGGCCAGGCCAGGAAAACAATCCTAGTATTCCCAGAGATCGTGTTCGAAGTTAAAGATCGTTTGCTTGATCTTATCGGCTTCCATGAGCAGGTCAACACCTTGTACGTAGTCGGACAAGCGGCGGTTGTGCACGTTGGATTCTTTAAAGATGTAGCTAGAGAAATAGCGCATCTCCAAGAGACTTTCCCAGGTAATAGGTGCCGCGTCGTTACCGACGGTAAATACCTTTTCGCGGGCCAAGATCTGCCGGGCTTCGGGGTAATACACCCAGAACATCAGCTGTTCGTACTTGAAGTTACCGTTCTCATCCTTTACGTCGAGCAAGGGAGCAATACCGAGGATACGCACCTGCATGGTCGAAGTTTCTTCGTCGAAGAACCAAACTTCCTTGATGCGGTAGCGCTTGATATCCGAAGGATTGAGTTCGTTGCGAACAACTTGGATTTTCTCTTCGTAGGTCACGGGGTCGAAGGTGGTTACCGTATCGACAGATGCGCCCATAGAAGCAACTTCTTCGGGGCTCAGGCGGTGGGTAAACTTGTCATCTTCGACACTGTAAACGTTGATTTCCTCGTTTTCAGCAGCTTCCTGCAAGATTTGAAAGAAAGGACGCTCCGGATAAGCGAAGGGAAGATTCATTTTTTCGCGGATGTCAATCACGCGCCAAATGCGTTTTTCCCAAAAAATATCAGCTTCCCGAACCGGATCGTAGTGAAGGATACGCACCGTTTCGATGGTACGTTTATCGGTGATATCGTCCGTTGGTGGATCTTGCATAATGGTCTGACCACTATCCTCATCCGATTCGGACATCATCACGTTGCCGGGTACTTGTGCGATGAGCTGACCCGCGCAAAAAAATAGCATTAAGCCCAGGAGTTTCAGAGCGATCTTCATGGAAATAGCTTTTGAAAAATTACCGAGTTGATTGATTACATGGGCGCCACATTAACAGTATCTGACGCCGTTTTTAATAACAGATTTCCAACAGGAGCGGTACGTGCCCTTGCCGGATCGCTAAATTGCGCTTATTTAACGGATTAACCAAACCCCCTATTGTATTTAACACACGCAAGGAGGTAACTTTCTTGTTAAACTGTTGAAACGGCACAAAATCAAGCGTTCCCCAGAAAAACAACTGCCCCTTTCGATTGGAAAGGGGTAGTTGTTGATCGATCAATTGCTTACTGGATCTTGAAGACCATACTGTTGATCTTACGAGTAGCTTCGTCACCCGGGCACTTGGCCCGTACGTTTTCGAAGTAGTAGATATCACCGGGCTTAGCCTGGTTAACTACCCGACGTGAGGCATCCGTATAACGGGCACCCGCATTTTGTATCGGAATTGCATCTTCGCGCTTGGGTACGTACACCAGGTTAAAACCGGCAACCACACAAGTAGCTTCGAAGTCGAAGTTGTCGAGGAAGGCACCTACCCCACCCTGTGCTTTGAATTCACCCGTACCCATCTGGCCGTCCGACTTGTTGGACAAGCGGGCGATGGGGTCAGGGATACGCTTCACACGGAAGGGGAAACTACCGAGAGAAGTACCGTTCGCGCTTACGCGGATCGTTGCTTCTCCGGGCCGGTCGGCGGTTACCGTCCACTTGCTGCCGCTACCTCTACCGGAAACCCCGGTAAAACTAACGTTAACATCATTGGAGCTTACACCAGAGGCCGACACCGTCAGGGGGTTGTCTACACCGATGTAGAACACGTTCATCTTATCGGCCGAAACCGCTACGGAACGAGAGCCTACTTCGTAGACAAATTCACCATCGCCGGACGTTTCTTTACCCGTAAGGGGGTTCTTTACGACAACGCGCAGGGGAACTTTCTTCTGGCCGGAACCACTACCGGTGATGTTGTAATCAGCGGTACCATCGTCATTGATCTTCAGTGGTGAACCACCGACGAAAATATGTACGTTGGCCGGATCGAGGGAAGAACTGTAAGTACCTACCGAAATCTTGGCTTTGATGGCTTCACCACCAACCACGTAAGAGCGGTCAGCTTGTACGACGGGGAAGAACTTATCGAAAACGATACTCTTACCACCCGCCAAACCGATCATGTCGTTCACCATATTGGCTTCAGAAGACTTCAGGTCGGCCTGCATCTGAGACATCAGCGGCAATACGGCTGCCAGGGGCATTTGCTGGAACTTGAAGTCCGCCCAACTGGTTTTGTCGGAAGTTTTCCAGGTTTCGTCATCTACCTTGAAAGGCATGTTAGTGGCCACATTGTTTACCTTATCATCGATTTCCTTATCACTCAGTTCAAAGGTATCCTTGTTGCGGCGGAGTAAATCGGTATAGACTTGGATCAACTCGGTACGAGTAGATTCAATCTTCTGCTTCAACTCATCACCACGGCCTTTGTCAACCAGCAAGTTGGTGGTAACGTCTTTGTTTTTCTTACCGCGCAGGTAGAGCAGGTCACCGTCGTGCCCCTCTTTGAAGTCACCGGCATCTACTTTACCACTTTTGTCGCCGGTTTCGTCAACCAGTAAATCGCGTAGTTCATCGACGTAGGTATTGAATTCAGTTACCTTGTTGCGAATTTGCTCAATGGCAGGAAGAATGGGGCGGTATTTAGCCTTGGAATCATCCTTCAAGAGATTATTCAAGGCAGTAACAGAAGAGGTCAGCTGGCCGTCCACGATCTTAATCGTGGATTTATTCCCTGCATCCAGGGTATTGAAAGCGTTCATTACCTCCGCCGATACGTTCAGGGCAAGCAGGGCGGTCAACACCAAGTACATGAGGTTGATCATCAACTGCCGCGGTTCCTTTGGAATGGACATAGTTTAGCTTCGTTTTTTAATGAAAAAATAATTCCCGATGATCGCTTACTTAGACACGTTAGACATGGCACCAATGATGTTGCCATAAACGCTGCTCAAAGAAGCGTAAGAATTGTTCAACGAAGCAATATTCTTATTCAACTCGGTCAATTGTGCTTTGTACTGCTTGGTATCTTCTACGGAGTCAGACAAGTCAGCCATGGCTTCGTTCAGTTTGCTGTAGAAGTTGGTCATGGACCGTACCTGATCGGATACACCAGAGAAATCAGCTTCCTGCAGTGCTTTCAGGCTACCCAGGCTGCGCGACATACCTTGCAGTTCGGTTAACATACCACCCAGTTGCTGCTCCACTACTTCGCCGTTCAGACCAGGCGTGATGGCACCCGCAGGGCCAGCAGTCAGGGGCTGGATCTGAGAATCGTAATCAGACAGACCTGGGTAGAGTTTTTCCCAGTAGTAATCGTTCTCCGGGCCGATAATACCCAGGAAAAGAAAGATACAAGCTTCAATACCCATACCGAGAATCAACATCTCAGAAGCGTAGTTCCAGCTTTCGATCTTAAAAAGTGCTCCTGCAAGTACGAAGGCCGCACCAACACCAATCATTAAATTCTTGAAGTACTTGAATCCTTTAGTTTTGACGAGACTCATTCTACTTAATGTTTTTACGAGTTAATTAAATTGTTTGAATGTATTGTATTGCGGCCCTGCCAGGCATGGTCACAAATAAATGCGTTGAAATCATCTTCACACAATTACATAATGCAGTAAACCGAAAAAGTAACAGCGCTTCGAATTTTTTTTTTCATTATTTATCCGAAGCGGCTAAAACCTGATCTTAAAAGCTGATTATCAATTGGTTAATGATCCACTAATACGAATATAAAAGCAGGTTGGCTGGCTGGCATAGCAGCCAAAAGCGAAAAAGGATGCTGCCAATTCTGGGCAACATCCTTTTCTATATTTTGCTTGACACTACTAGAAATCGTTCAGTGAGCGACCGAGGAAGGTGAGGGCACAACGGAAACCAACGTAGCTCTTGGTCGTATCCTGGTATTCCCAGTGACGGGTACCGGTCTGAAGGAAGTAGGAAATATCTTTCCAGGAACCACCACGGATAACTTTGCGCTTCCATGATTCCGGATCATCATCCTTGGCATCGTAGCGAATATCGGGGTTCAGGTCGTGTTGGAAAGAGTAGGCATTGTCATAATAGGCTGAACTGGTCCACTCGGCTACGTTACCTGACATATTGTACAGGCCGTAATCGTTGGGATAGTATGCATCTGCCTTTACGGTGTACTGGCCACCATCTTCGGGGTAGTTACCACGGCCAGGCTTGAAGTTGGCCAGTAAACAACCTTTGGCGTTGCGGATGTAGGGACCACCCCAAGGGTATGGCGCGTTTTCCCGACCACCACGAGCAGCGTATTCCCATTCGTGTTCGGTGGGTAAACGGTAGTCTTCGGTATTGATACCATCCCCGCGGGTTTGCTGGTACTCATTCCACAGCAGGGTCCGCCAGTAAGTGAAAGCGTTGGCCATGTGCCAATCCACCCCTACGATAGGATAATCATCGTAGGCAGGGTGCCAGAAGTAATTCCGGGCCATGGGCTCGTTGTAGGAGTAGGAGAAATCGCGTACCCAAACGAGGGTGTCGGGATAAATATTTACTTTCTTGCGCTTGATGAACGCATTGCGGGGCGACTGCCCGCGGTCGGCAGCAGCAGCCTGCCAGTCGTACCATTCGTATTCGTAGACGTATTTACTCACGTCCAATTCCCGGCGACCAGCAAAACGATCATCGCCCTGGTAGTAAAGATCTTCCAGGATTTCATCTTCCCAGTCGATATCTAATTCCCAGTCAATGCGCTCGTCTCCGTCATCGTTGGTGATGAAGTGATCGAGGTACGCATGTGCGAGAGAGTCCCGCACCCAGTTAATAAACTGGCGATATTCATTGTTGGTGATTTCGGTCTCGTCCATGTAGAAACCAGAAATAGAAATGGCTTTTTGCCGTTGCACATACGTATTGGCAACATCCTGGTCACTGGGGCCGATGTGTAGTGTGCCCGAAGGTACATACACCATACCAAAAGGGTTGATTCCCTTCCAGGTTGGGCGATCCAGGACGCCCGTCAACTCACCATTTTCTTTGCGACCACAAGTCGAAAGTACTACCAGCACTAACAAAAGCAGTGCCATTTTGGATAGGTTCTTCATGTTTATACCCGAGTTTTCCTTCAGAATTTTAAACCGATTTTCAAAGCGAACGTAAATATAGATCGTTTGACTTACTTTACAAAAGAAATTTCACTGGTCGCCCAGAGTTTAACACATCAACTCGTGCATAACGCAAACTGGCTGACGTTTAGTGTAACACCACCGGATAAAAGTGCCAGCATGCTGGCATTATTCCTGATGATAGTTAGGTGTAGAGTAGTATGTAAAGGAGTTTACCGCTAATTACCCATTGACAAAATGGGCAATTAACTTTTAGTAGTTTGACGAAAATAGCTGATCCCGTCACTTAGCACGCGGATGGTAAATTATCCGGGGAGGTTTCCCTACCCCAATACTTTTCTGTAAACGGTATTTAACCACGATTTCGTGCGATCCACTCTGGACGGTCTTCAATGGCGAAAGGGTGATGTCGTAAGCATAAACCAATTGCAATGCTGGAGACAACTGAACGCCTGCCATCACCACCAAAGCATCCTGGGTGGATTTATTATATCCCCTAAACGAGGTACCGGCAAAGATATTGTTGTTGTAGGTCACTAATAGCGAAATATCCATTTGGTTTTCGATACCATCGCTACGAATCCACAGCGAAGGCTGAAAAAGCAAGTTGCTGCCCACTTCCATGTTGGTTCGGGCAAAGGCGTGGTATACCCGCTGCAACTGGATACTGGCCGCTGGCAGCTGGATGCTAGAGCCCGCCAGGTTTTCCACCGAAAGGCCGGTTTCAATGCGTTCACTCTGGTAAAAGATGCCTGCTGAGAATTCCAGGGTACTCCCCGAATCGGTCGCCAGGTTAAGGATATCATCATTGTGGGTTACCGTGCCCGGGCCAATGTACTGGCCATCGGGCGTGCGGAGGTCACCGCCGCGGAGAGTCCACTGCTGCCAACCCGCACCGACGCCCAGCGAAAGCACCCCACTCCCCATTTCCTGCTGGTAGTTGTAGGCTGCCTGCGCACCTGAAAGGCGGTGGGCACCGATCTCATCGTTCTCCACCTGGATACCAACCCCCCCCTTCAGGAAGTAGAGCGGCAGGTGGGCGCTCAGGCGTTGGCCGGTGGGTGCGCCGTCGAGACCGGACCACTGCTGGCGGTAGGTTCCGGTCACACTTAGGGCATAATCCAGTCCGGCATAGGCAGGGTTGTACCGCAGGGGGTCCAGCATGTAGGTCGCATACTGGGCCGGTTGTTGGGCCTGGAGGTTGCCAGCGAACGCGATCCCCAAAAACAGGGCTAAGCAGTACTTCATCAGGTTTGGTTTTGGTTGCGGGTAATAGGTAAACGTTGATCGCGGGTCTTTCGTTGTTACAAATAAGCACGAGCGTCGGCGATATTACTAACTGGCAGTTGACACTCAAAGTTCTGACATACGTAAATCAAGGTCTCAGCCTGGGCGGGGCGGCCTGCTAAAAGCGGGTAACCAGCCACATCTCCCTGGCTATGCGCCATAAACACGGTATTGGGGTAATGCTTTTTTTGCAGTTCCAATGCCATGCGGACAGCCTGCTCGCCAATAATTACGACTTCGCGGGTGGGGTAAGCCTCGTAGAGGGCGGCCCTGGCCCAGCGTCCAAAAGCAGTAGGATAGCGTTCGATGGAGGTCGTCATCGGCTTGAGCATGGCGCGGGCCAGTTCAGCCCACTCGCTCCGACCGACCAGTACCGCCAGTTGCTGCAAGTTGAGCGCCATGGTCGCATTGCCCGAAGGCACGGCATTGTCGTACATTTCCTTGCGCCGGAGCGGCACATCTTTCTGTGTCGCGGAAGTAAAATAGAATAAATTATCGGACTCATCAAGGAAGTTGGCCAAAACAAATTCGGTAAACGCCACGGCCTGGTCAATAAAAGTCAGTTCAAAGGTAACCGTGTACATATCGAGCAATGCGGCGATCCAATCGGCGTAATCATCGAGAAACCCCTGGTACTGGGCTTTTCCGGCTTTGTAGGTATGCCAAAGTTCGCCGGTGGGGGTCGTCATTTTAGCTTGCACAAACTGCACGGCCCGGTGGGCAGCCTGCCGGTAAGATTCCTCCCCGAGCGCATGGTAAGCGTGGCAGTAGGCGGAAATCAACAGGGCATTCCAGCTCAGCAGGTGTTTATCGTCCAGTCCAGGTCGAATACGTTGATCCCGAACTTTCAGCAATTGCCCCCTGGCGTCAGCAAGCTGGGTCTGGGCCGTTGCTGCGTCCATTCCTTGTTCAGCGGCAACTTCTTCCAGCTCGCGGGCCCGCCAAAGGATATTGTGCCCCTCCCAGTTACCCGCTGGGCTAACGCCGTACACCTGACAAAAAAGAGGGGAGCGCGGGCCTAATTGCTGGTCTATTTCGGCCTGTGACCAGACATAAAACCGACCTTCCTCTCCTTCCGAATCGGCATCCAGCGCAGCGTAAAAGCCCCCTTCGGAACTGGTCATTTCGCGGGCGACAAAAGCCAGGGTTTCCGCGATGGTTTGTGCGTAGAGTGGCTGTGGCTCCTGCCGGTAGGCTTTGGCCAGCACACTTAACAGCAAGGCATTGTCATAGAGCATTTTTTCGAAATGGGGCACCAGCCAGGCCTGGTCAACGGTATAGCGGGAAAAACCACCCCCTAGTTGGTCGTAGATACCGCCGCCAATCATCTTACGTAAAGAGAAGTGCACGTGATCCCGAGCCGCTTCTTCGCCGGTATAGTGCTGATAATCCAACAGAAAAGACAAATTCATGGTCCCTGGAAACTTGGGAGCTCCCCCAAAGCCACCGTAGGTGGTGTCAAATCGTTGTTGTAAGCCAAAGCAAATATTCTGGGGCAGTACCGGGCTAAATACCACTGCATCTGTTTGCTCAAGCAGTTCGGTTTTGCGGAACACCTGGTTACCCGAGGCGATATTTTCCATCAACTGTTCGGCTTGCTGCACCACATCGGCGTAGCGATCGCGGTAGGCGTGGTAGAGGTTATTGAGCACTTGCAACCAGGCGGGGCGGTTGTGGGCGGGGTGCGGCGGAAAGTAGGTACCGGCGAAGAAGGGTCGTCCGTCGGGTAACAGAAAACAGTTGAGCGGCCACCCCCCATTGCCGTTCATAATCTGGCAGGCCTCCATATAGATCTGGTCGACATCGGGTCGTTCTTCCCGGTCTACCTTGATATTGATGAAGTGCGCATTCATGAAGGCAGCGGTTTCGGCGTCTTCAAAGCTTTCGTGTTCCATGACGTGGCACCAATGACAGGCACTGTAACCAATGCTCACCAGGATGGGTTTGTTTTCCCGGCGGGCACGTTCAAAGGCGATGGGTTTCCAGGGGTACCATTCGACCGGGTTATTGGCGTGTTGAAGGAGGTAGGGGCTGGTTTCGTGTTGAAGTTGATTCACAAGTGGGCGTTTTTTTAAAAAAAAACGCACGAATGCCTGAGCATCCGTGCGTTTTCCCTACGATGTGGTTTTTATTAAAAACCTAGGGTTAGTCTAGTAACGATCGTCGTCGTAGCTGTCGCGGCGTGAACCACGATCAGATCCACCACTGCTTCCGCCATCACGGCGTGAAGGGCGTCCGTAGCTGCTACCGCGGTCGCGGTCGTAGCTGCTGCGACCATAGCCGCCACCGCCACCACTGCCACCACTGCCGCCGCTGCCGCCGCTGCCACCACGGTTGTAACCGCCGCCGCCGCCGCCGCCACCGCCACGGCTACATCCGCCGCCGCCGCCGCCACCGCCGCCACTGCGCTTCTCGCGTGGTTCAGATGCTTTTACCGCAATCGTGCGGCCGTCCAGTTCTGACTCATTGAGTCCTTCAATCGCCGCGTTGCCTTCGTCATCATTGACCATCTCAACGAATCCGAATCCGCGTGAACGACCGGTGTCCCGGTCTGTAATAACTTTAGCGGAAGAAACTTCACCATAAGCTTCAAAAGCCGCAAGCAACCCCTCGTCGGTAGTTGCATAATTCAATCTGGCAACAAAAATGTTCATCAAAAAAAAATTGTAAAAATAAGAAGCAAAAAGCTAGCAAACAACCACTTGCGCGGCCTTACTATGCCAAGAAAAACAAAAGAACAATAAGCGACGGAGGAAAGTTAAACGAACTCAATTCTGGGTAGTAAGCTTTCAACTGGATGCAACTTATAAGGTTCCGGTTTTTCAAAATCATAACAAAGATAAGCATTATTTGGATACCGTGCCAATTTTTTTATAGATCATTGCGCAGTAGGGCCCACTATTCTTAGGCAGGAAAGCAGCTGATTCATTTAAGGAAGGAAAAAAAGTCCTGAATGGTTAAATTTGCTGGTTGCCGGTTCTGTAGGAGATCGACAATCAAAAAACGATGTTAGCTATGCCCAAATTACGGGGTTACTACCTGCTGGTCGGAATGGTGCTGGGGCTTATCTTGTGGTGGTGGTTTGCCCTTCCCCGTACGCTGTTTGAACAACCCCTGGCGACGGTGGTAGAAGACGAGCAGGGGCTGCTTTTGGGTGCAAAAATTGCGGCCGATGGGCAGTGGCGTTTTCCTGCCGCCGATAGTTTGCCGGAGAAGTTTATGGTCTGTGCCCGCATTTTTGAAGACCGTCGTTTCTGGCATCATCCGGGAATTGACTTGCGGGCGCTGGTTCGGGCTACCGGACAAAACCTGCGCGCGGGTCGGGTAGTCAGTGGTGCGAGCACCCTCAACATGCAGGTAATCCGCATGTCGCGTCAGCGTTCGTCGCGCAGCTGGTGGCAAAAGACGGTGGAAATCCTTTTGGCGCTGCGCCTGGAGGTCGCCTACGACAAAGCCACCATTTTTCAATTATGGGCGAGTCACGCTTCTTACGGCGGAAATATCGTGGGGTTGGAAACGGCCAGTTGGCGTTATTACCGCAAGCCCAGTCACCTGCTGAGTTGGGCAGAGGCAGCCACCCTGGCCGTGCTCCCCAACAGCCCCGGGCTCATCCATCCCGGGCGCAACCGATCGGCGCTGGCGGCCAAGCGCAATCGCCTGTTAAACAAGTTGGTGGCTACCGGTTACCTGGACCAGGCCAGTGCCGACCTGGCAGCAGCCTAACCGCTACCAGCAGCACCGCTCCCGTTGCCACAATTGGCGCCTCATTTGGTGGAACGAATCGCGGCCAGTAAGCAGCCAGGCAGATGGGTGGTCACCCTTGATGCCCAGTTGCAGGAAAGGTTGGACCTATTGGCCCAACAGCAGCTGCAGCAGTTGGCTCCCAACAGCATCTACAACCTCGCCATTCTGGTGCTGGAGACCCGTACGGGTAAAACCCTCGCCTATTTGGGGAATGCCCCGGGCATCGCACGCGAGCACAGCCCGCAAGTCGACATGATTCAGGCGGCCCGCAGCCCGGGGAGTTTGCTCAAACCTTTGCTCTACAGCCTGGCCCTGCAGAATAGTGTACTCCTGCCACACCAGTTGTTACCTGACATACCTTCGGTTTTCGGAGGCTTTCGACCCGAAAATTTCTACCAACAATACAGTGGTGCGATACCGGCCAGCCAGGCCCTGGCACGGTCGCTCAATATCCCATTTGTCCATTTGCTCCAGCAGTATGGCGTTGCTCCCTTCCACGATGCGCTCCAGCAGTGGGGCTTTGGTTTCATCAAGCGCCCGCCTGAGCATTATGGTTTGGCGCTTATTTTGGGTGGCTGCGAGGTAAGTATGTGGCAAATTGCCGGATGGTACAGTAGCCTGGCCCGGATGTTGCAAAATTATCCGACCCACCAGGGACGATATGCGCCAACCGACTGGCGAGCGCCGTATTACCTGAGCGGTGAAGCACCAGCAGCCGAGGCCAGCTCCTGGCAGGCCAACCCACAGCGGGTAGGCGCCGGAGCCGCCTGGGCTACGCTCAGTGCCATGGAGAAGTTAGAGCGTCCTGGTACCGAAGGCAAATGGACCGCCTTTTCGTCGAGTACCCGGGTAGCCTGGAAAACGGGCACCAGTTTTGGGTTTCGCGACGCCTGGGCCGTGGGAATGACCCCCCACTATACCATTGCCGTTTGGGTGGGCAATGCGGATGGAGAAGGCCGTCCCGGACTGGTGGAGGTGCAGGCTGCGGCTCCCATTCTGTTCGATGTGTTGCGGTTCCTGCCCCAACGATCGCCGGCGTGGTTTGCTCCCCCGCTGGACGACTTGCGGCAGGCTGCCATTTGTCAGCAAAGTGGCTTTCTGGCTTTGCCCGTCTGCCCGGTCGACAGCCTTTGGGTTCCGGTTGCGGGACAACGCTGCCAACCCTGTCCCTACCACGAATTGGTTCACCTTAATCCGGATTCCAGTTACCGGGTCAACCAACTTTGCGTCAGCGATGAAAAGCGTATCCTGACCAGGCCCTGGTTTGTTTTACCACCGCTACCAGCCTATTATTACCAGGCCCTTCACCCCGACTACCGCCCACTCCCACCCTGGCGGCCCGATTGTCGGCCCACCAGTAGCAGCGAAGCACAGATGCAGTGGATTTACCCTGCGCGGCCTGGCCGCATCAAAATCCCCCGAACCTGGGACGGGCAGCCGTCGGCCGTGGTTTTTTCCGTGGCACACCGCCTGGGCGATATCCGGATTTATTGGCAACTGGATCAAAAAATGGTGGGAACAACCAGGCAGAACCATATACTGGAATTGCAACCCGCCCCCGGGCCCCACCAATTGGTGCTGGTCGATGAGCAGGGCTATCGGTTGGTCCAGGATTTTTTTATTGTTGAATAAGAGCCTGTTTAGCAATTATCCTTTTGCGTCCGGTTCCGCGGCAGGTTGATAGCGCCATTTTTCCCAGGCGTAGGATAGGGCGCCCGCCGCGAGGTTGAGCAACCCCAGGACACTCTCGTAGGGCTTGTCCAATAACAAGAAGCCTAGGATCAGGCTATTGAAAAGTAAGAAAACAAGCGGCACCAGTGGAAAAAGGGGGCTGTGCCAGGCTTGTTCATCCCCGGTATGCTGCAGGCGCAGGCGAAACAGGCCTACAACGGTAAGGATAGTAAAAAGTTGCAGGACAAAGCCACTGTAGAGCAGGACTTGTTCAAAGGAGCTGGTTGTCACCAAAAAAACAGAAATGCCGGCTTGCAGCCAGACCGCACGGACGGGTACCCCTCGTTTGTTATCGCGGGTAAAATACTGCCACATTTGATAATCGGCAGCCATGGCACGCGTCACCCTGGAACCGACCCAGATCATGGCACTGATACCGGCGATGAGCAAGCCCGCAATTAAAAAACTTACAATCTCCCCGCCGCGGGCTCCAAACATGAGTTGAGCGACAACCAGCCCCACTTCAACGCGCCCTTGCAACAGGGCTGCTGGCGCCTGCCGGAGAAAGGCCACTTGCAAAAGAAAGAACAGGACGCAGACGAGTACCGTTCCGCCCACTAGAGCCCGGGGCAGGTTGCGGTGTGGTTCCTCAATCTCATCGGTAATATAGGCCGCCGCATTCCAGCCCGAAAAAGCATAGATTACGTAAACCAGGGAGACGGCATAGGCAGGCTGCCAGAGTACGGACCAGCCAGGGGTAGCAGCCACGACGGTGTGCAGGGCGTTTCCCGGAGTTGCCGGCAGGAACAAACCACATATAATCAGTACCAATACGAGCAGTACCTTAAGGCCGGTGAGCACGTTTTGGAAACGGCTACTTTGTTTGACATCAAAAGAATGCACCAGGGCCACCACCAAAATGGACATCATGGCCACCAGGATCCGATCCTGGCCCAAAAATTCCGCTACATAACTGCCGATCGCCATTGCTGCCAGCGCGATTGCTGCCGCAAAACCTACGGTGATACTTACCCAACCGGACAGATAGCCTAAAAAAGGATGGAAAATGTGGGAAAGAAAGTGGTATTCGCCACCCGATTTGGGCAGCCGGGTAGCAATTTCGGCATAAGTAAAAGCGCCCGTGAGCGCTACTACCCCACCAATGACCCAGAGGAGCAGGATGCTCCAAATCTGATCCAGGTGAACCAACTGGAAACCGAGGGTCGTAAATACCCCGGTACCAACCATATTAGCAATTACGATTGCTGCAGCCGTCGTCCACCCTATCTTGATCCGGCCTGGAGCCTTCATAGCATTTGCTGGTAAAAAACAAGGATTGCTTTATCCTCTAAATAACTGTACAAATCTAAGGCTTATTGGCTACTCCGATTGCCTGGGAAGCGGGATTAACGTAAGTATAACAAGGATTAGTCAGCCAGGCGATGTAGGCGCGGCACTACTACTCCCAGCAGTGCCCCAACCCCGTAACCAACCAGGACATCGGAAAGAAAATGCCTGCCTGCACGCACCCGGCCATATCCGGTAAGCAAAGGAATTACCGCAGCGGTTGCCCAAACCGCACCGCGGGAACGGCTCCCGGGATAGATGTCGTGGTACATTTGAGCACCGCAAAAAGTAAAAAAGGAAGAAACTGCGGTATGCCCGGAGTAGAAAGAAAACCGGGCCGATTGCTTTAACTTCAACGCCATTGGGGCCGATCCATTATAGACAAAAGGGCGGGTCCGACGTGCGATTGTTTTGGTCAGATTAATCAAGCCGGCATTCAGGAGTGCTCCTTCGAGCGTGATGAGGAGCAGTTCGCCACTGTGTTCCCGGTTGTCTTGATCCAGCAACAAAGCAAAAGGGAAGGCGATAGAAGTCAGGCCGGTGATGTTGCTGAATTGGTGGGCCTGGGGTGAATAGTGGCGGGTAGCATAACGGTCGAAGCCAGCCACCTGACCGACATCCAAAAGTCGGATTTGAGCTTCGGTCAAAGGCTGCACCCTGCGGTCGAGGTAAATAGCGACTCCCGTGGTCAGGCTACCGACACCTAAAAGCGGCAGATCAGTCTGGTTGCTCCATTCGTAGGGAAAAGTCTGCTGGGTAAAACCTGTATGACTGGTGAACAGTAGCCCTAAAAAGAGGATAAAAAACGCATTACGCATGGCGCCAACTTAATTGATAAAATAAAAAAACCTTTCCAAAACTGCGGGCGTTCAGTACCTGCAGTTCTGGAAAGGTTATTGGTAGCCAATCAACCTGCGACTAGCGCTTGTATTTAGCTTTCAGTTCTTTTTGTGGATTCAGCCATTCGGGCAGGGCATACGCCATACCACGGCCTTCGTAAGGAACCTTGGCAATATCCGTGCGCCGGTTGGCCAGTTTCTGGAGGCTACGGGTGACCATGGTGCTGATTTCCTCGGCATCAACGGGTAGTCCCTGGGCTGCTTTACTTTCCTCGATGTAAGTCAGAAATTCTGAATTGATCATCGCTTTTCCGGTGGCCTGGAGGGCATCAAAAATGTATTGGTCGTATTCTGACAAACGGTATCCGGCAGCACGGCCACTCTTGTCGGCTGCTTTTTTAGTTTTCCGTGTTTTTTTAACCTTTGGTTCTGCCGGGGCAGTTGCTTCGGTCGTGGTTGCTTCGGTCGTGGTTGCTTCGG
>Ga0075467_10002450_pt1 | contig 14612 bp, 7 predicted proteins | sample DEB08_DNA_9_FD_75067 | JGI IMG/M metagenome (GOLD analysis project Ga0075467, IMG submission 75067) | Aqueous microbial communities from the Delaware River and Bay under freshwater to marine salinity gradient to study organic matter... | ecosystem: Environmental > Aquatic > Marine > Coastal ... | reverse complement strand
GGCCACCTGATCTGACCGAATACGCATGTATTCGGCGGAACAGAGTGGGAGAGGGCAAAGCCCGACCCATGGCCCTGAACGGGGCTGTCAATCGGCCACATTTGCGAAGAAAATGTCTGCGCCGAAAACCGACGCCAATTTGCCGCGCGAGGAATGGCTCGCTTGCGAGACAGGGGGAATTGGTGGCTGTTTTTGGGGATGGACTAAGGTTGACCGCCACGGTCAGGGATGTTGGGCGGACCAAACCAAAAGAGAGATGCCTAGATTGGGGTGAGCGGGCCCAGGGCCCGTCGAGCCGCAATCTAGTCTATGGGAGTCAGTCGCCCGCGCGCGAAAGCGTGGGCTCAAGTTCAATAAAACAATCAAGTGCCGCTTACCTGCCGTTGAACTGCAATGCCAAGGCACTTACGGTCTTAAACTTTATCTCGATCAGTCATCTGTAATCCCCCCATTTTTAACGGGGTGCGGGTGTTATCCCGCCGATGCCCATATTCGGGCGGTCATTTGTAGTAGATGCCTTGGGAAATGCCCTCACGTCGGCACAGTTCAGCAATGCTGTCTTCACCACGAAGGCCATCCATGACGATCCTGATTTTCTCTTCGGATGAATAATGCTTGCGGGTGGCTCGCTTGATATCTTTGACGATCTTCTCGCCAGGGCCCTTCGTTGTTTCTATCATCTTCCACTCCTCAATGGTTACGATCAGCCAGAAACACTCTCTCGTCAAATAGCATTATTTGGACCCATAGGCGCTGACGTAAGACAATTTCTCTCGAACTGCAGGTGCAAGCGGCGCGAGTGGAATTCGGCAGGCTGACTGACAATAATCAATCTGGCGGTAAAGCAGCATGAGACAATTTTCCTTACAAACACAAACTGGAGGGTAAACAATGACACCGAAATTGAAGAAGTTGATGATAGCAGCTTTGCTAACAATCTTTATGCAAGCAACGGCAGCCATAGCGCAAGTCGAAGACCAAGGCTTCAAGCCAGACGATGCCGAGTTCTTAAATTCCTGCGCATCGTGCCACGGTGCAAACGGCAAGGGAGCGGGTTTTTTGACGCGATTGTTTCGCGGCATTGATCCTGGTGATCTGACACAGCTTGCGGCTAACAATGACGGCCAGTTCCCGTATGATAGGGTCTACCAAGTTATCGACGGTCGCGATGATATTGCCGCACATGGGGATCGCAAAATGCCCGTCTGGGGTGATCGGTATATGGCGTCATCGATGAGCCAATTCGGCCCTGACGAAGTGAACCAGTTTCGCGTCAGGTCGCGTATTCTGGAATTGACCAACTTCATCCAATCCATCCAAGTTCGCTAACGTCAAAGTGCATGGACAGGCCTCCGACAAGTGTCGCGCAGATCAAACGATTGATCGAAGGCAATAGCGATGATGGCGCGGCTGTGTTGCTTCACGAAACCAGCAAGTCATGGATTTTTTTGACACAAGACCGCGTCTATAAATTGAAAAAGCAGGTGCGCGACGATCTGCAGGATTTGACCTCGTTGCGCGCACGCTTTGACAACTGCTTGACAGAAGTTGACCTTAACAGACGTCTGGCCCCCGACACGTATCTCGGGGTTATCCGCGTCGTGAGGCACAGCGACGGATCGCTGGGCCTTGGTGGTATTGCGGACACCGTAGACTGGTTGGTGGAAATGCAACGTCTGCCCAACGACAAAATGCTCGATGGCATCGCGGCGGATCAGACCCTTCCACCTGCCAAAATCAGGTTTCTCGTCGATCAGCTTGCGGAACGACTATCTGGGTTCTATGCGGTTTGCCCTGCATCGCAGCTCAATGCCGCAGAGCTGATGAACATCTTTCACGACCAACAAGAAATGAACTCAATGTGTTTGCGAAACCCGCTGTTTGCGGAATTCCGTCCACGTTTCGAAGCCGTCTTTGACGCGCTGGAGATTGCGTTTTCGCGGCATTTCTCGTTATTCGAGACCCGCGTGAAAGCAGGGTGGATACGGGAATGCCACGGTGATCTGCGGCCCGAGCATATTTGTATGACGACCCCGCCCATTGTGTTTGACTGTCTTGAATTCAACCGAAACTTGCGGCTGGTCGATCCCTTTAGCGAAATCATGTTTCTAGGAATGGAGGCAGCAATACTGGGGCTTGAGTGGATCAAACCGACATTGATCGCACATCTTACCACTGGTCTGGGGGAATGCCCTGCACCAGAATTGCTCGGCTTGTATGAAACACAACACGCTTTGTTGCGCACGCGCCTATGCCTTGCGCATTTGTTGATGCCAAACCCTAGAACCCCAGAGAAATGGCTGCCATTGGGCCTGCGCTATTTTGATGTGGCCGAACGCAGTCTATTTGGGCCGAACGGATTGGCTCGCTAAAACGCAACTTTGCGTAGCACTCTCGCAAATTCATCTGCCGTATCAGCGATTTCTAGTCGATGGGTTTTGGTCCCGTCGGGCAGCCGGAAAGGTGCGATGCTGTCGCTAACAAAAACCCGTTCAAAGTCATCGCCGGAGAACAGCCCCTCTGCACCCTGCGTGAACAGCCCGTGCGCCGCCAATGCATAGACTTTTGTGGCTCCGCGCGCCTTACACGCGCGCGCCGCCGCAATCATAGTGCCGCCCGATGCGATCATATCGTCAACGATCACGACGGCACTATTTTGGTAATTGCCGATGGCATCACCGCTGGTCATAATCCCACCGCTACGGCGTTTCTCCATAAACCCAAATCCGACCTCGCGCCCCAAACGGTCCTGCAGACTGTCCCTGAACAACTGGGCGCGTTTCACGCCGCCTGAATCGGGCGACATCACAACTATCGGCTCTGTGCCAAGCCTGAACGCTATGAGGTCCTCAAAGACATCGCCAATCTCAAGGTGGTGTGTGCGTATGCGAAACGCGTTTTGGAAAGCCGCTAGATTGTGCACCTCAAGGGTGATGATCTCGTCACAGTTTACCGCTGCGAACAGGTCCGCGACATATCTTGTCGTGACGGGGTCTTGCGGTTTGGTCCTGCGATCCTTGCGCCCATAACAAAGAAAAGGCACCAAAACGGTCACGCGCCTTGCGCCATGATCGCGCATCGTCGCAATCAGAAAAAGGAGAATACAAAGCTTGTCGTGAACGCTGTGATCGGGTCCATCATAAAGACTTTGGATGATGCACACATGGTCGTTGGCAACGTCGCAAAGTGGGCGAATTTTGCTTTCGCCGTCAGAAAATCCGCGAAATTCCAGCTTGGACAAAGTGATCCCCAGAGCTGAAGCAATGCGTGCGCCGTGGGCTTGACTGTCCGGCAGTGCAAACAGACGCATCACGCGCCCTCCTGAGCGCTCAAAAATCTGGCGCGCCGTTCCAACGCGTCCGTGACGTCTAGGTCGCTGTTCTGGCGAAAACTTTGATAGGCGTTTCCGACTTCCCTAAACGGGGTCGGCTGATACAAACAGATGGTGTCATAGACAAGCCCTCGCAATGATGCCAGCGCAGTGGGCGGCGCCTTCGGGAGCGCCATTATGATCCGCGTTACGCCGCAACCTTTCAACGCCAGCTTGCTTGCCTGCAGCGTCGCACCCGTTACAGCACCGTCATCCGCCACAACAATGGTTTTGCCTTTCAGGTCTGGTCGCCTCAGCCCGTGAAAATACAACGCCTTGCGACGCGCAATTTCCGATAGCACGGCATACCCCATCCTGTTAACCTTCTGATCCGAAAGTCCGACCTGACGGGCGATGTCGTGGTTGTCAACCACCTTCGGATTCGCCCCATCAAAGATAGCGCCAATTGCATTTTCAGGCTTGCTCAGCACACCGATCTTGCGCACGAAAACCAAATTAAGAGGAAGCTGGTGGGGCTTGCAGATCTCCTCGGCGACCGTAACACCGCCGTGCGGCAGCACCATCACGACAGCGGTTGCGAGGTCCAGATCGGGCAGAACTGCCACTAATTTCTGACCGACATCCCTCTGGTCAACAAACTGCCACTTCCGAAATATCACCACATCTCTCCGAATTTCCCTCTGCGCCATGTGTTCGGGGTAGCCCAAAAACAGCGATAACCATCAGATTACAGGCGTACCCTTGATCAACCTAAATCGAAACGGCCCCCCGTAATTGATCTTGGTCAAGATACGGTTTTCGGAACGGTTGCGCAGCTATGAGGGGGCGCAAATTTGCGCGGATATTAGCGCAAATGCCCTGCCCAGCGTGGATCATTGATCAATATAAATTCCAACGAATGACCCCTGTCCAGGATACATTCACAACCATGCAAGCAATAACTGAAACTCGGACTTCAGTAGATTTCTTGACCGTGTTCGCACGGCCCTGCTGAATCCTCAACACGTGAAAAGTATGATAAAAATAGATAAAATCGTGACGAAATATGTAAAAATTCAAGTACTTATGTACATAAACGCAGCAATGCCAGCTTGATTAAAGGGACGCCCCTTTTTGCGGATGATGACACTGATGACATGGGGCATGTCACACGGTTTGGATGTGGGTCAAGTAGCCAGTTGGCCATCGATTCAATGGCAGTTGACGCCAACCAGAACGGGCGCGTCAGCGCTTCCGAGGCCTCACTTCATGCAAGCTATGGCGCCATCAGCGTACTGACCAGTGCCGCCGACACCATAAACCGCGCAAAAAAGGCTGGAATCGTCACTTAGGCATCGCTAACTCATATCCGTCTTGTCGAAGGTGCCGAAATTCCCGTGCAAAGCATCAACAATTATAGGACGCCCAGTGCATCATGTAGCGTGTTCATCCTATACCGACCGGGGTTTGGGAGCCGTAATTGTCGCCACGACCTGACATTTGCGCGCCTTGCCCGGATATCGGATGGACGCCCCTTCGACCGCACATTGGTCCGCAACGATCTGCAACTCACCATGACCGATATTGTCGGGGTCTTTGATCGTGATTTCGATCCGGCCCTGCTCGCTTTCTAGGATGACCTCCGCCTGCCCCCAGTCGCGCGGCAGGCAAGGGTCCAACCGCACGCCGCCAGCTTCCGGCTGAATCCCAAGGATACCTGTGACACCTAACTGCCAATTCCATCCCGCAGCGCCCGTGTACCACGACCACCCGCCCTGCCCGATCTGCGCGCCAACCCCCGACACGTCGCCCGACAGCACATAGGGTTCGCGGCGATAGTGATCTGCGGCTTTCAGGGTGCTGGTGCGCGCAATCGGGTTGATCAGGTCAAACACATGATGCGCACGATCCCCGTCCTTGATCTTGGCATAGGCCAGACCCAACCATGCAGCGGCATGGGTATATTGCCCGCCGTTTTCACGCACGCCCGGCGGATAGGCCTGAATATACCCCGGATCACGGTCGGTCGTGTCAAAAGGCGGTGTAAGCAGCCGAATAAGCCGCGCGTCGTCATCAACAAGGGCCGCACCCGCCGATGTCAACGCCTTGCGCGCACGCGCGTCCACGGGCAACCCAGACAGAACCGACCACGCCTGCGCAATCAGATCAATGCGGCATTCGTCATTTTCCGACGACCCCCACGCGATCCCGTCGTCATCAAAGGCACGGATATACCAGTCTCCATCCCACCCGTGGCGGTCAACTGCAGCTGCCAGATCATCGGCGTGGGCCTGCCAGCGATCTGCCGCGTCGGCGTGTCCTGCCTGTCGGGCCAGTGGCGCAAAAATGCCAATTGTCGCGATCTGGAACCATGCAAGCCAGATGCTTTCGCCTTCGCCCTTGTCACCGATCCGGTCCATACCGTCATTCCAGTCACCGCCGCCCATCAAGGGCAGGCCATGCGACCCTGTCACCATCATCCGGTCCAGCGCGTTGGCGCAATGCTGAAACAAGCTTGCGACCTCGCCTGAATCGAAGAGCGCATAGCGGTCGTGTTCCTCGGCGCGCAACTCGGGGGCCGATAGAAACGGAATTTCAACATCCAGAATTCCAGTGTCACCCGTCGCGTCAACATAACGGGCCGTCACATAGGCCAACCAGATATAGTCATCTGAGCAGCGCGTGCGCACACCGCGTCCTAACGGCGGATGCCACCAGTGCAGCACGTCACCCTGTTCAAACTGGTAATGCGCCGCCCGAATGATTTGCGCCCGTACCCGCGCGGGATCGCTTAGGAGCAGGGCCAGAACATCCTGCAATTGATCGCGGAAACCGTAGGCCCCGCCCGCCTGATAAAACCCTGCGCGCGCCAATATCCGACACGACAGGTTTTGATAGGGAAGCCACCTGTTGACCATCAAATCAAACGACGGATCGGGGGTTTTCACCTGAACAGCCCCCAGTCGTTTGGCCCATGTATCTTGCAAGGCCTCAAACGCATGCGCGGTTGTTTCCGGCTTGCGCCATTTGTCGACCATCGCGGCCAATGAGGTCGGATTTTCGACTTCACCCAGCACAAAAACAACCTCTTCTTGTCCGCCCGCAGGAATATCCAGATGCACCTGATAGACGGCACAGGCATCACCCCCTTGGTGAAATTGCCCGCCCAGATCCCAGTGGCGCAATCCAACGGGATTGTGGACATCACCCTCGCGCCCGATGAACGCAGCCCGATCCCCCGTGACGCTATGAGGGTCCCGCGACGCGGTCAGAAACGCCGCGCGCGCTGCAAACTCCGCGTTCCACAGGTTCCGTCCGACGATGGCTTTTAGCTCGGTATCATAGCGGCTGATGACATGAGGCCGCGCCGCAGATTCCACCGCACCCAGCAACCAGTGCGCGTAATAGCTGGCCGTGATCCGGCGGGGTTGATCCGACGGGTTGGAAAGCCGCAGCCGCACAACCTTGACCGGATCGCAGTCTGGCACAAAACACAACACCTCTTGTTTCAATCCGTGGCTGTTCTTGGCCCATGTCGTGAACCCGCTGCCGTGTCTGATCTGACAATCGGCGTCCTGACCGATAGGCTGCGGTGTCGTGGTCCAGACCTCTCCGCTCGCCTCGTCACGCAAATAGAGCACCTCGCTGGGCAGATCGGCCACCGGATCATTTGACCACGACGTCAGACGATGCTCACCACTATTCACGGCCCATGACATACCCAGTCCGGCTTCGCTCACAAGACATCCGAAACCGTCATTGGCAAGGATATTACACCACGGCGCGGGGGTGCGGGTGTCGGGTGCAAGATGGATCACATAGTCGCCGCTGCCCGCATCAAACCCGCCATAGCCGTTATCGAACTGCAAGGTATCGGGCCTGACAAGGGCGGGAACCTGCGCATAGCGCACCTGCGGATCGGGTACAAAAAGCGGCGGCTGATCGGGCATGCCCATCGCCTTGTCGAGCATTTCGGTGAGCGTTTTGTTGACGTCGTGCAGCACCACGCGGGCCGATGCCTCCAGCCCGCGCCGCAGCAGTGCCGTCATCTGGTCGCCCGCAATCAAGTGAATCCCGCCGCGCATGCCCAACAGTCCCGTCGCATGGGTATCGTTGATCACGGACAGCACGTGTTCACGCAGCGGTTCCTCATAACTGCCCGCCGCATCGCGCAGAATGACCAAATCAACCTTGAGCCCCGCGTCGTGCCACAACTGGTGACCACGCACCAAAATATCCAACAGCGACGCGCTATCCAGATCTGTCATTTTCAACAGCAAGATGGGATAGTCGCCCGAAATGCCGAACCGCCACAAATCCGGTTGACCGTGCCAGCCGTCCGCGTCTGTCGGCGGCGCTGTGCGGTAGGTTTGGTGGGTATGCACCATCAGGGACGACAACACCTGCAACTCGGGCAGATGTTCGGACGCAATCCCAAGCTTGCGCACCTTGCGGCCTGTTTCCAACAAGGCATCGCGGAACGTGTGGTCAACCGTCGCGGCAGGATAACGTTTGGCGACCTGCAACGCCTCGCGTTGTGACGCGCCAGCAACGGTGAGGAATATCAGCTGCCGGGTCTGCGCAGGCTTTAGCGATACCCGCACCTGAAGCGACATGACCGGATCAAGCGTCCAGCCCGCACTATTGCCAAGACCACGCGTCAACCCTTCAGATGCGCGCATCGTCCGGTTGCGTCCCACAAAATGGCGACGGTCGGTTTCCCATGCGGTGACCGCAATGTCGGGATCGGACGTCACGAGCTTGTGCAACAGCACGGGTGGTTTGGTTTCCGGACGGCGCGGCCTGCGCGTGAACACCAATGACTGATCGTCGGGCAGATAGGCGCTATGCACGAACAACTTGCTGAACGCAGGGTGCCGCTCGTCGTCCAATGGTGGCGCCAAGGTGACTTCGGCGTATGTCGTCAGGTCGAGTGTCCGCGCGACATCGCTTTCGTTTATCAGGGTCACACGCCGGGTTTCGACATCATCATAGGGGGCCACGGTCACATCCATGCGCGCGACGATCCCGTCATGGCGGCACAGCAATTCGGCCATATGCTGATGGAAAACACATGTGGTTTCAACGTCTGCGCGCCCCGTTGGTGCCGCCCCCAGCGACCACAGGTCGCCGTCTTTAGCATCCTGAAGATAAATCCACGTCCCGTCGCCAGTGCGCACAGGATCAGGCCGCCACCGCGTCAATGCGGTGTCATTCAAACTTAACCCGCCGCCGCCGCTTTGCGTGATCAGCGACGACATGCGGCCATTCCCCAGCACATGCACCTGCGGCACAGCCAAATCTGGCGAGGGCACCCAAGGCGCCAAATCGGGCGCTTGGTGTGTATCGACGGGGTGATCCCAAATTTCGTCTACACGACCCAACTCTAGTGGCACGTCCCACGGCACCTTTTCCTGCAACAAAAGAGCGATCGCACGCACGCGTTGTTCGCGCATGAAACGGTTGACCATGATATCGTCCTGCAAGGCGTTCACGATGGCGGTTTGAACCATGCCCTGATGGTGCGCCATAAACGTCGTAACAGCGACAAAATCACGACCTGCGACGCCACGATCAGGGGTGAAATCCAGTGCTTCGATAAACCCGTATCTGGTCAGCGCGCCAAGCTGCGCAAGCACATTCAGATTTTCGGCGGCCGCCTCTGGCCACCCGCAGAGCGCCAGCGCCGAGCCGTAAGGTGCGATGACCAAATCATCGGTCAGCCCCCTGCGTATTCCTAGGCCGGGCACACCAAAGGCGCGATATTGGAACGTGCCGCGCGTGTCGGTTGTGCCGAATGCGGATTCAGATATGCCCCACGGCACGCCCCTTTCGCGGCAATACGCGCGCTGGAAATCGACAGAGGTTAGTTCGCTCTCGCCCAACAGCGTGTCACGGTAGCTGGGCAAGAACAGCGGCGGCATGAGGTATTCGAACATCGATCCGTTCCATGACAGGATGGATGGTTTTCCCTGAAGCCTTGTTATCGGCCGGTTAAAGGCGAACCAGTGTTCGATCGGCGCATCATGCTTGGCAATGGCAAAATAGCTGGCCAGTCGCGCCTCTGTCGCCAACAGGTCGTAGTGGCTGCCGTCCATTTTCCCCAGACTTTGGTTGTAGCCAATCCAGAACAACCGGACCGAGGGGTCATACATGAACCCGAAATCCATGCCAAAGGCCAGCAGATCCGCCTTGACCGCAAGATCGCGCAGCGCACTGCGCATGGCGTCTTGCTGGACAAAACCCGCCTGAACGGATTGACGGACCCGATCCAGCCAGTCCTGCGTGATGGCGGGCCTTTCGGGATGCGCGGCCTGCCATGTGTCCAGAACCGTCGTAAATGCCGCAAGCGATACCTCGTTGTCCATCCCGTCACCCTTAGGGTGAAATTGCTCCGCTATGTTTTGGGCCACAGGCAAGACCGCATCAGGACAGTCCGCAATTACCGTCAACCACGGCATAAACATTTCGATATCGCGCGAAATGGCATGCAAGTCATGGTGGAACCGTTCCAGCCATGTGGTGATATCTGTTGCCTGCTCGGCGGATAGACCAGGTGAGGTTTTGATGGCATCTAGCGCAAGGTTTTCAAGCGCCTGCCAGTGGGTCCCGTCAAGTGCTGCAAGGCTGGATTTCCATTGCAGGGGCGACGCGGCGGCACGTGAAAACTCGACGCGCATGGCGCTCTCGGTGCGCTCTAATGCGGGATGAGCCTGCGTCGACACACCGCGAAGCGCCATGCACAGCAAATCCAAGGCGACTTCGAGGTTTTTGAAGTTTGCGGGCCCGATCATTGGCGCGGCGGATAAATCAAGACACCCCTGTTTGAGCGTGATCAGTGATACCGCCAGATTGCCGCTATCAACGACCGACACATATCGCGGCTCTAACGGTTCCAGCGTTTGAGTGTCATACCAGTTCAGCACATGACCGCGATATTTCACTATACCGTCAAGCGTTTCAAAGGTATTACGCGCGCGGGCGACAAAATCGCTTATGGTGATAAACCCCATATCACGCGCCGCTAATGTCGACACAAGATACATGCCGATGTTGGTTGGTGATGTGCGGTGCGCGATCTCTTCGGTATTGCCGAACTGGTAATTGTCGGGCGGCAACCAGTTGTCATCCGGCCCGACGAAAGTCTCGAAAAAATGCCATGTGCGGCGTGCTGCACGGGTCAGGAAATTGCGCTGTAGATCGCTTAACGCTTCGGCGCGGAAATAGCGGGGGCGCGCGCTCCAGACCGATATTTCGGGTGCAGTCAACCATAGCACCAAGACAGGCACAGCCGTCCAGAACCCCTGTTGATTAACCAGCGCCAGATGCCCTGCAATCACCACCGCAAGCGCAGAGGACGGCCACATCAGATACCACGATGCCCGCCTTATGCTTTTGCGTGACGATTTGGTCGATGCATGCGCCGCCGAGGTCCATTCCAAACGGTTCTTGCCAGACACATAGACCCGCCAAAGCGTGCGAAAAATTGCGTCCAGCGCGATCAAGGTATCGCTGACCAGAAAGGCAATGAAGAAAAACCACCGTCCGCTGGTGGTCTGGATTATGTGAATGGCACGGCCTAACGCGCCACGCCGGGTGCCCCCGGTTGCAATGGCAAAGGCCTCGCCGATCAGATAACTGCCCGGTGCCGCAAGCGCCAAACCTGTCCAGACCAATGCACTGCCCGGCATAAGCAGCCAGCCAGCAAGGAAGAACAACAGCAACGCAGGCGACATCAGACTGCGACGCAGATTGTCCACCAGTTTCCAACGATCCAGCCCCGACATTTGTGTTTGAACGGTTTGACCGTCCGCCGATGGCACCTTGCGCCCAAGCCACGGAACAAGCTGCCAGTCGCCGCGCATCCAGCGATGCTGGCGCATGGCAAATTCAGGATAGGTTGCAGGCAGGTCTTCGTAGAGAACCAGATTACTGACCAAGGCGGCCCTGCCGTGCAGTCCCTCGAACAGATCATGGCTAAGGACGTGGTTATCGGGAACACGGCCCTGCATGCTGTGATGCAATGCCGCGATATCATAGACACCCTTACCCACGAAGATGCCCGAGCCGAACAGGTCTTGATACACGTCGGACACCGCGCGGCTGTACATATCGATCGCAGTATCTCCGCCATACAGATGCATGAAATGAGTGCCTTTGCCCAGCTTTGGCAAAATCTCGATCCGGGGCTGCATAATGGCATGACCTGACACAACGCGCCCGCTGTCTGGGTCAACCACAGCTTTGTTAAGCGGATGTGCCATGATTCCGACAAAGCGCACCGCCGATCCCGGTGGTAATTGTGTGTCGGCGTCCAGCGTGATCGCGTATCGGATACCACGCAAAGATTCCGCGGGGCCTGCGATTACGTCAAATGCGTCTTTGCCGTCACGCAGAACATAACGGTTAAAATCTTCCAGCTTACCGCGTTTGCGCTCCCAGGCCATCCAGCATCTTTCAGCCGCGTTGAATTTGCGGCGACGATGCAACAAGACGAACGGAGGGCTGGTGTCGCCAGAATAGAGACAGTTCAGGCTATCAATTAGCTCCTGCAGTGCCCCCTCAATTTCTGCGTCTTTTGAGAGTGTTTCGGTCTGCGCATCAACAAGATCAGACAAGACGACAAAGTAAAACGCCGGATCAGGGTTCGCGATACGTAGAGTTTCCAGCTTCTCTGCAATTGCATCTATTTCGGTAGATGATCCGATGATTATCGGAATGACGATGGCGGTTTCACAGTCTTGCGGGACGGCTTTTGAAAAATCCATCTCGGGCAATGTTACAGGGCGGCTTAGGCGGTTGATGATCCAATGAGCGAACCACACGCTTGGGATCGTTGCAGGCAGAATTGTCAGTGAAAGCCCGATCAGCCATTGAAGTGGAGTGGCATTATGCATCCAGAGGTACGTCACCGAGACAAAGATCGCCGCAAAGACAAGCGCGATCAGACCAGTCGCATAAAGCGCACCTTTATTGCGCGACAAGCGACGTTGCATCGCCAAAGTCCACGGAATCCGGCAATTCAATGCGGCCTCTAGCGCAAGCAATCCATTGTCAATCAGCCAGTATCCGACGTGATTGCGGCATCTGTCGCTGTTCTCGTTTTGAGCCAAGGTGATCGCCGTATGCGCCACCTCGGGTTCTGTGCTGTCGCACCGCGATGCCAGCAATTCGACCACGCTGCGATACCGATTGCGCGTCTCAAAGGTCATGGTGGAATAGACGCGGGCGGGGTCGCTTGAAAGCTCTGCTTCGATACAACTGACGTTGTCGACAAAGTCCTGCCATTTAATCGTGTCGACGGTGATCAAATCGGTGATCGCGCTTGAAATCCGGTCAACCGGTCGGTCATCGGCAGCGGCCAGTGTTTCGGCGCTCATCTTGACGGGCAGCGCCAAACTTGGGTCCATCTCGCTGACCGCATCAAAAAACCGCTCAAGGCTCGCCAGCCGCAGCATTGACGGCATGGCCCAAAGCTCGGCGTTGGTCAACACGGCGGACTGTTGGTACTGTGCAATAAAGTGGGTCAGCACTGTCAGCGTGATCTGTGGGTCCGAATGATCGATGACTGCCTGCGCTATGGCAAATACACGCGGGGATCGTGTATCTTGTGGGCCTGCAATCGCTGGAAGCCGCTCGTAAAAATGCAGCGGCAAGTCATCGTTCAGGCATCGTAACGCGCGGACGATCTGGTAATCATTGTCCAAAATCCATCCCGCCGCACGCGTTTGATCGGCGGGCGGGTCGGCGCAATAGGCACGAACGATCTCGAACCAGTCATCCAAGATGCGCAGGGAACGGTAGATATCAAGCGCGTCGGGCTGGCCTGCAACAACAGTTTGGCGCTGTTCCGCGATATTTGGTTCAAACTTTGTTTCAAGCGAAGTCTGGTCGCCTTCATTCATCAATCTGTGCCAGACGGCAGTCTGGCCCCCGTGGATAACACGTCGCCGAATGCGTGATTATTTGTGTGGCCGTTACGGGGGCGCACCAGCAGGACCGGCGTATCTGCCCTGTCCAGTAGAAACCGCGCCACGTCGCCAGTCGGCACGTCTTTGTAACCGCTTTGGCCATGTGTCGCCATGACGACGAAATCGACCTTTTCTTGCGTCATCACGTCGAGCAAAGCCCTGCGCGCATCTCCAGCATGGGAAATACGGACGGAAACCTTTAAGCCGCTTTGTTCCAGTCTTTTCTTGATCCGTGCGAGATAGGTTGTGCCTGACAGCTCGTTCTGTTTGCGGACCCTTCTGTGCAGGCTCTCGGCCTCTGGATCCTTTTGACCGAATTCTGTCAAACCAGAGTCAGGGATCACATAACATAGTATCAACTCGGCAGCTTCCGCTCTTGCCAGCGTGATCGTTTTTTGGAGTGCGGTTTCCGCACGCGACGAACCGTCCAACGGTAAAAGAATACGGCGGTAACCTACATCTGGCGTGATCTTCGCGTCATCCGGTATCATCAGGACGCCCGCACTTTGCGACAAAAGCACGCCCCAAGCGGTCTCGCTTAAAGGCCAGTTCGTCTGGTCGCGGCAGCGTAGAGACGCGGCAATATCACCCCGTCGCTGCTCTATGAACGCTTTGATCTGGCTGACGCATTGCCCTTCAAGAAGTGCGACACTGCAAGGTTGATTGGTATTTTCCGACCTCTCCGCCAGAAGCTCCAACTGTTTCAACGAGTGTTGCTTTTTAATGTCCCATTCAACCGGATCAATCGGGCCGTCGCCGCTTTCCGACTTGAACAGCACCTGCACCAAGACCACCTTGCCACCAAAAGCATTGGCAATCTTTTGTGCATGGCTGATGCTGGCTTTGGTCATTGCTGCGTCTTCAATAAAAACCAGCACATCCGACGGCTCGAAAACCTGCGCCGAATTTAAGGAATGATTGTTGCCCACAAAAACTGGCTGTTTTGAGTCGGTCATTTTCCGCGTCATCCTTAATCTTCGATTGCATGGCACTGTGACGTGCGACCGGACAAAACTGTGGTCGCGCTGGCCGTTAAAACATTTAGGTGCGGCCACGGTTTTTCCGATCGGAAAAACTCCACCTGCCCACGCTATGTCTGAAATCTTTGCCCCAATTGATTTGTATCAATCTGGGTCCGGCATCTTGCGTAAACATTGATTTCATTGCCAGCGGACCCTGCCACATGACCAAATCGAGATGTATTTACCAAGTCAGGACGTGAATTGATGACCCAGCTTTCAGAATACGCACTTGACAGAATGTTGAGGTCAACCCTGCGCATCGGCGCGCTGCAAGTCATGATGCCATCGGGCAAACTTTACAGTTACGGC
>Ga0075467_10002448_pt1 | contig 14614 bp, 7 predicted proteins | sample DEB08_DNA_9_FD_75067 | JGI IMG/M metagenome (GOLD analysis project Ga0075467, IMG submission 75067) | Aqueous microbial communities from the Delaware River and Bay under freshwater to marine salinity gradient to study organic matter... | ecosystem: Environmental > Aquatic > Marine > Coastal ... | reverse complement strand
TAGTAATATTCCTGCCGTAGCCGATGATCCTGGCGTTATTACCAAATATGATTTGCGTGAGCTGGTTATTAATGAAGGTTCTAAAGCCTACTTTCATGCACAAGTGGATGAGGATAATGCCAAGCGCTTTTTTGCTCCTTATAAAAGTATTACCGCTCTTTTAGCCAATATGATCTTGGCGGTTAAGCCTGATGAGAAATATCCATTAGCTTTGGCTACCACCATTATTGAAATGGCGCATTCGTTAAAATACTACGCCAAACATTTACCCGCTTTAACCGATTTCCCGCACGAGACGGATCAGGTTAAGCTAGACGATTTTTTACTACAGCTACTCTATAATTCACTAAAAATCAAACCCTAAACATTTACAAATGAGTAAAGTACGTATTACAGTTGCTGAAGGCGACGGCATTGGTCCTGAAATTATGGACGCCACTCTGCGCATTATGGAAGCTGCCGGAGCCGACTTAGACTACGATTTTATCGATATCGGTGAGAAAGTATATTTGTCGGGAAATACAGCAGGAATTACCACCGAATCGTGGGATATCCTGCGTCGTAATAAAGTGTTTTTAAAGGCTCCTATCACTACGCCTCAAGGGGGCGGATACAAGAGTTTAAATGTGACCATTCGCAAGTCACTCGGTCTTTTTGCTAATATTCGTCCTTGCAAAAGTTTATCGCCATTTATCGAAAGTAAGCACCCCGAAATGGATGTGGTGATTGTGCGCGAAAATGAAGAAGATCTTTACGCCGGTATCGAGCACCGTCAAACCACCGATGTGTTTCAATGCTTAAAGCTGATTACCATTCCGGGTACTCAAAAAATTATCCGCTATGCTTTTGAATACGCCCGTAACAACGGTCGTAAAAAAGTAACCTGTATGGTGAAGGATAATATTATGAAATTGACCGACGGTCTTTTCAGTTCTGTTTTTAAAGAGATGGCTTTAGAGTATCCGGAAATCGAAAGCGAACTAAAAATTATTGACATTGGTGCCGCTCTTTTAGCTGATCAGCCAGAGCAGTTTGATGTAATAGTAACGCTGAACCTTTACGGTGATATAATCAGCGACATTGCGGCGCAAATCACCGGTTCTGTTGGTTTAGGAGGCTCTTCTAATATTGGTAAAGGCTTTGCCATGTTTGAAGCGGTGCATGGTTCGGCGCCCGATATTTCGGGAAAAAACATGGCAAACCCCAGTGGTTTAATTTCGGCAGCGGTTTTAATGTTGCAGCATCTAGGTCAGCTTGATGTAGCCATGAATATTGCCAACGCTTGGTATAAAACTATCGAAGATGGTATTCATACCGGCGATATTTACCGTTCGCATTCCAAACAAAAAGTGGGTACCCGCGAGTTTGCTGATGCCGTAATTGTACGCTTAGGGCAGATGCCAAATGAAATCAGTCCACTAAAATTAAATAAAGACGATTTCCGCCCGATTATAATTCCCGAATACCATCGTCCTAAGCACGATAAAGTATTAGTTGGTGCCGACTTGTTTATTGATAATAGTCATCTTACGCCAGTGCAATTAGGTGCTTTATTGGAAACCCATGCGGGAGATGATTTGAAATTGAAGATGATTACCAATCGCGGGGTGAAGGTTTATCCCGACGGATTACCAGAAACTTTTTGCACCGATCATTGGCGTTGTCGCTTTGTAAATAAGCACAATCCCAAGGATGTTAATAATATGAAAGCGATCGAAAAGGAGACCATTCCACAGTTAATGATGGCTCTTTTAAGCGAGGGAATTGATGTGGTTAAAACAGAAAACCTTTATTATTTCAACGATAAGTTGGCCTTCTCCTTGGGCCAAGGTGAATAAAGCCTCGCTATGAACACCTCTCTAATTTTAGAAAACCTGCTCAGTCCGCCTATATTATTTTTTATCGGTGGGCTGCTCGCAGTCTTGGTCCGGTCCGATTTAGAAATCCCCCGTGAAGTGGCAAAGTTTCTATCACTTTTTCTGCTTTTTTCCATTGGTTTAAAAGGAGGGATAGAATTGGCTCATGGTGAAGACTGGGCACTGATGCTAAAGCCTCTCGGTTTTGCAGTTTTTCTAGCGGTTATTGTTCCTATTTACACTTTTTACATCTTAAAGCGCAAAATAGATATCTATAATGCGGGAGCTATTGCCGCGACCTACGGGTCGGTTAGTGCGGTAACTTTTGTGACAGCAGTAGCCTTTTTAGAGCAGTCGGGTGTGGCTTTCGGTGGACATATGATTGCTGCTTTAGCGATTATGGAATCGCCCGCAATTATTGTTGGAGTGATATTAATTGGCCGGAGCACCACGGGAAAAGGGAAAAATAATTTTAAATCGGTTCTGCATGAAGCGCTAACTAATGGCTCCGTTTTTATCATTCTCCTCAGTTTGGTTATTGGCTTGTTAATTTCCGATGAGCAATATAAAGGAGTGGCGCCTTTTAGCGAAAACCTATTTAAAGGAATATTGAGTCTCTTTATGTTGGACATGGGTTTGCTGGCCGGAAAACGTATTTCTGGTCTTAAAGCCAAAGGTGGTTTTTTGGTGGCTTTCGGTATTCTTATACCACTCCTCAACGCTGGGGTAACGATGCTGCTTTGTCCGCTTTTAGGTATTAGTTTAGGTAATGCCTTTTTACTTACCATTTTGGCCGCTAGTGCCAGCTATATTGCGGTCCCTGCCGCGATGCGTATGGCGGTGCCTCAGGCTAATCCTGGAATTTATGTACCCCTATCGCTTGGCATTACCTTTCCCTTAAACATCATAGTGGGAATTCCAGTTTATTATTCACTTCTCGAACTTATCTACGCCTAAAATGGAAAATATTAAAAGAGTGGAAATCATTGTTCCACACGCTGAAAAAGACTCATTTTTAAAACTTTTCGCAAAGGAAAAGGTCGAAGGTTTTACCCTAATTGAAAAAGTGAGTGGTATGGGTAATAGGGGCATGCAAGACGGTTTAGGTCTGTCGGATGCCTTTACCAATACCTTAATTATTTGGTATTGTTCTATCGATAAATTTGAAAGTATGAAAGAGTTTATCCGCTCTATGCTAGAAGAGTCGGGCGGTATTTGCGCTGTTGCAGATGCGCAATGGGTGAAGCATTAAGTTATTTATTTACAACTAAGTCTTTATAAGCTGAGTTAGACCTAAAATAACAGCCTCAGATTTTCACTTTATAAAAAAAACGGCTAAGATTCTTCTAAAAAGCGTTTTCAGGCGCTTTAGTCCTTCACAATAGCCCGCTGTTGCTTAACCGCTTCGGCTTAAAACCCACTATTTATAGGAGGTCTGAGGCCTAATTTTAAGTCGAAATCAGGTTTATAGATCTCTGATCTGAACAAAGGCTCTATCAAACAAAGGCTGCTTGTAATTACTGCAAGCAGCCTTTTTATTGAAATGGAATGAGAAGACTTACTTCTCAATAAAGAACTCTATTGTTTTTTCAGAACTGTTTCCTAGCTTGTCTTTAGCAACAACCTTTACGCTATATTTCTTCGCCGATTTTAGTAAATCTACTTCCGAAATATCTAAAGAACGCGGGCTAGAATAGGCTCGCATGGCTTCACCATTAATGGAATAAAGAATTTCTTCAGTACCACAGTGCATATCGGTTGCGCCAATGTATAAGCGGGTGTAATTTGGATAAATGGGTAGGCCTTCTTTAGCGCCAATCTTTTCGATGCTAAAGTTGATGTAAATTTCAGGACCAGTATTGTCGACAAAAACCTTGCTTTCTTTTTGTGTTTCTTTATTGTTTACTCGATCGGTAGAGAAGAAGCCAATGCTGTGATTCCCTTCATTAGGGATGCTAAAAACCGCGTAGTTTTTTAAAGCACCGCCGTCAATACTGTACTCCGTTTTCAGAAGGCCAGAATGGGCGTCGCTCTTGCGAAGACTTATCTCCGTGTCCTTATTAATGAAAAGGGTGTCGCGGTCAAAAAATTGTGGACTGCCATAATTAATGCCAGTGGAAGGGGCGGTGTTGTCCATGAATACAGGTCTTAGTTCACTGGAACTGCGGTTTTCTACATTGTCGGTAGAGCGGTAGCGGATATTGTGTACGCCACTACTATTGGGAATAGAAAAGGCCGAACTGTAGCTTCCGTAGTTGTCTCCGTCAATTTTATATTCTATGTTTTTAACGCCTGCATGATTATCAGTAGCAGCTAAACTAACTGTTGTACGCGATGAAACATATAGATAGTTACCTTGATATTGATCCCCCTTAATACTGTGGCTAGGCTCTGGCGCTATTTTGTCTAAGTAAAAGCTAAAGCTTTTTGCGGCTTCTGCATTTTTAACATTATCGGTACTGTAATAGTTGAGGGTGTGTTGGCCGTCGCCTAGGCTGCTGATGGAAATATTGGAAGAATAAACACGCTTTCCATTGCCATCGAATTCGTATTGCGTGTTGTTCACGCCGCTTAAGTTGTCGCTGCTACTTAGGCTAAATTTAGTGCTCGGGGCTAAGATGTTTCCTTGATAGCTAATGCCTAAAATGCTATGGTTGGAGCTAGGGTTGCTTAAATCTACCGTAAATTCTTTTTGCTTGGGATTTTCGGCATTTCCTACAAAATCATAAGCGTAATAATATAAAGTGTTTGCTCCTTCTTTGCTTAAATTTAGGCTACTAGCATAGCCAGCATAGACCGCACTATTTAATGAGTAGTTTATAGCTTCAACGCCGCTTACTCCATCGCGGGAGCTAAGACTGCCACTTAATCCTTTGCCGTAAAATAAGACTCCTTTTGCATAATAACTGGGGGCTCCACTTAAACTAAGAGAACTTTGCGGAGCAAGGCCATCTGCGTAAAGCTCATAACGAATCTCTACCTTGGGTTCAACCGTTTTTAAAGTCGTTTGGTCAACCGCCCAGTGGCTGCGAATGTAATTTACACCCTCCGTATCAAGGTACATGGGGTTTGCATACTCTTTGGTTATTTCGCTATTTAATTCGTGTTTTCCCCCATTCGGACTGGTTGAAAAACTTAAGTAGAGGGGTAAGGATTTTTGAACATAGGTTTTGCCATCCTTAATTACCACTTTTTTTTCGTGACTATTTACTGAGGGACTTTGCGCTAAAATACTGCCGCTGAAAAGCCCACTAACTAAGATGCTTAAGACATATTGTTTCTTCATAGAATTGTTGGTGATTGAATTTCCAACAATATACAAATTTAAATAAGTCATATTCAGATCCTAAAGCATTGACCTTTATTCCTTTGATCACCCTTATTTCTTTATACTTTTGGCAAAATTTAGAATATGAAGGTTTTTAAATTTGGGGGCGCAAGTGTAAAGGATGCCGCGGGAGTGAAAAGAGTAGCCTCGGTTTTAGATTTCTTTATAGAAGATGATATCCTCGTGGTTATTTCGGCCATGGGTAAAAGCACCAATGCCTTAGAAAAAATTGTGGCCTTTCATTTAGCGGGCGATAAGTCTGCCTGTGAAAAAGCGTTGTTAGAACTAGAGAAATATCACGTAGATATTATTGCTGATCTCGACTTTCCTCAAGCTCATTCTGTTTATGAGGAGGTTTCGCAATTATTCGCGCAACTTCGCATGAAGTTAAGCCATTTAATAAACGGGGGCTTCAATAAAGTTTACGATCAAATAGTATCCTTTGGCGAGCTGCTTTCTACCAAAATCGTATCTGCTTACTTAAATCAAAACTCCTATCAAAATATTTGGCTCGACGCGCGTCGTTTAATAAAAACCGATCAGAGTTATCGCTTTGCTCGCGTCGACTGGACGTATACTAAACGCATGTTGCAAGATTCGGTGTGTGAGGGGGCGCGGTATTTAACCCAAGGTTTTATTGGGTCTGATGATATGGGAAATACCACCACTTTAGGTAGAGAAGGTTCTGACTATTCAGCCTCTGTAATTGCCTACTGTTTGGCAGCTTCTGAAGTAGTAATATGGAAAGATGTGCCTGGTGTTTTGAATGGTGATCCCAAGGTTTTTGAAGATACCGTTCTACTAAATAGAATTAATTATCGCGAAGCAATTGAGCTGGCTTTTTACGGAGCATCAGTAATACACCCTAAAACGATTCAACCTTTACAGGAGAAGGGAATTCCTTTAAAAGTAAAGTCTTTTGAGAATCCAACCGCGGACGGTACTACCATTAGTGAAGGAGTGAGTTTAGACCCTAAGGCTTCCTGTTTTATTAAAAAAGAGAATCAGTTATTAATAAAGCTTAGTACCCGCGATTTGGCATTTATTGCCGAAGATCACCTGTCGAAGATTTACCAACTTTTTCATCAATTTGGAGCAAGGGTAAACCTTTCACAACATTCAGCGGTAAGTTCATCCTTCTGCATTAATTACGATCCTATCAATGCTTTCCCTCTTTGTGAAGAATTGGCTAAAAGCTTTGATTTAGAACAACGTGAAGACATCAGTCTTTATACCATTCGCCATCATAACGCATCTGCCTGCGAGCAAATAAAAAAGCGTGGTAAAGTACTACTGGAGCAAATTACCGTTGGTACTTATCAGGTGGCGCTATCCGAATAAGTTGAAGATGCCCAAGCGCTTATAAAATGAAGAAAGCTAAACTATACTTAGCCTTTACCGAGCTTAAGAATGAAATCCTTGAGAAAAAAGACAGCCTTAATTTTTGGCGAAACTCATTGGGGCTTACTACCGCGGAAGATTCTGAGGCGATTCAAATATTAAATCAGCTGCAAATTCCGCTGCAATATTATAGAGCAGAGCTGAAGCGCATTCCTGAGAAAGGACCATTTTTAGTGGTAGTCAATAGTAGGAATACGCATTGGGATGCACTAATGTTGTTATGTTTCGTGCGCTTAAAACGGCCAGACTTTGCTATTCTAAATCCAGAGGATGATTCCCTGGATCCCGATTTCTTTAAGGCTTTGGAATCTATAATTCCTTTTGTGAAAACGAAATATACCGAAAGTGTGGATGATCTCGCATCTGCCTTTGAGCGCGGGGAAGGAAGAGGCTATTTAATGCGGGCTAAGAGTAAAAAGAAGCAAGTAGCTCTTAAGGTTAAGCGCTTAGATGAAAAAAGAATATTGACCTTCTTAGCGGATTTCCGTGCTTACGAGGTTCCTATCTTACCCGTTTATTTGAAAAATGGCAAACCTATAGTTGAGCCACATTTAAAAGGAGAGAAGCAGGCTTGGCAAGGACGAGTTTTTCGGCGCAAAGCAACCATTAGAGTGGCGCGCTTACTTTATCCTAAGGAAATAAAGTCTTATCGAGAAGAGAGGCACCTACTTGCTTTGTTGCTGCAGCGGATTGGTATTTTATCATTAAGTCTGCCTCAAAATAAAAAGAGTCTTTTTTTAAGGAGACGACCCTCACAGGCCGAGCAAGTAGAAGAGGAGCCAAGGGCAGAAATATTAAAAAGCGAGATTTCATTCTTAGCCGCCAAGGATAAGTTAGTTTTGAGTAAGAAGCAATTCGCGGTATACCTGGCGCAAGCAGAAGATATTCCTTATTTGCTCAAACAGATTGGACGCTTACGCGAGATTAGTTTTAGAGAAATTGGGGAAGGAAGCAATAAGGCGCTGGATCTAGATTCTTATGATTATCATTATCACCATTTGCTTTTATGGGATACAGAGGCCGAATGCTTAGTGGGTGCCTATCGCTTGGCTTACGGTCCGCAGGTTTTTAAGCGCTTTGGCATAAATGGCTTTTATACCCATTCCTTATTCAAAATAGACTCTGCGGCGTACCCCATATTTGAAAATTCTTTGGAATTAGGTCGGGCTTTTATTGTAAAGGAATACCAACAAAAGCCATTGCCACTATTTATTCTGTGGAATGCGATTAAGAAATTGATGGCTAGAGATGAAAACTTGCAATATATACTGGGTTGCGCCAGTATTAGCAATCGTTTTTCTTCTTTTAGTAAATCTCTAATAGTGAAATACTTGCTTGAAAATCATGGTGATGTAAGTTTAGCCAATCTTGTTAAACCGCGCAAAGCTTTTAAGCAGGATGTAAACCTGCTTAATAAAAAGGGGCTCTGGGATAACATTCCCAGCGATATGGTAGCCTTCGATCGGAAGTTGGAAGAAATCGAGCCAGGCTCCATTCGCATTCCTCCTTTAATTAAAAAGTATATTCAAAGTCAGGCCTTGGTGCTTTGCTTTAATATTGATCCTTTGTTCAATAATTCGCTAGATGGCTTTATGTATATAAAGCGTAAAGAGTTGGACTTACCAAGCCAAGGACACTCGTAAAAAGTGGACCAAATTGCAAAATTAAAAGCCGTCATTTAAACGGCTTTTGCTTCCAACTTACTCGGTTGACTTAGGCTTTTCCTTTAGAATTTGAGATCTGCGCCAGCGCGTACCGTCAAAAACCTCTTTAACCCAAACTGTGCGGAAAAACAGCCTGCTACGACCAAGGTTTTTAAACAAGACAAACTTTTTACGGATGCGCTCTTTCCCTGAATTTTTGATTGACATCTAGATTTAAGAATGTTGTGGTTTTAAGAAAATCAAGCAGGGTACTAAGTTTTTATCTGTTCCTTCTAACCCACTAGTTAACCAATGCCAATCAACCCTATCTTGATTGGCAGAAAAACGTAACTAATGGTGGGCTTTAAATAAGCGGTTTTTCTTGATGCAAATGTAAGAGTCTTTTTTTATTTAAAAGTATAAAGTTGTTAAAGAATATATTAATTGAAAAGAGTTGCTTTAAATTGATAAAAAAAATACTGGACATGCTTTGCGGAGGGCTTGAGGTTTTTGGCTTTAAATTTTTAGTAATTGGCCATGAGAAACTAGGGTTTTATAGATTTAAAGCACTGCCTTCTTTTTGACTAAACGGGAGTAACTCAAGTTTGTTAATATGCTCAGGATTAAGTGGCTTTTCGTAATAATCTAAAACAAAAGGGTAAGAGGCGCATTCTACCTTATCGCTGGTGCTTATGGAAGAGGAAACCATAATGACCAAGCAGTTTTTGTTCATTTTTGTGTTAGCCAATTTTCGTAATACTTCAAGGCCCGACATTTCTGGCATGTTAATATCCAACATAATTAAATTGAGGGTATTTTCTTCGACCTTAAGGTTTTCGAATAGCTTCGCCCCAGAGCTAAAAGCTTGAATGGTACAGGCAAGCTCTGCTCTTTTTAAAATTTGTTGGTGAAGTGCGCAAATTATGGGGTCGTCATCTACCACGATCAGATTTACCTTGTAGCCTATAAATTGAGCAAGGTCTTTTCCTTTGCCTTGAAATACCTCGGGCTTAAGGTCTCCAATAAAATTTAAAGTTTCAACTAGGGCATTGCTGTCTTTTAGAGTGTTGTCAACTTCTTGGGCCGAGAGCATAATACTTTCTAATAGGCTACGCGTTTGATCTTGTAAGTTATCTTTTTTCAAAACCTCGCTTGCTTGAATAATTAAACGCGTTAAGGGTCCACGCGCGAGGTGAGACTGTTTCCAGCTAATTTCTTTCATTTTTTCGCGGTGTAACTCCAACCTCGCGTTTAAGGCTTGTGTTTCGCTTATATCTTTGGCAGAGCCAACTAGAAAGCGTTCATTATTAACGTGAATTACTTCGGAGTCTATTTCTAGCCATTTATTTTTATTCGGGTTTAAACCAACCATAACTTCGTAAATTACGGAAAAGCCCTTATTTTCTTTTTCGGCAAGGCTAAATTTCTCTTGTACTTCTTCCCGATATTGAGGTTTAATAAAAGACATCCAATTCATGGGATCGAAAGTCAGGTCTTTAGGGTATTCTAATGAGTTTTTCAATTGTTGACTTACCTCCCAGGATCCGTTGTCCAAGCTTATTCTAAAATGACCAATTTTGCCAATTTCTTGGGTTTTATTGAGCCAAAATAAACTTTCTTCCAAATTGAGCGTACTTTCTTTTTCGCGGGTAATATCCTGAACTATACCGATGATGCGATATGGTTTTTCTTCCTTAAAAATGGTGGTGAAACTTAGTCGGATCCATTTTTCAGCCCCTTTGTTAGTGCGTATTTTAGCCTCCCATTTATTGCCTGATTCCTTGTGGCTTAGGTCTGTTTTTAATAAAGCTTCTAAACCCGTGAGCCATGTTTGACTTTTAGAGTCATAAAATTTAGTCTGCGAATTTTGAAGACTCACATCTTGTATTTGCAAGTCGAAGATATTCGCTAAGTTTTGAGAGATGTTTCGGATCTCCCGATCTTCCAAATTAATATCAATGGTGGCTAATTTACCTACGTCCCCTGCTGTTTGTAAAAGCTTTCTTTGCTCTATATTTGCACTGCGGTCAATCATTGAACCAATTATCTTATAAACTTTACCTTCACTGTTTTTAACAGCAATGGCCATGTTTTCGGTATCAATATAATGACCTTTGGCATGTTTTAGCCGGAAGTCGTACCGGCCAATCTCTAATTCACCTTTTTGCATTTTGATGGAGATCGATTCTATGCGATCACAATCTTCGGGGTGTATATCTTCAAAGGCCAATTTGGCATTTTCTTTTTGCGGAACATTTCCGTGTATACGCTCAAAGCCTTCACCGCGGAAAAGCGTATTCGATTCTAAATCATGCTCCCAAATTACCGATTGACTAACGCGGTTTATTATTTTAAAGCGTTCTTCGCTTTCTTCTATTTTGTGCAAGTAGTTTTGCTGATCAAAATACTGAGCAATATTGCGGGTTATTTTTCGAATATGATCTAGCGTTGCATCGGTCCAGATTAGGTCATTTTTAGTTTCGAGGCAAAACAATAGAAATTCATTATCATTTTTGCGGGCTGCAATAACATATACTGCACTTGCCTTAGTCCATTTCTGCTCGGTAAATAAACTATGACTGGGCTTGATAAGCTTAGCGTTAAGTATTCCGCAATTTGAATTTTTTTCACTGTTGTAAAGTTCCGTTCTTAAGTCAAAGGGTAAATGGTGAACGGACTTTTTGAAGGGGATAGGGTTATAATTTTCGTCTTTTCCTTTTCCGTAGACTTTCTGCAGATTATAAGTATAACTATTTGCAAGAGAAGAGGCGTTTTCAACTACTAGTCCGATAAGACTAATTTGTTTAATATGGGGCAGTTCACCGAGGGCCTTGAGAAGTTTGTCTTCTTTTTTCGGACTTTCTAGTTCGCCATCTAGAATACGCGAAATTTTAGCGCTTAGTTGTAATAAAGCATTGGCTTCTTCCAGCTCTTTATTAAGTTTAAGGAGTTCGTGCTGTCTTTCACGATATTGTGTAATATCTTTTACTACACCACGGTAAGTAATGGCATCACCTAATTGGTCAAATTCTAATTGACAGCGATCTTCTATATATTTAACCTTCCCTTTAGATGTTACAATGCGATGCGCACTGTAAAACTCCATGTCGCCACTTTTCGCCAAATCCATAATCGAATCTACCTTCTCCTGGTCATTCTCATGCACAAACGAAAAGTGATTGGGAGGAATAGCAAGCCCCTCTGGGTTAAGCTCGAAAATGCGGTAATTTTCTTCTGACCATTCGAAATGGTCATTTTGCACATCGTAATAGTAACTACCAATTTTGGCAAGGCTTTGGGTTTTTACCAGTTCCCTTGTTTTACGTTCTACCTCTAATTGAGCCTTGTGGAAAACGGTATTATCGCGTCCAAAGGCCCATCGAATTTTCTGCTCTGCATTATTCTCTTCGCTTAGAAGATCCCATTCAATGCTAATGTTTTTACCATCTAGAACAACGGCGGTCTCCAATCGCCCTTGTTTTGTAAGCTCGCTATTTTTAGCTTTCTCACTCTTTCTGAAGGGGTGGTTAGTTTTTTCGAGTTTCTTAAGCCAAGGATTTTCATCTAGTAAAGCTTGCGTCTTCTCATTAATAAGACCAATGGTATGGTCTTCTGTGCTGAAGCGTAAAATATAGAGAGGAGACTCGTTAAGTATAAATTTACTTAAGAGATTGACCTCTTCACTTTCTTGCTTAAGAAGATTGATTTCATAGAGATCCTTAAATTCTACTAAAATTTTGTCAGCATTACCATGCTCCTCTTGCAATTCGGAAAAGGAAAGCTCAAATTCTACTGCCCCACTGATAGTTTTAAGGGAGACATAAAAGTTGTTTTGTTGGTTTTGTTCTGGTTCCTTCAGGCTACTTATTAGCGATTGACCATCTTTGCCATTTAAAAAGTCAATTAAGTCTATTTGCGTTCTTCTTTGAACAGCTCGATCTGTCCCTAACAGTTTGTTCAACCTTTCGTTGGCACTTAAAATGCGGGAGTTTCGATCAATTATAGCAATAGGCGATTTAATGGAGTTGAGTACCAAGGAGGTTATATGCTCTTGATATTTGAGTTTGGAATGTGCTCCAAGTTGCGACCAATATTTGCTTACAATTTTACTAAACAGTTTAAGACTGGGGAGTAATTCTTGGGCAAGTTGTAAAGGGTGGGACCAATTGTAAGAAACGAAGCCTTTTAGCTGTTTGTCAGCGAAAAGCGGAACGGCCATGTAGGTTTGACTGTTTGAAGTGCTTAAGAAAGACTTTATTTCCTCTGATTTAACTTCTTCTAGATTATCAATAATTAAGCTTTCTCCCGCATTATGTTCTCTTCTCCATTCCTTAAAAAAGCTCAAAGGGTATTCCTTTACCTTTTCTTCTAATTTTACGTAACCGACACTATTGGTGGTGAAACGACATAATTGAGAGACAATATCATTTTCAATATCCTCATACGAGAATACCGCTATTTCTGCGCCTTGTAAACTGGGTAAAAGAGCGGCCAAGCCTTTGGTAGTTGTATCCCAAAAGCTATTCGCACCAAAGTCTTGCACTAGGTAGTTTTCGGAAATAGCTACGAGGGTTTTATTTACTTCATTTATAGCAGCAACTTGATTTGTTAATCTTAATTCTTGGGTGTAGTCGTGTGCCAGAAAAAGGAAATTTTCTCCATTAGGGATAATACTTACTTTTAATTCGAGTTCTCCTGTAGGTCCATTGATCTGAACATTTTGGTTGTAAATCTCCTTAATAGAAGCTAAAGGAAAGCCCTTTCGAGCGAGCGCTTTTTTGAGCTTTAAAATCCCAATTTCTTCGTTTGCGATACTTAAAACTTTGTGAGCTTCTGGATTGGCCTCTAAAATAAGTCCCTCCCCATCTAAAAGTAACGCAAGATCTTTATTTAGAGTGAAAAAGCTCTCGAGATTTTTTAAGCGGAGGTGATCGGCTGTGATCTCAAAATGAACGCCTAATAATCGTACGGGTTTGCCTTCCTTAACAACGGCATGACCAGTACAATGTACATAAATGATATGCCCTTGTTTGTGTTGGTAGCGTAAAACTTGTTTGTAAGGGACGCTTGGATTTGCAAGGTGAGTTTGCACTAATTTAAAAGCTTCTTTTAAATCTTCGGGATGAACCAAAGACTGCCAAACATCGCTTTTGGCGGGCATTTCCTTTGGGTCATAACCTAAGGTTAGCCAAAACTGATCATCGAAATACTCTTCTTCAGGATTTTCTAAATCCCAAAACCAAATGCCACTAAATACTTGGTTGGATAAAATCGATAAAATGGTACTGTTAAAACCATATTTCTGCGTTAGCTCCTGTTCTAAATAATGCATAGCACCTTATAAATTTTGGGTAAATGTCTTAATACTTAAGATTCCCCTTTTAATTATTCGTTGGCTGAAGCACTCTAATCGGTAGAATGCACAAAATGCTCGACGAATGAAATCCGCTTTTGTCAATTTGGGTCTGATTTTACATCAAAGCCCTCATGCAACATTTTCTTAAACAGATTCTCCCCCGACCAATTCAGTCACCAAAAATAAAATAATGCTTTCGACAATGCTAGGGGCTTTTGCTCTCCAATAATGTAGAATGCTCTAATTTGTCAAACTTATTGTCATTAGTTGAAAAATATATAAAATAAATTAATGTAAATGAGTGTGTTACTGGATTTACATGCTTTTTATTAATAGCATATTGTACACGCAATAAAATGCGCTAAATGTAGTGGTAAGTTTTTATTGTTATAATTTTTTTAGAAGTAGCTTGACAGCGCGATCGGAGTTGGTAGATTTTTATCCCTTCAAAAGGAAGAAGCTTGAGCAAATAATGGATCTAGACAAGGGGAGGGAGTGCACAAAGAAGGCTGTTTCTAAGCGGAAGTCTAAAAAATTGCTTAGTGAAAATGTAAAGGACCATCTGTGGGGGGTGGGGGGTGGCTTTTCCCGCGTCTCGTTTTTGGGGCTTTTCTGCGAATTTAAAATTTAGGACACTGCTTATAGCTTGGTTTAAGGATAATAAGGGAGCAGCGAAGGACTATTAGTTACTAAAACCCACTTCAGACAATTATTAGTGACTTTATTGCCGCTTCCTTATTATTTAGCCCAAAGGCCAAGAGTGCCTACTTTTGAATAAATGTATACCACGGCTATTTTTGGAAATGTAGTGCAGAAGTACCAAGCTCAGGTTTTAATAGTGCGAAATGCAAAAGGATTTACCGAAATGCTTTGTCTATTTTAGGTTTCGTATTATTATTTTGTAGGGGATACAATAGAGAAAGGGCCTATAACATTCGCACTTTGAAGCTATTATGTATGGCGCTCCCCACGAACACCATAATTATCAGAAACTATTGTGTGCTTACAGGCCCTTTTAGCTTAGATTTTC
>Ga0075467_10002447_pt1 | contig 14615 bp, 16 predicted proteins | sample DEB08_DNA_9_FD_75067 | JGI IMG/M metagenome (GOLD analysis project Ga0075467, IMG submission 75067) | Aqueous microbial communities from the Delaware River and Bay under freshwater to marine salinity gradient to study organic matter... | ecosystem: Environmental > Aquatic > Marine > Coastal ... | reverse complement strand
TTTATCTAAACACCTTGATGGCCCTTGGTTATGTATAGAAGATATTGAATCATTAATGAAAAATGGTGGTATGCAATCTAACATAACAAAAACATTTATAATTGCAGCATTGAAGTCAAAAAAAAATGGACCACTTGCTAACAGGGAAGCAGGCAATAAAAAAACAAAGTATTACAGGTCTGTCAATATACATTATTCAAATACTCCTCCTTCTGATGGGTCTTCAACTTTACCAGAAATACCAAATGATTTCTTTATTACTGGCGACTTTGAGGACGAATTAAATAATATTGATCTATATTTGTCGTCTCAAAGCAACAAACGTAAGCGCGATGATAATGAAACACCAAATGCAATATTCTGTTTACCTGTAAAAAACTCATTTTCAAAGTCTCCATTATATTCTTGTGTCCCAAAATGTAACCCTAAATTAAGCTTATTATCTATTGTTTGAGCATATGAAAAAGTTAGACTTCCAATCATAACCATCAATACTATTATTTTTCTCATTGTTTGTGTTTTTATAATTCAAAAACAAATATACTTTAACTATCGATTAACACAACAAAGTTTAAATGCCTTTTTGTCATTAAAATTGAAATTTGATACCGTATTTGTATAATTATGGCGCATAATATCAAGTGGTACTACTTTTGAAATATAGTTTTCAAATAAAAATACAATACATAATATAATGGCAACAGGAAAAATTAATGTGCAAACGGAAAATATATTTCCAATAATTAAGAAATTCTTATACTCTGATACAGAGATTTTTTTAAGAGAATTAGTATCCAATGCAGTAGATGCATCACAAAAATTAAAAACACTTTCATCATTAGGTGAATTTAAAGGTGAAGTAGGAAAATTACAAGTAGAAGTTATCCTAGATAAAGAAGCAAAGACTTTAACTATAAAAGATAATGGTATAGGAATGACTGGTGAAGAAGTTGACAAATACATCAACCAAATCGCGTTTTCAGGAGCTGAAGAGTTTGTACAAAAATACAAAGACTCTGAAGGAGCAAATGCAATGATTGGTCATTTTGGTTTAGGGTTTTATTCTTCTTTTATGGTTTCTGAAAAAGTAGAAATTAACACCTTATCTTTCAAAGAAGGGTCACAAGCTGTAAGATGGACTTCTGATGGAACTCCAGAATACACGCTAGAAGATATTGAAAAAAGTGATAGAGGTACTGAAATAGTCATGTACTTAGCTGAGGATTCTATGGAATTCAATGAAGAAGCAAGAATTACAAATATTCTTAATAAATATTGCAAATTCTTACCGGTAGACATCAAATTTGGAACAAAAACTGAATACATTGATAGTCCAACTGGTGAAAAAGATGATGAAGGGAAACTGAAAAGAAATCCAATTGAAGTTGATAATGTTATCAATAACACAGAACCAACTTGGTCTAAAGCTCCAGCTGATTTAAATGAAGAAGAATACGATAAATTCTACCAAGAATTATATCCAATGTCTGAAAAACCATTGTTTAATATTCATTTGAATGTAGATTACCCTTTCAATTTGACAGGAATACTTTATTTCCCAAAATTGAAAAAAGATATCCAAATTCAGAAAAATAAAATTCAATTATACTCAAATCAAGTATTTATTACTGACTCTGTAGAGAACATTGTTCCTGAGTTTATGCAATTACTACATGGTGTAATTGATTCACCAGACATTCCTTTGAATGTTTCTAGATCATACTTACAAAGTGATAGTAATGTAAAGAAAATCTCTTCTTACATCACTAAAAAAGTAGCAGACAAATTGAACTCTATGTTCAAGGAAAACCGTGAAGATTTTCAATCTAAATGGGAAGACATTAATGTATTTATAGAATACGGAATGTTATCTGATGATAAATTTTATGACAGAGCAAAGAAATTTAGTTTACTTAAAAATACGAAAGGAGAATTCTTTACATATGAAGAATACCAAGAGAAAGTAAAAGAAACTCAAAAGAATAAAGAAGACAAAGTCGTTTATTTATATACTAGTAATGAAGAAGAGCAACATGCCTTAATTGAGAATGCTACAAATAAAGGATATGATGTATTATTATTGGATAGCCCTTTGGCTCCACACTTTATCTCAAAACTAGAACAGTCTCTTGAAAATGTATCATTTGCTAGAATTGACTCGGACACTATTGAAAAATTAATTTCTAAAGATGAAGAACAACCAAGTAAATTAACAAAAGAAGACGAAGAAAAACTACAGCCAGTTATTGAAGAAGTAGTTGGAAAAGAAAAGTTTTCTTTAGATTTTCAAAGTTTGAGTGAAACGGATAGTCCAATGCAAATTACTGAAGCTGAATTCATTAGAAGAATGAAAGAGCAACAAGCATTAGGTGGTGGAGGTGGAATGGGATTCATGGGGAATATGCCAGAAATGTACAATCTAGTTGTGAATACAAATCACCCATTGATTTCAAAAATATTGGAAACAAAAACAGATAAAAAGAAAAAACAACTGATAGAACAGGCAGCCGACTTGGCCTTACTTGCAAAAGGATTGCTTAAAGGGAAGAAGCTTACCGAATTCTTGAAACGTAGTGTAGATATCATTAAATGATAAAACAAACCACTGAAATGAGCTACTAACCGTAGCTCATTTTTTTTGCTAAAATTTTTATAAAAATTATTATATTTAAGAATACTAATAAAAAAACTAGAAAAAATGGATTTAGATGAACGAATAGAAAGTGTAAAAAGCAGTTCTACATTACAAAAGTATTGGAAGTGGATTTTACTTGTAGTTATTGGATTATGGGCTTGGTCTGGATATAACGGATTAATAAAAGCAGAAGAACCAATAGCAAATGCTTGGGGAAATGTAGAAACAGAATACCAATCTAGAGCTGATAAAGTTTCTGTAATTGCTAAAATCGTAAAAAACGCAGCTAATTTCGAAAAACAAACTTTAACAGATGTAATTGAAGCAAGAAGTAAAGCAACTTCTATTCAATTGGATGTGAAAGACTTGACACCTGAAAATATGGCTAAATTTGAAGCTGCTCAAAGTAAATTGACTGGAGCACTAAGTAGATTGATGGTAACTGTAGAAAGATACCCAGAATTGAAAGCTACAGATGCATTTAGAGATTTTCAAGCTCAATACGAAGGGATTGAAAATAGAATTGCTAAAGCAAGAAGAGACTTTAATGGGGTTGTGAAACCTTATAATGTGAAAATAAAAAAGTTTCCTAAAAATTTATTAGCAAAAGCATTCGGATTCACTGAGAAAGAATATTTCAAAGCAAATGAAGGATCAGAAAATGCTCCTACTGATATTGACTTAGGTTTTGACGAATAATATATGAGTGTAGAAAGATTTTTAAATCCAGAAGAAGAAAAACGTGTTTTAGAAGCAATAAAACTTGCAGAAAAAAACACTTCAGGGGAAATTCGTGTTCATTTGGAAACGAATTGTGAAGGGGATGTATTGGAAAGAGCACAAACTGTTTTTGGAAAATTGAAAATGCATAAAACAAAACTCCGAAATGGAGTTTTGTTTTATATAGCTGCAGATAGTCACCACTTTGCATTATTAGGAGATAAAGGAATTAATAGTAAAGTACCTGCTGATTTCTGGAATAAGACGAAAGAAATGGTGCTTACTAATTTCAAAAATAACGAAATGGCTACTGGATTAGAAAAAGGAATATTGGAAGCTGGAGAACAATTGAAGAAATTTTTTCCTTATCAAAGTGATGACAAAAACGAATTGTCTGACGAAATATCTATTGGCAAATAAGTCAATAATTGACTTTTAATTTTTTGAGAGTCTTACTGCCATCTAAATACTTTTGTGGCAAAATGACTAATTAAGTACCTATTAACAACTATGTATAAAGGAATAATAATTGTATTGAGTGTTTTGTTTTCATTCTCTTTTGGGTTTGGACAAGATGATTGTTTCCCAAAAACAAAAGACAATCAGTTTGTTTATGACATTGGTAATGTTTTATCTGCTTCTGAGGAACAATCTTTAAATAATAGACTGAGGGAATTTACAAAACGTACTTCTAATGCACTAGTTATTTTGACTGTTCCAGATTTATGTGGAACTGACAAATCACAATTTGCTATTGAGTTTGGTGATCAAATGGGAGTTGGTAGAAAAGACCTTGAAAATGGAGTAGTATTTTTGGTTAAACCAAAAGTTGGAACAGCAAAAGGAGAGGTTTTTATTGCTGTAGGAACAGGACTACAAGGTGCTATAACAGATGCTGGAACAAGAAGAATCATAGATTATGAAATAATACCTTATTTCAAACAAGGAAGTTACATTGGTGGAATAACTTCAGGTGCTGAAACATTGATGCGACTTGCAGAAGGTGAGATATCAGAAGCTGATTATTTAGGTAGTAAAGGTTCAGGTGCTGGGTTTCTAGTAATAATAATTTTATTCTTTATTCTAATTATTTTCCTTTCTCAAAAATACGGAGATGGTGGAAATGATGATTGGGAGAACTATGACAGAAACGGAAAACACAGAGGAAGAAGAGGTAGAAATGGTATTCCTTGGATAATTATTGGTGGTGGAGGTGGTTCTCGAGGCGGAGGTGGTTTTGGAGGCGGAGGCTTCGGAGGTTTTGGTGGTGGTGGTTTCTCTGGCGGAGGTGCTGGAGGAAGTTGGTAAGCTTAAAATTCTTTTAAAAAGAAACGGTTACCCTTTCGAATAACCGTCATCTAAACAAAAAAAAGAAATTATGAATGCCATTCCCCAATGGCAGGTTTTCTGTAACGATTCTATTATTAACTATTGATCCGCTACAAAAGAGGTTTAGTTTCCTTTATCTATAAATATCCACTCAGGAATATTTGTATATTTATTATAATCTTTCATTGTGATAATTTTTAAGAGGTTTCTCCCTTTATCTGACACTAAGTAACAACAAATTTTATTCTGAAAAAGGGTGTTTTATTTAACGGTCCTTTTGATTTATTTATCGGTATATTATACTGTATTAATGGTTTTTGCAATAAATTAAAGGTGAAAATTCAATTCTATTTGTCCAATCTACTCCCCTATTTTCTATTATTATGTGTAATTTAGATTGTTCAATAAAAAGTATATGGGAATAAAAGCACTGATAGTTGATGATGAAGAATTGGCAAGAGAAAATCTCAAAATGATGATTGAGAGTTTTTGTCCTTCAATAGAAATTATTGGTACTGCCGAAGGAAAAGAAGATGCGAAAATCAAAATAAACACTCTAAAACCAGAAGTTATCTTTCTAGATATTTGTATGCCTTCTGGCATTGAAGGCCTAACTCTTCTTGATGAAATTGAAAACAAAAATTTCTTAGTTGTTTTTGTAACAGCTTTTAAAGAATATGCATTGAAAGCATTTAATGCAAATGCAGTTCATTATTTATTGAAACCTATAGATATTGATGAATTAATAGATGCTGGAAACAAAATTGAAGAACGATTGTCGTTACTTAATTCCAATCCAGAATCAAAGATAGAATATCAAAAAACTCTTGAAAATACTGCCAAAAGTATTAGAACTAAAAGCAACAAGAAGTTAACAATATCACATAGTAGAGGTATCAAAATAATAGATCAAAAAGACATTGAATATATAGAAGCCAAAGGTAACTGCACTGATATATATTTTAAAGACAAAACTAAATATACAGATACGAGAACGCTAAAAGTATATGAAAACCTACTGGACTCAAATCAGTTCTTTAGGACTCACAAATCCTACATAATTAACCTCAACTACCTCAAGGAGTATTTAACATCCCTAGGTAATGTTGCAGTATTGTCTAGCGGTAAAGAAATCCCTGTTTCTAGAAATAAGACCAAAGAATTCACTACTCTATTGAAAAATTTATAAAAAACGATATCTTTGTTTTTTAATACAATTTGAGATTTCCATGGCTAAGAATAAACTAATGAAATTTGATGAAATGAAAACTATGGAAAGGGTTTTTGAACCCTCTATGGATGAATTTATGGATGTAGATTATCCTCTACAAGGAAACTGGAACAAAGATGTATTTAAAAATGACAATCCTATTGTTCTTGAATTAGGTTGTGGTAAAGGTGAATATTCTGTTGGACTTGGACGAAAATATCCAAACAAGAATTTTGTTGGGATAGATATAAAAGGAGCTAGAGTTTGGAAAGGTGCAAAAGAAGCAAATGAAGAAAACTTGACAAATGTTGCTTTTCTAAGAAATGTAGTAGATTTTGTTGAACACTTTTTTGCAGAAAATGAAGTTGATGAAATTTGGCTTACATTCTCTGATCCTCAACCAAAAAAACCGAATAAAAGACTGTCATCCAGAGAGTTTGTAAAAAGATATAAAAAGGTCTTAAAACCAAATGGAATCATTCATTTGAAAACAGACAATACTCTTTTGTATCACTCAACACTTGAAGAGATTGAAGAATATGGATATGAAGTTTTAGTTAACTCTAATAATATTTACGAAAAAGATTGGGATTCTTTTGATAAAGAAACTCAAGAGATTTTAAATATTAGAACTCATTATGAAACCTTATTTGCAAACAAGGGATTTAAAATTAAATATGTTGCATTTAGAGTAGACGATTAATTATTCCTCAATAACAATCGAAACGTAATCTACATTCCCATTAATTGGTGGGTTAATTTTCTTAATAGTAATTACCGCATTATACATAGTGAAGTCTTCTGCTTTTAGTCTATCTAATATTCTATAACCAACAGTTTCTATTAGCTTAGATCTAATTGCCATTTCCTCTTCCACAATTCTATTGACAATCACGTAATCAATCGTTTTACTTAGGTCATCTTTCAAAGCAGACTCTTTGAAATCAGTTGTAAGTTCTACATCAATAATGTATTCATTCCCTATTTTTGCTTCTTCATCTAAACATCCATGGTAAGCATATGCTTGGATTCCATTTACTGTAACTTTATTCATTTGTTGGCATTTTTTTGAAAACTGATTTCTTTAGCTGAAATAAATCAGCCCCTTTTTTAAATTTTCTAATATTTACTTCAAAAGAAATTGAATCTAAATCTATTGATGTTAATCTATGTGCATTTATTCTATAATAGTATAAAGCTGAATCTAATCTCTGGTTATATGTTTTAGTTGTATCCTTATTAAAAAAAGGTAATAAACCATCTCCTTCTAGCAATGCAGAAAACTGAATAAAAGAAATGATTTTTACTGGAGTAACTTGTTTGTACTTCTCCTCTTCCTTTCTTACTTTTTCTAGTACCTTTTCTGAAATTTCCTTGTACTTATCTGTTAAAACATAATACTCTTGATTATTTTTAAAGTCATCAAAGCTAACGTTATGCTTTTCAAAAATACCCTTGTACATTGTCATTGCAGAGTCCTTGATTATATCTTGATTAAGATTAAAGTTTGACAATCCTCCTTCCAAAATATTTATGTCGTAAATCAGCTCGATAAACTGTTCTTTTTCAATAAATGGATCTGGTTTTTTTCCAATATTCTCAGATTTACAACTTTCTAATAAAAGTGGTAGTATTAAGAGAAACCCAAATAAATTGAACAATTTTTTCATTAATATGTCTTTAATTACCTGTTAAACGATAGCCTTTGCCCATTAGTGCCTTCACATATATTTCCATTATTCCAAACTACATTCCCACTTACTATTGTGGTCTCTATAGTAGAACTAAACTCCTCCCCTTCAAATGGTGACCATCCACATTTATATAATAAGCTTTCTTTAGTAACTGTTTGTTTTTTATCAAGATTTGCAATTACAATATCAGCATAATAACCCTCTCTCAAGTATCCTCTTTTATCTATTTGAAAACAAGTAGCTAAATCATGACTGAATTTTTTTACAATATGAGTTAACTCAATTTTTCCTTCTTTATATAATTCAAACATGGCAAGTAAAGCATGTTGTACCAATGGACCTCCAGAAGCTGCTTTAGTGTAAACACCATCTTTTTCTTCAATTGTATGTGGCGCATGATCTGTTGCAATTACATCAATCACATTGTCATTTACAGCTTGTAAAATTGCATCTCTATCCTTAGCTGTCTTTACAGCTGGGTTCCATTTTATTCTAGATCCTTTTGTTTTGTATTGACTATCGTCAAACCACATATGGTGAATACATGCTTCTGCAGTAATCTTCTTTTCGCCTAAAGGTCTTGGGTCATTAAACAGACTCAATTCTTTGGCTGTAGATATATGTAATACATGTAATCTTGTATTATGTTTTTTAGCCAAACTAACAGCTAAAGAAGATGATATATAACAAGCTTCTTCACTTCTTATTGTTGGGTGATATTCCATTGGGATATCATCACCATATTTCTCTTTATACTCTGCAATATTTTTTCTTATTGTTGCTTCGTCTTCACAATGTGTTGCAATCAACATTTTACACTTAGAGAAAATATTAGTTAATGTAATTTCATTATCTACTAACATATTTCCTGTAGAAGACCCCATAAACACTTTTACTCCACACACACTTTTTGGGTCTGTTTTCAAAACTTCTTCTATGTTTTCATTAGATGCCCCCATGAAAAAAGAATAATTTGCTAATGAGCTTTTTGCAGCTATTTGGTATTTATCTTCTAATAGTTCTTGGGTTAAAGTATTAGGAACTGTATTTGGCATTTCCATAAATGAAGTTATACCTCCAGCAACAGCCGCTCTAGACTCTGTAAATAAATTGGCTTTATGAGTTAGACCAGGCTCTCTAAAATGTACCTGATCATCAATAGCTCCAGGTAAAACATAATTCCCTTTAGCGTCAATAACTTCAGCAAAAGAATGAGATAAATTGACTCCAATTTGTTCAATTTTATCATTGATAATTAGGATATCTTTTTCTTCAATTTTTCCTTCGTTTACTAATTTTCCGTTTTTTATAAGAAGTGTTGCCATAGTTGTTCTTTATTAGATTATAAAGATAAGCAACAGGTTGATTATTACGAAGTATAAAAAGAAATAACTGAGTGTTATTTTTTAGCTTTTATTTTTTTGAATCTAAGTTTGAACATACCAAAAATTGCTTCTTTAAAAATAGAAGAATCCATTTTTGAATTTCCAAGTTCTCTATCTTTAAATATAATAGGCACTTCTTTTCCTTTAAATCCTAGTTTTGTTGCTGTATATTTCATTTCAATTTGAAAAGCATACCCAATAAATTTAATTGAATCTAAATCTATTGTTTCTAAAACTTTTCTAGAATAACACATGAATCCAGCAGTAGTATCTTTGATAGAAACCCAAAGTATAGATCTTACATAAATTGAGGCAAAATAAGATAAGTAAAGTCTTTTCTTATCCCAATTACTTACTCCTCCTCCTTTTACATAACGTGATCCAATACTAAAGTCATATCCATCTTTAGCGCAAGCTTCGTATAAAGCTGGTAATTTATCTACTGGGTGAGAAAAATCTGCATCCATTTCAAAAATGAAATCATAACCGTTTTTCAATCCCCATTTAAAACCATGAATATAAGCAGTACCTAATCCAAGTTTAGCTTCTCTTTCTTGAATATGCAGGCTTTCAGGAAATTCTGATTGTAATCCTTTTACAATGTTTCCAGTTCCATCTGGTGAACCATCATCAACAATTAAAACATGAAAAGCCTTAGAGAGCGAATGAACCTTTCGGATCATTTTCTCAATGTTTTCTTTTTCATTGTAGGTTGGTATTATTACTAGACTGTCTGACATAATTTTAAAAGCAAACCAAAGATAACTTTTTGGTAGAATTTATAAAAACATTTCTTCTCAATTTAACATTATTTAAAATATCCATCTGGAATATCACATACTGGTATTGGAACCATCTTGTGTTGATTTGCTCTATTAAGTCTTTTATATATACTCATTACCTTTGTTTCTCTTTTGTTTAATTCTTTAGTGCCATCATTTTCTAAATAATTCATTGCCCATTCTAATTCTGGGTATGATGCACCTATTTGGTCTTCGTCTGTTCTGTCATCACCCCACAAGCCATCTGTAGGTTTTGCTTCTTGAATTTCATCAATAATATTTAGTTCGGCTGCTATTTCAAAAACTTGAGTTTTCATTAAATCTGCAATTGGACTTAAATCTACTCCCCCATCTCCGTATTTAGTGAAGAAACCAACTCCAAAATCTTCCACTTTATTTCCTGTTCCTGCAACCAAGTATTTATTATGACCAGCAAAGGCATATAATGTAGTCATTCTTAATCTAGCTCTGACATTTGCCATTGTCAATTCATCTTGAATACTTTCAGGAAAATCATTACAAGTTTGGTCAAAAGTTGCTGTTAAATCTACTACATCAGAGCTAACCCCTTCAAAATTCTCTTTAAGCCAAGCTATATGGTTATTACTCCTTTCAAATTGATTGGGAGCTTGATGAATTGGTAAATTCAGACAAATTAATTTTTTACCTGTCATAGCGCAAAGAGTTGAAGTTACAGCAGAGTCTATTCCTCCTGAAATTCCAAGTACAAATCCATCCATACCTGCTTTTGTGGCATATTCATCTAACCAATTAACTATATAAGTAATTACTTTTTTTGTTTTCATTTGATGTAAAATTTTGTGCATAAAAAAACACCTATGTAAAAATAGGTGTTTCTCCATTTAATAAAAATTAATTCTTTTAAAATAATACTCCGATTGTTAGTTGAACACCATGAGCTTTAAAATTTTGTGTAACAGGTTTGTTGTCACCAGTAGAATTAGGTGACACCAAAAACTTAGAATCTCCTTTTACTACATTAGTAAAACCTAAATTATAATGTAATCCTCCAAATACAGAAGTTCCTTCAGATATTTTATATTCAGCACCTAATCCGAATTTCAATTGAACTCTTAAAGGCTGCATATCTTTATCCATATTTACTTCAGTAATATCACCAATATCTGCTTTTGCATCATTGTCTTTAAGGTAATCAACTTCATCAGCAATTTTTGTTCCAGTTCTAAATGCTAAGTTTAAACCAAACTCGCCAAAATAAGTCATATAACCAATTTCTTTAGTTTTCATTTTAATCCCTACTGGAATTGTAACATAACTATTTTTATAAGCTCTGCTTATCAATTGAACCTGGTAAGCTGAAGTATCTTCTGGGATATAATCACCATCTACTTCTGTAGTTTCAATAAATGAATAATCTTTGTTCATAAAATAATAAACCTTTGTTGAATTATCATTTGGTTGAAAATTAATTTTTCCCTTTTCTGATTGTAATTCTAATCCAGAATAAAAACTAAAACTTTCACTTATTATATACTCTATAGTTAAACCACCTCCAAATCCAAGTGCTGATCCATTACCTTCAAATTTCTTTGTATCACTTGGTGTTAACCAATTAATAGAAGGAGCTATTTTCAGTCCAAATCTGAATTTATTTTGTGACATTGCAAATTGTGTAAAAAACACTAACCCTAAAATAACTGCTATCTTTTTCATTTCTTTATTTTATTAATTTTTTCAAAAATAAGTATTTATTTCTGAATAGAATGTTAATACCGAAAGGGAATTAATTATTTAAATTTAAAATAAACAAATAACCTTCCGAAGTTTTTGCTGTCTTTATCTATTCTATGATATTTATTTTTAATGTGTTTCTGATCTAAAAATCGCAACACTTTCTTTTTTAATTGCCCAGATCCTTTTCCTGGTATAATTTCTACTTCTTTTATTTTTTTCTCAATTGCCTCATCTACAATTCGATTCAATTCTTTTTCAATTATATCTCCTTTGTTATATATATCGTGTAAATCAAGTTTTAATTTAGCCATAAATGTTAAAATAATAGTAAAACGGTGGATGCTTCAAAAAAAATATTCTATATTCAGTTCTATTATGAAGCGATTAATAAATATAGGGGTTTTATCAATCTTTTTGGCTGTTTTATTTTCATTTTCAATAAATGTTGGAAATAGCCCTAAAGTATTCAAGAATTTAAAAGAAGCGCTACAAAATCCTGACGAAGTAACTCATCTTAAATTAGTAAGAAAAAAATACCGTGAATTCCCAAAAGAAATTTTACAATTAAAAAATTTAACTCACTTAGACCTAAGTAAAAACAAAATTGATTCTTTACCTAGCTCTATAAACAAACTTGAAAACTTAAAAGAGTTAAAAATGAAATTTAATAAATTCACAAAATTCCCAGAAGCTTTGTGTCAACTTTCTTCATTAAAGAAACTAAGTCTTGCGGAAAATAGCATTGAAAATATTCCTAGTACAATTTCTGAAATGAAAGACTTAGAAATCTTAGACTTATTTAGAAACAGCATCACTTCAATTTCCTCTACAATAAAAGATCTTGAAAACTTAAAGCGCTTAGACTTAAGAATGATTGAAATGAAAAGTGAAAAGCAAGAGTTTATTAAAGCTTTACTTCCAAACACTAGAGTTATGCTTACAGAGCCTTGTAATTGTGCAAGTAGATAAATTAAGCTATTTCTCCTCCACAACTAGAACCTGCTCCAGCTGTACATCCGTAACAGTGCTCGTTTATAATAATTTTTCTATCCAATAATGATTGGGAATTAAAATCACTTACGTGTTGTTGAGATTTGTCTTTTACAGCAACTTTTAATTCCAACATTTGGTTAAAATCACAATCGTATAAATATCCATCCCAACCAACAGAAATTGTGTTTCTACACATTACTCCTTCTGCTGCTATAGGATTATATGAATTGACTAACTTCTCCATATATCCTTCAAAATTTTCACTTGCAACCAAATAATCCAAATATCTGCTAATTGGTATATTAGTGATAGCAAAAAGACTATTGAATTCAATTTCAAAATCCTTTTTTAATTTTCTCTTAAACTGCATCTCTAATCCTGCTTGAGCTGGAGGTAAAAATGCACCAGAAGGATTGTAAACTAAATTTAAAATAAGACCTGAACCTTCCATTCCATAACCAACTTCATTAAGCATTTTCAATGCTCTAATACTTCTATCAAAAACACCATCACCTCTTTGACTATCAGTCTTTTTTGAACTATAATGTGGTAACGAACTAACTATTTCAACTTCATTTTTTTTGTAAAATTCTGGTAAATCAAAATATTTTTTATTAGCTACTATTATTGTTAGGTTACACCTCACAATAGTCTTACATCCTAACTTATATGCTTCTTCAACAAACCACCTAAAATGAGGATTCATCTCAGGAGCTCCGCCAGTTAAATCGACAGTTTTCATCCCAGACTTTTCAATTGCATCTAAGCATTGTTGCAAAGTCTCTTTTGTCATAATCTCTTTTCTATCAGGACCAGCATCAACATGACAATGAGAACAAACTTGATTGCACATTTTCCCCATATTGATTTGAAATATATCAAGACCAGTAGTTGATAAAGGAAATAAATTTGAACCTTTTAACTTAGAAGAAAAACTTTCCAAATTTTGATTTGCAACTCCATCATGTAATACCTGAAGTTGTTTATCAATATTTGATAGTTCGTGATTTTGCTTTTTTAAACTTTTTGTTGCTGTTGCCATAATTAAATTTACATTGAAACCTCCTTCACTTTATTCATCATTTGAACTCCATGAACCAAAGTAGCTCCACTTCTTATTGCTGCTGCTACATGAACCGCTTCCATCATTTCTTCCTCGTCACATCCTTTTTCAAGAGTGTCTAATGTATAAGCATCAATACAATAAGGACACTGTACAGCATGTGAAACTGCCAAAGCTATCAATGATTTTTCTCTTTCAGTTAAAGCACCTTCTTTAAATACATCTCCATAATAAGAGAAGAATTGATCAGCAAGTGGTTTTTGGAATTCACCAATTTTACCGAATTTTTTTAAATCATCTGGATTGTAATATGTTTTCATATTTAATATTTAATTTCTATTTATGCTAATGATGTAAATTTTTTATAATTTTACAATTAACTTAATGCACAATGTGTCGAGTTAATTGTGTCGAGTAAAACTATATTATATTACACTCAGATGCAAAATTAAATTTGTTTACTATGATAAAATTTGTTTCAAGATTTACCCAACAACTGGAAGAAGCATTTGAAATTGGAAAAAAATCTTCACTCAATAAGACAAACAAAACACTTGAAAATGTTATTATTTGCGGGCTTGGAGGTTCAGGGATAGGTGGAAAAATTGCATCTCAAATTGTAGAGAATTTCTCTCAAATTCCTGTTGTTGTTCATAACACATATTACTTACCTAAATTTGTTGGAGAAAACACATTGGTAATTATTTCTTCTTATTCTGGAGATACTGAAGAAACCGTTTCTTCTTTAAAAGAAGCATTACTAAGAAAATCTGAAATTGCTTGTATTTCTTCTGGAGGTAAAGTGACTGAAATTGCTGCAAAAAATAATTTAAATATTGTAAAAGTTCCTGGAGGAAATCCACCTAGAGCTATGCTGACTTATTCATTAACTCAATTATTTTTTATACTAAACAACTATGGATTAATATATGATGATTTTGAAGCAAACTTAATCAGCACTATTACTTTACTAAATGATGAGGCAGAAAATATTAAACAAGAGGCTAAAGAAGTAACTAAGACAGTAAAAGATAAAACTATACTGATATATACTGATGATAGTTTTGGAGGAGTAGGTACTCGATTCA
>Ga0075467_10002446_pt1 | contig 14616 bp, 21 predicted proteins | sample DEB08_DNA_9_FD_75067 | JGI IMG/M metagenome (GOLD analysis project Ga0075467, IMG submission 75067) | Aqueous microbial communities from the Delaware River and Bay under freshwater to marine salinity gradient to study organic matter... | ecosystem: Environmental > Aquatic > Marine > Coastal ... | reverse complement strand
CAAATTCTTTTTTTTCTTATTATTTTTTTCATTAATCCTTACATGAGTTTGGAGACGTTTAAAACATGTTAAAGATCTTTTCGAATACTTTGTTAAATGTTTACTTATGACATAAAGTGTTTTTGTCGTAAGATAAAAAGAAATAAATACTTGTAAAGTATTTTCAGAGTAAAATAGTTTACAAGTATGAATCTTTATCTTATATAAACCAAAAAATCGACTTAAATATTTTTGAATTTCTAAGGTTTTATATAAATATAAAGATGACTCTTCATTATTTTTTTCAATATACTTAGATTCCCAATTTTTTTTAGTAACTCCTAACCTAAAAATTCGTGCATCTGTTTTTTGTCCCATTTTTATTTTTTGTTTTTTGTTTTTTTATAAGAAAATTGTTTTCGAGTAAGAACAAATTCTCCTAATTTATGTCCGACCATTTCTTCTACAATTTTTATTGTGATGAATGCTTTACCATTATAAACTTGTATAGTGAGCCCAATGAACTTTGGCAATATTACAGAGCTTTTGTAGGCAGTTTTAATATCATTTTTATAAACCGATATTGAATTTTTAATATTATCTAATAATTTGTTTTTAACATATGGTCCTTTCCATTTGACTCTACTCATTCTTTAACGTTTTAAAAATTTGGATTTTTTTTTATTACTCGTTTTACCATTTTTTGTAGGCTTTCCTCATGGTGTTACAGAAGAGCGGCCACCAGAGCTTTTTCCTTCTCCCCCTCCGTGAGGATGGTCAACAGGATTCATTGCTACACCCCTAACGGTTGGCCTTCTATTTAGCCACCTGTTGCGTCCAGCCTTTCCAATTACAGTAAAAAATGAGAATTCATTTGATACGGTTCCAATCGTTGCATGACATGTAGATGAAAGGAATTTATGTTTTCCAGAGCTTAAAACGATTCGGCAGTATTTAGAAGTTTTTTCGATCAGTTGTGAGTTAGTACCAGCAGACCTACTTAATTGAGCTTTTTTGTTTTCTTTCAAAGAAACATTATGAATAAAACTTCCTACAGGAATTTTCATTAATGTTAAAGAGTGTCCGACTTTGACTTCAGCATTAAACCCTGATTTTACAATATCACCAATATTTAAATTCTTAGGAGCAATCATATAAAAATAGTCATAATTTAAAAAATCATAAACAGCCGCAATAAAGGCAGTTCTAAACGGATCATACTCTAAACTAGTTATAATTCCCACAGAGTCCTTATTTCTTATAAAATTAATTTTTCTATACTTTTTTTGGTGGCCACCACCTTTATGACGCACAGTAATTTTCCCAAGATTATTTCTTCCTGCTATATTTTTCTTGCCAACAATCATCTTTTTTATTAAAGGAGTTTTACTCAATTTCTTTTTTGATAAATTAGTTAATCTTTTCTGAATTACTGAAGTAGATTTATTTTTTGTTGAATTCATATAAATAAGGATTATTTCAAAAATTTTAAGAAATTCATGCTTTCATTAAAAATAGCAAACAAATCATTTTTTTCATCTAATTTGATTAACCAAAATTATTTTAAACATTTATTCTCTAAAATTAAGATTTTAAAATTTATAAAAAAAGAAACATTTTCATTTTATTTATCTTGGTTAATTCTGTTTACTTTTACCAAACTATACCATATTAAAACAAAAATAAATTATTTCACTGCGTATATTTTGTTTTCTTTTTTTACCCATCAGAAATTAATTAGTTACGTTATAAACGTTAATTTATCCTTAACAAATACGTTAATCAATGTAAACGATATTAAAGGTAACCCTAAATTTTTCTATTCTGCTGGGATGTTCAATTTACAAAAAACTCAAAAAGTTAGGCAACCTAAAGCTATAATCACTATTTTAAAATCTTTATTAGTAAAAATAAAAGTTTTTAGAACAAAACCCGTCGCTTTACATTTCAACAATTTGTTTTTCAACCATCAATCGTATATTTATAAAAAACTCAAACGAAAAATTTTTATAAAATTAGTAACAAGTTACAACTATCACCCTCATAATGGGTGTAGGCTAAAAAAAAAGAAGCGAATTAAAATTCGTACTCGAACTAAAAAATTATAGAAGGAATGACTGAGTGGTTGAAAGTGGCAGATTGTAAATCTGTTAAGTTTACCTTATCGTAGGTTCGAATCCTACTTCCTTCAACGAAATATAACGCAGTTTGGTAGCGTGCCTGCTTTGGGAGCAGGAAGTCATGTGTTCGATTCACATTATTTCGAAATTAATAAAGGTTTTTTACTTCTAAATTTATAATATGGCATTTTAATTAAGCTTTTCATAGATTTATGAAAAATAGAAACATTTTCAATGTACGACAATTCTTTTATGTTCTTAATTTGTTTTCTAGAGTAAATTTTATTATTCAACTTCAAACACAATAAATTAACTAAAGGATTGACATTTTTTAATTTTTTCGGAGTTAATTTCAGGTGATCACTATTTATTAATATAATAGGGCCATGTAACAGAGTAGTTAAATTTTTGAATATTGAGTAATTCAAAGTTTTAGTCATTAGTGTATTAAAAACTCTATAATACTTTAACTTGTTCTTAACTAAAGTTTGTTCAGTTTTTATTCAGCTTTCGCTATCTAAAGAAGCCCCATGGAAGAAGAAAAAAAAATTTATTGTTTTGAGATAATATTTGATTTTTAAGCGTTTGTAGGTTTTTAAATTAAAATCCATTTTTTATTATTTAGGCTTAGTAGGATTCGAACCTACGACAAAACCGTTATGAGCGGTACGTTCTACCTCTAAACTATAAGCCTAGTACAACCGAAAAAATAATTTTTGATTTTATGAGAAATATAAGCATAGGCCAAATTCTTGTTGTTTTTATTATAGGAGTTTTAGTATTTAGTGATTTTTCAAAAATATTGAAAAACGCACGTAATTTGGTTAAAAACAACAAGATTTATAAAAACTTAAAGAAAAAATAAATTCAGGAAAAAAAGGATTTGAACCCTTGACTTTTGGTTTTGGAAACCACTGTTCTACCGGCTGAACTATTTTCCTAAACGATACCGAACTCAAAAAATTTATGATCTATAAATACTTATTAGAAATTAAATACCGCATTCTCTTCTCCCTTATCGCTTGAAGTTTTATAGTGATAAATTGTTATTACTATAAAGAGGCTTTGCTATATGTTTTTATCAAACTTAGTTTGAACCCAAATTACACCAATCTATTGTATTTTTTAACAACCGATGTGACAGAAGTGTTTATCGTTTACATTAATTTATCTTATTTTATAGCTAACCAAACAATAATTTTATTTTTGGGTTATCAACTTTTTGTTTTTTTATCTATGGGTTTATATAGATTTGAATATACTTATTTTAAAACTATTCTAGTAGTTATAGCATTGTATTGAATAAGCTTTGTTTTCATGTTGAATATTCTTATTTTCCCGGCGAGTTGATTTTTCTTTTTAGAGTTCCAAGAGTTTTTGTCGGTTCAAAATTTAACATTTTATTTTGAAGCTAAATTAAATGAATATGTAACTTTTTACAAATCAGTTTATTATTTATGTAATACTATTTTTCAGATAACAGTTGTATTCTTCATCTTTTTAGATTTATTTAAAGCTAATTTGTTAATTTTAAACAAGTTCAGAAAAGTTTTCTATTTCGTTTTTTTTTGCTTTGCAACATTTATTACCCCCCCTGATGTTGCCTATCAGCTGTTAACTAGCATTTGTATAATAATAATCTATGAGATAACTACGGTATATATCGTATTTAAGGGTGAGCTTTCAAAGACTAAGTAGGCAACCAGTTAAAACTAATTAAAATTCCTACTGACAATAGTAAATACCCTAATGATAAAGGAAGGAAACTTTTCCAACCTATATACATTAATTGATCATATCTATATCTCGGCAAAGTTGCCCGTGTAACTATGAAGAATATTACGCCTAAAACAAGCTTTAAACTAAACCATAAACTTCCAGGAAGGTAGTTAAAAGGAAATAAATTGACCAAAGGCAGCCAACCTCCCAAAAATAATATAGAAACAAAAGCACTCATTAAGAGCATATTAGCATACTCCCCCAGAAAAAATAAAGCGAATGTCATAGCAGAGTATTCAACATTATACCCAGAGACTAACTCAGCTTCAGCTTCGGGTAAATCGAAAGGGTGTCGGTTTGTTTCAGCAAGCATAGAAACACAAAAAATGAAAAACATAGGTAATAACGGTACAACAAATCAGACATTATTTTGAGCCAATACAATAAAACTTAAATTAAAAGAACCAGCACAAATACATACATTAATTATAATAAACCCTATAGAAACCTCGTAAGAAATCATTTGGGCTGCAGAACGTAGCGCACCTAAAAACGGGTATTTTGAGTTACTAGATCAACCAGCCATAATTATACCATAAACACTTAACGAAGACGTTGCAAATAAATATAAAACTCCAATATTTAGATCAGACAATACAATCTGTTTTGATAATGGTAAAACAGCTCAACCAATCAAACTTAAAATAAAAGTTAACATAGGGGCAATTAAAAATATAATAATATTTGAATTGCTGGGGAAAATAGTTTCTTTAACAAATAGTTTTAGACCATCTGCTAATGGTTGTAGCAGACCTAAAAAACCAATAACATTAGGGCCTTTTCTTCTTTGTATGATACCCATAATTTTTCTTTCGGCTATAGTAAAATATGCAACAGAAATAAGTAAAGGAACAACAACAGCAAGAATTTTTAATACAATACAAATTATTAATACAATCATTTTTAGTTTGAACAAAAATAAACATTAATTAGGATAAGGTAGGATTCGAACCCACGGTATTTTACAATACAATAGTTTTCAAAACTAACGCCTTAAACCACTCGACCACTTATCCTGTGAAAGCAAATGAAGGGATTTGAACCCTCATCTTTAATCTTGGCAAAATTACACTCTACCAATTGAGTTACATTTGCAAGGGTAATTTTAGATTTATATAAAAAACTTAATTGATTTAAATATGAAAAAAAGCTCATTTTGGGACTTAGAGGTTGTAACTAGAGTAATATCTAACTTAGGAATGTCTTTAAAGAATTGATACTGGTTTTCCAGTTCTGTAAATATTAATGGAGTTTTTAATTGAATTGAGATCGATTTTATGGATTTTAAGCTTTGTTTGGTGTGGGCAGATTGAGAATATTTAATTTTTGGAAAAATCGAAGTTATTAGCTTCAAGTAAAAAAAATACATTGCACGTTTTCTTAAAACTATTTTACAGCCAACAGGGCTACCTTTTTTAATTTTCAGAAATACATTTAAATATTTAGATTTCGTTAGCTTGCTTTTTCTGGATGATACAAATTCTAGAGCCAAAAGTCCAGAGATAAGGTGTTTAAAACTAGATTTCTGATACCCAAAATTCAGTATAATTTTTTCAAACTTTGGTATTTGTTCTATGTTTTGGTAAAAAAATGTATTAACTAGGTCGTGCTTAACTATGTTATAAAAGTATGCGTCAAGAAAAAACATTTTAAACTTTTTTATATAAATCCTGAAGAAAGAGTTATAAACTTGAGATTTTTTTTCTTTTTCAGAAACTTGGGTATCGGGCCTATAATACGAGATGCGATTGGTTTTCCTTGTTTATTTATTAAACTGACAACATTCGATTGGAAAAAAAAAATTGTTCCGTCCTTTTTTACTGTTTTAGCCTTAGTTCTAAGAATAATTGCTTTATGGACTTCACCTTTCTGCACCTTTGATGTTGACCGAGCTTTGTTACGAAGTTTTTGTATAGATACTATTATAATATCACCAAGAACAGCAAACCGCCTATTAAAACCATTAAGAACTTTAATACACTTTACAGTTTTAGCACCTGAGTTATCCGCTACTTTTAAAATTGTTTGTTGTTGAATCATTTTTTTGCGTTTATAGCTCAATTGGATAGAGCGTTGGATTTCGGTCCCAAAGATTATAGGTTCAAGTCCTATTAAACGTATTTTATTGTATTAATATTATTTTAGAATCATCTGTAATAAAAATACTTTTTTTTAACAAAAGCATATTCATATAAACTTTTTTTCTTGCTAATATTAGTACCTGTATTTTTAGTTGCAAGTAATAACTCGTTGATAAGTTTCTTGTGCATCTTCTTTTCGTCTTTGTTGTTTGTTTTTGTTAGAAAAAATTTCAGAGTGGATGAAATTCGGTTCGCATTGTTCACTATGTAAGGGAATTCCTTCAATTGAGAGCGTTTGTTTTTCTGTTTTAACTGTTTTACTTTAAGTAACGGCGTAACATTAATAAGGGCTCTGTTGATAAATTCTTTATGGTTTTTATTAAATAATTTATAGAAAAATTTGATACTTTTTAATCAAATTTTTTCAGATGTTGTACGTTTACCCTTTAATAACAATTGATTAATTATTTTTTTATTCATAGACTATTAACTGTTTGATTTTTTAGTACCATATTTTGAACGTGAGGTTTTTCTCCCTTTTAAGCCACTAAAATCTAACTTTCCGCGAACTAAGTGGTATTTAATTCCAGGCAAGTCTTTTACTCTACCGCCTCTAATCATAACTGTTGAGTACTCTTGTAGATTATGACCTTCGCCGGGTATGTAAGCCATGATTTTTTTGTTGTTAGTTAACCTTAACTTAACTAACTTTCTTAGTGCTGAATTAGGTTTTTTTGGAGTTCTTAAAAAAACTTTAGTACATACTCCTTTCTTTTGCGGGCAATTATTCAACGCGGGCACTTTATTTCGTAGTTTTTTTTTTTCCTTTTATTACGACATAATTGATTGATTGTAGGCATTTATTTTAATACTTATACCAAAAAAGGGACTTGAACCCTTACTCTTTTATAAAAAGAACTAGAACCTAAACCTAGTATGTCTACCAATTTCATCATTTTGGCATAAAAATACTCGTTATCGGACTTGAACCGATACTTTTTATATAAAAATCAGATTTTAAGTCTGACGTGTCTACCAATTTCACCAAACGAGCTTTTTGACTAATTCCACAATTTGATTTTTTAACACTAGGTGCACAAGTATTCGGACTTTTAATAACTTTATCTTTTTTTTACTATTTTAGTATCAACACAGTTATACCTAATTTTGTAGAAGTGAAAAAGTTTAGAACAAAAAAACTAATAAAAAATACAACTTCTATTTCAGCTATGAATCTAGATCTAACAAATAACAAAAAATTAATTAATAATAGCTATAAATTATTTATGCAATAATTTGAAAAGGGAATATAACTCAATTGGTAGAGTGTATGCTTTGCAAGCATAAAGTTATCGGTTCAACTCCGATTATTTCCAAATTTATTTTGAATCGTGTTTCTCTCTTTAGGCTGGATTTGAACCAACAACCTAGTGGTTAACAGCCACTCGCTCTACCATTGAGCTACTAAAGACTTCTACAAGTGTTTTATTTTTCATAAAACCTAATAAATGAATTAAAATCAAGTCAAAAGGGGTAATATGATAAACAATTAGTATAGCTAATATCTTCTATCACTAATATTTGTAATATTTTATAATTAATATAGAAATGTTTTGGTGGTGTTGGCCAAATTTTTGAATTTAAAATATTCGATGTGATAAAATCAAAAACGCTAGCGTCAAATGAGATTACATCTCCTTTCTTTAAGTTATAAGAATTAGATTGAACAATTTTATTATTAACATAGACTTTTTGGTGGGAGATTAATTGCCTTGCGTTTCTAAAACTATAAGAAAAATATGTACGATATATTGCAGTATCCAATCTAGTTTCTAGCTCTTTGATAAATAAAATAGTTTCATGTATACTGGTAGATTTAGAACTTTTTAAAGTCGACTTCACCAATTTTTTTAAATAAGATTTTCTTAGTTTTCCGTAGAAAAAACTTAGTCTTTGTTTATTTTGCAAATTATATTTGAATTTTCTACTGAAAAAATTTTTAAAGTTGAATAAAACATGTGAAATAGGATCATAAAATCTTTTCCGGTTGAACTTTAAAGTTAAATGTTGAAATTTTTGTCATTTCTTTTTTCTAAATCGTAAAAATTTATCACTATTTTGAATGTTTTTTCTTAAAGTTAAAAATTTTTTGTATAGTGGCTTATTACGTCGTTTATTTGTAAAATGCATAAATATTTTTAAGAATATAACTTGACTTTAAAAACTTTTTAATGTTGGGGAAAAAATTAATTAAACTTAGCGACAATATTTTTAATTTTACCTTTTTTCAATGGTAGTTTTTTCAGTAAAGAATAAAAAAGAAAAAAATAACTTATTTTCATGTTCTTCTCAGCGAAATTGAAGTGCCCTAAAGTCTTATACGTAATTTTAGAGAAATTTGAAGGAATACAATTAAAAGATAAAATAGGAATTCCAGCTTTATAAAATTCAGTAATTGCGCTAGTCTCGAGTTTTTGGTTAAAAATAACGACTAAATGAGGTTTTGTTTTAACTGTTAGCAACAATTTAAGGCTTTTCGAAAAATTTTGTGATTGAATTACTTTCAAGTAAGTTAATATCGAAAAACGGTTTCTGAAAATCCCGCTAATTCACGACTTTTCTGATATGAAAGTATGATTTGTGAAGTGTATAAGTTTCATTTGTTTCATTTTAGAAATAACTGGAAAACCTATAAATAGAATTTTGAATTGACATACATGGTATTCAAAAATAATTTTCAGAACTTGTTTTAAATGAGCTTCTATATATTCTAAAGTATCATTTGAAAAGTTGAAAATGTCAAAAGAAGGCTGATCCGAGTATATTTGTAACTTTAATAGGTTATATTTAAATAATTTATAATTTTGACTTTTAACTAGGTTTGATTTCATTTTTAAACTTTTTTACCCTCTTTTAAGGTGATTTTTTCCGTTGCATACAAAATACCTTTTCCTTTATACGGTTCAGGAACTTTACATGACCTAATTAATGCAGCAATTTGAGTAACGAATTGATAAGAATTTCCTATAATGAAAAGTTTATTAGCCTTTAAACAAAAAATTTTCAAGTTTTTTGGGATTTTAAAGTAAATAGAATGACTGTATCCTAATTTAAAATGTAGTAAATTGAAATCTAGCACTTTTAAGATAGACACCCGAAACCCTACTCCAATAAGATTGAGTTTTTTACAAAAGAAACTTGAAATTTCTAAGAGCATTTGCTTTATTAAAACGACTTGAGTGGTTTGTAGAGCTTTTAGGCTTCTTTTCTTATTATTTGACATATTAAAGAAGGGCTCTCTAGTTATTTTGATTAATTTTTTATCTTTTTCAATGACCAACTTGGTTTTTAACTTTAATGCTTTCTGAGTGACAGAGTTTGTAAAAATAACAATATGATTTGTAGTACAATAATAAAGTGAAATATCTTTTGGAATTTTAATTATATGTCGTTTTGTAATATTATGCATTTTTATTTGATTATAAATAAAGGTTTTCCCCCTGTATGCGTTTGTTTACATTCATGAATTGTCATTAAACCCTTGTGTGTTGTTAATATAATGAGACTCTTTTTTGTATCAAGCTTTCACAAATGTGATGCCGAGTAATAAATTTGATGACTAGGCTTAGATATGAGTTTCAATGAACCCATTGCTGGTTTTCCATTTTTATATTTTAAAAAAATTTTTAGTAAGTTTGGGTCTGAATCGTAGATTTTATAACCTAAAATAAAGCCTTCATCCCAAAGAATATTTAGAAAAGCAACAATTAGTTTTGTTTTTGGTTGAAAAATAAAGTTTCTTCGAGAAGTTTGGCTATTTCTTAAATCGGTAGCTATATTCCATATAGTGTTTTTCATAAAAAATTTTTGATATGTTTAGAGACAGGATCGAACTGCCGTCACAAGGATTTTCAGTCCTTTGCTCTACCTACTGAGCTATCTAAACATTTGCCCACAATTATGGGGTTTTTAAATCGTAAGAGTTGAATTTTTTTAACAAAATCTCGCCGTGAACATCCAACAACTTTAAAAATACATATCCAGTTTTATTTGAAAAAGAAGATTGTTTAAGCGCTTCTAATTTATCAAATTTCAATAGATTTAGTTCACTTTTTTGAAAAAATTTTAGCATAAATTTATCGTAATCTGTCTTATCAAGCAATGCAGGTTTAAAAGATTTAGTATTCAATAAAAACTTTGTCTTAATTTTAATATCAGAAAATAGCTTTATTTTTACTATTTTTCAAATAGTTAAAAATTTAGCCATTTGAGATACATGAATTTTTAGTTGTTTATTATAGATACAATATCCAAATTGTTCTTGAGACTTTTTGTTAACATGAGGCGATTGTAATACAGAAAAGAAAAAAACTTTTTTATTTTTTTGAGATTGTACAGGGAAGAATTTTAAGTTAAAAGTTTTATTTGTTTTAAGTTTGTAAAAAAATTTTAAAAAGTTTGTTAAAGAATTTGGATTCTTTGAATAAATAGATAAAGTAATAAACATAAACTTTGTAGTTTTTGAATCTAGTACAAAAGTTAACTATAGACATTGAATAATATAAAAAATCTAACATACTTAACGAATTTTAAATGCTGTTTTAGCATTAGTATGAGTACGTTGACCTCTAATCGGCAAACCACGCAATCGACGGATGCCTTTATAAGCTTTAATTTGAACTAAGTTTTTTGCTAACATGATTTTGGATTTTTTCAAACCACTATTTATTGGCAGATTTGAGTTTTCTATAAATTTAACTAATTTTACAATTTGATCTGGTTTCAAGGTGGACAATTTACAATTATTAGATAAGCCTAACTTTTTACAAATTGAAAATGATTGAAAATGCCCAATTCCAAAAATTCTAGTCAAAGAAAAAAAAATTGGTTTATTTTCTAGTAGTTCTGTTTCTAAAATATATATCATTTATAATTTACAAATATGTGTAATTTCAACTAACATATTAACACTCATATGCATTGAATTTAAAAAAACTTCTGGGTATAAACCAATAACTAATGTACCGACAATCAATGGTAAAAAAGTAAACGCTTCTCGCTTATTGATATCAATGTAGTCTTTTAAATATTGAATTTTTAAATTACCATAAGAAATTCTATTAAACAATCATAAGGAGTAACAACCCCCAATAATCATACCAGTAGCACTAATGAAAGTAGCGCTAGTGTTGGTTTTAAAAGAACCGGCCAATATTAAAAACTCGCCTACAAAACTACCTGTGCCAGGTAACCCAATATTTGACATTGTAAAAAATAAAAAAATAAATGTATACAAAGGCATTGTATGAACTAATCCTCCATAATATTTAACCATTCTGGTGTGGTGTCTTTCATAAACTATTCCAATAATCAAAAACAAAGCACTTGCTACGAAACCATGGCTTAAACTTTGTAAGATAGCCCCTTCTAACCCAACAGCATTAAAACTAAAAAGCCCTACCATTACTAAATTCATGTGTGCTACAGAAGTGTAAGCAATAATTCGTTTGAAATCAGTTTGACGGATTGCAGTAAAAGACGTATAAACAATACCAACAATAGATAGTAGATAAACAATTGGAGCAAAAAAAAGGGATGCTTCTGGGAATAGCGGAAAAGAAAAACGAAGGGAACCGTAAGTCCCTAATTTCAATAAAACACCGGCCAAAATAACAGAACCTGCCGTTGGGGCTTCTACATGGGCTTCTGGCAGCCACAAATGCACAGGAACCATTGGAACTTTAGTTGCGAAAGAACCAAAAAAAGATAATCATAGAAATTTTTGTTCTGTTGTAGAAAAAACAAAAGTTAATAATACTTCGTAATCAGTTGTTCCTACTTGGTAGTAAATGTATAAAATCGACAATAACATTAATACTGAGCCCAATAATGTGTATAGGAAAAAAAAATAAGCAGCTCTAATTTTTCTTTCTCGAGAACCTCAAACACCAACGATCAAATACATTGGAATTAGCACACTTTCAAAAAAAATATAAAATAATAATAAGTCTAAAATAGAGAAAACTCCAATTAGAAAAAATTCCATTACTAAAAAAGCAATTAAAAATTCTTTTATGTTTGATTTAACGCTAGTTCAACTTATCAATATGCATAGAAAAATTAATAAAGTAGTCAAAAGTATAAAAAATAGTGAAATTCCATCAACGCCTAAACTAAAGTTGAAGTTTAAAAAAGGAATTCATAACAATTTACTTACAAATTGAAAAGAACCAATAGATTTATTAAAAAAGACCCATAAAAATAAAGAAACTACATATAATAGACAAGACACATTTAAAGCTACCGATTTCAATAAAGAATGGTTTGAAGAAGGTATAAATAACAGTAAGAATGTTCCAATTAAAGGTAATACCAAGACAAAAATCAATAAGTTTGTCACATTTAATAAAAAAAAGTCTAACATTTACATTTTATAGGACTTGAACCTATGTCCATCAGCTTAGAAGGCTGTTGCTCTATCCAACTGAGCTAAAAATGCTGAGAATAAAAGCTAAAATCGGACTTGAACCGATATTAAAAGATTTGCAATCTAATACATTAACCAAATTATGTTATTCAGCCTAAAAATAAAGTTTAGGTATAATTTTGAAAAATATACCTAAAACAACAAATTGAAATTATCAGTTATAAAAACCTATACTACCGTCATAGTTAATAATAAAGTTATTTTGTATGAAAATAAATAGATCAAAGTTGGATTTACAAATAGAAAAAGTAAAAAATAGAACAGACAAACCACTAAAATTGAAATATTAGATTGTATCGGGTAATACAGTTTGCCAGCTACAGAGTTTTCAAAATACATAATTTTTACTATTCGAATATAATAGAAAGTAGAAATTACACTACATAATATACTAAGAATTGCGACAAAATACATAGATGCCTCAATAGAAACTAAAAAGATCCCAATTTTAACTAAAAAACCAACCATTGGTGGTAAACCAGCTATAGATAGTAAAACAGTGCTGAAAAATAAAGCTAAAATATTATTAGATTTACTTAGTAGATTTAAATCTGTCAAGTCTTTATTTTGTTTCTTACTATATTTGTATTTCAATTGTAACAGTAAAAATATAGACCAAATACATAAGCCAGCAATCATGTAGAGAAAAAGATAACAGAGCATTGACTGCATACCCTCAAATGTTCCAGTACTAAAAGCAATTAGCGTATATCCCATGTGACTAATCGAACTATAAGCTAAAAGACTTTTTAGTTTTTTTTGTTCCAAGCCCCCAAAAGAGCCCACTATTACAGTTAACATTGCTACAACAACAATATAATAACGTCATTTGATCGAATATTCAAAAAAACTTGAATAAAAAATTCTAATAATCAAAATGAAGATAGCTAACTTAGGCACCACAGCAAAAAAGAACGTAGAGCTAGAAGGCGATCCTTCGTAAATATCGAGCGATCATAAATGAAACGGGGCAACTGCTAACTTAAACAAAAGGCTTACAAAGATAAATACCAAGGCAAATTGGATCAAACCTCCGTCAATAAAGACGTGTTTAACAAAACTATAATTATCTACTCCATAAATACTTTCATATTCTAAGTATGTTAGAAAGAACAAATTTTTTAAATCTTCAAAATTTGTAGTACCACTAACTCCATATAGAATAGAAGAACCAAATAAGAATAAACTAGAGGAAAAAGCTCCTAAAATAAAATATTTTAGACCAGCATCCACAGAAAAAGCGGAATCTTTTTTCATAGCTGCCATTATATAGAAAGATAAACTTTGTAATTCAATTGACAAATACGAAGTAATTAAATCGTTTGAAGAGCATATGAAAAAAATACCTAATAAAGCAAAAAGTATTAATACGCTATACTCAAAATAATTAATTTTTTGTACAGCTAAATAACGTTGAACCATCAAAAAACAGAAAATTGAGATTAGAGCTATCCAAGCTTTAGAGGAAAAACTTAAATAGTCAAGAATAATAGTATTGTTAAAAATTTGAAAATTGTTGTATTCAATACTATTGTTTAACAATAAAAAACAAAACATAGCAATAATTAAAATGCTTAAATATAAAATAGAATTTTGAATTAATAAATACTTATTGTTAACTGATATAAAAGTTCCGTGGATAATCAAATAAATTATAGAAATACCTAAAAAAATTTCAGGTAGTAGCTGTATTTCTTTAAATATTAACATTTATAAATTAATTATTGTAAAAGCGAGAAAATCGTAAGAATTCTTGGCTATACTTAAAAACCCAACCCACACTATTATTACACGTTATTAACAACTTAAACAAAACCTCATGCATGTAATACTTTTTTTAGAGCCTTGAAAACAAGCTAAAAAAGTGTGATGTTCGTGAAGGTGCTTCATTGAAAAGTAAGTATTTAATTTTATTCAATAGTTTTACTGAGTTTAGTTTTAAAAATATGCATTTTATTTTTTATCTATCGAAAATACTTTTAAAAAGAAAGAAAACACAGTTTTTTCATTAAATAAAGTTTTCTAATAAAATATCAGATTGTGGAATTTTATAAAGTCTACAAAGGAAAATAAAGATTTAATCATAAATTTATATAGCAAATAGCAAAAATTTAACTTGAAAAATAAAAACTGCAAGAAATAATGTCAAAAATAAAAGGTAACGATAGCT
>Ga0075467_10002445_pt1 | contig 14619 bp, 10 predicted proteins | sample DEB08_DNA_9_FD_75067 | JGI IMG/M metagenome (GOLD analysis project Ga0075467, IMG submission 75067) | Aqueous microbial communities from the Delaware River and Bay under freshwater to marine salinity gradient to study organic matter... | ecosystem: Environmental > Aquatic > Marine > Coastal ... | reverse complement strand
TCGGTGTTGATTGGGTCTGTAACCACTCAAGGTAGGCAGACACTTCAGCATTCTCGCGGCTCTCTTCTGGAAGCACTAATGTCATGCCGTCTTGGTTCGGCAATTGCAGTAGCTGTGAATTGAACAAATACGATTTGACCGCCGACTCGAGTGACACCATGTCAGTCGGCACTTCAACAAAGTTGAGTTCAGAGTTGAGCTCAGGGTTGCCAGGCGCAAGTGCGGCAAATTTCTGTCGCAGCTCAGCCTGCATCGCGGCTTTATCAACAAACGCCTCTTCATGCATGAAAAAGGTATTTAGATTAGAGACGCTGACTACATCATTATGGAACGCGCCAGCATCAATAATTTTAGGATTTTGCTGAGCAAAAACCACCTGACTCTCATCAAGCTTATGTAAGCGGCTTATCGCTAGTGACGCCTCGTAAGTCTGACGACTTGGAAACTTTGCGGTGGCGACGCTGTTCTGTCTAAACGCATACCGCCCAAAGACAAAGAGTTGCAAGCCTTGCTCACCATAACTATTAGTAAATCGACTGTGATTTGCAGCACCCTCGTCACCAAACTGACTGCTCATTGGTAAGGCATCATGATGCGAAAAATACTCGTCATTATCAAAAATGACGCGCAGTAACTTAGCGGTACATTGATGTTCAATAGAGCGATGAAACATGCTGGAAAGATTGGCCGCGGTAAAATGTACCTTGTGATCCGCCGAGTCCGCACTTGGCGACACAGTACACGCATTCGCAGTCCACATCGAGGAAGCCGAATAGCAACTGGCTAATAACTCAGGCGCGCTATTCGATACCTGTTGGATAATGCTTTTATCACTGCCACTGAAACCTAGTTTTCTCAGTGTCGGTAAATGCGGCCGCTGCTGTGGCAAGAGAATGCCTTGCTGTAAACCAAAGCTACGATTAGCCTGCATCTTCTCGAGACCTTGCAAAGCCGCTTTGCGCGGCTGCGAAATCTTTAAAGCATTACTTTTAGAAGCGACGTTACCATGCGACAAGCCTCCATAATTATGGCTAGGGCCAATTAAGCCATCGAAATTTACTTCATAGCTATTTTGCTTTGAACTGTTTTGCTCTTTACTACTATGCATGGTCATGGTCTACCCTATTAAGTATCGAACGCTGTCACCGAGCTCGAGGCTGAGTGCTTTCATAGTAGCTCGAGGTATTTTAACGCCACCCTTCTCTACCGAAATAGTACTTATCAAAGTTTGAAAGCTATTCACCTCACTGGTTGCAATCATTGCGCGCTCATCATGGTCAAATTCAGAGATGCCGATAATCTCAGCCTGTTGGCTGCCCTTTACCGAAACAATGTCGTCTATCTTGGTGTCAACGCTTGGTGCAGCATCGAAAATATCGACGTGCCCATTCCAACGAAAACCTTCCTTTTTGAGCATTTCTAGCGCAGGCTTACCTTTAACATTAGGCTGACCGATAACATCCTGCGCTTCCTTTGGCAGCATATTCACGTACAGCGGGTGCTTGGGCATCAAGTCGGCTATAAATTGATTACCATGTATGCCACCATAGAGGTCGGCATCAGCAAAGGTCATATCAAAGAAATGTTTGCCTACCGCATCCCAAAATGGCGAGCGACCGTGCTCATCAAAATAACCACGCAAATCGGCCATAACGCTGTCCGGAAAACGTTCCCGAAATTGCGCCATAAATAAATAGCGGCTGCGTGCCAACAACTTACCGTTACCATTTTTTCGATAATCTTTATGTAAGTATAAGGTGGCGACCTCAGCAAAACCTTCAAAGTGGTTTGACAAATTAAGCGTTTCAAAGGTAACCCTTTTATCTAGCTCTCTGCAGCTTTGAGTTACCTTGTTTAATTTGTAGGAATAAAACGCTTCCTTTCCGCCCAAACTCGAAATTATGGCTGCCGTGCCGACAATTGTGTCTGTATCGGTGTCTTGCATTACAAGAAAATAGCTTTCTTCTTTAGGATTCTCTAGCGTCTTCTCAATGCTATTTACCGAGTTACGCAACTTTGCCTCAAGAACAGCGCGTTCTGGCGGCAATGTTGTCATTCCTGGATACGCTTGTTTAGCTAATGCGAGCACGCCGTCAATATCGGATTCGCGGGCAGTTCTTACTAAGATCATTTAAATTCTCCGGTTTGGATCATTTTTCCATAGCGAGAACCAAATTAGGCGTTGAAGATCGAAGCCGGGTGACGAGATTATGCGGTGTGAGATTAACTTTGCCGTTGAATGTGCAGCGACCTCAGCATAAATATCTAAGCCTACCTCCAAGGCAACTTATAAGGTAGGGAACGCAATTAAACAACGGCGCAAAAAATCCATTACTAAAATTACAGCTAGACAATCATCCCAGCACAACTCGAAAGCAGTACAACTTGAAAGCAGCACAACTCAAAAGCGGTAAAACTTAATAGCTGTAGAACTATAGTGATAAAACTACAGTTAGTAGACTACCCTGTCCTTATGAAAGATCTATCAATAGGTCTAGAGGGAAACCTGAGAATTCCTTAGTCCGCTCCAAGATGATCAAAGTGTTCATTTTCGCGATGCCAATGCCACTGGTGATTAAACTCTCGCTAACGGTGTTATAAGTTTTCACATCAGTGCAAACGAATTTCAACAAATAGTCATAGGCGCCGCTGATCTTATAGCTATCAGTGACTTCGGCAACGCTGGCGATAGCCGCATTAAAAGCTTTGAAGTCATCCGGTGAGTGGTTCTCTAGCGTGACCTCAGTAAAAGCCTCAACGTGTGGAGCTAGCCGATCAAGGTCAATTTCAGTAACGTAACGTTTAAGCACGCCGTCGGATTCCAAACGTTTGACGCGGCTCAAACAGGCACTGGCTGAGAGGTGAACCTGCTCTGCCAGTTGTTGATTAGTAATTCGTGCATTGGTTTGAAGAATCGAAAGTATCTTTAAATCAATTTTGTTAATTTTGCTGACGTTAGCCATACCCTTCCCCAATTATATGTCATATCTGATTAGCCCTTCCGCAGATTCATTTGTCGCTTTAGGCACATTAGAATCATATATCGAATTTAAATTGAGTGCTTAGCTTTGCGCGCCTCTATGCTAACTTTATCGCATCTAATAACTCAATTTTGCTAGCGGCCATCTATGTCAAACCATCAAAACGACCTAAAACAGCTTGATGCTAACACCATCTTACACCCTTCGACCAATGCTAACGAGTTCGCTAAAACTGGCTCGAGGATCATGCAATCCGGTAAAGGTATCTATTTGCACGATACCGATGGCAACCGTCTGATTGACGCCGTTGCTGGACTTTGGTGCGTAAACGTTGGTTACGGTCGCCCTGAATTAGCCGACGCTATGCACTCAGCCGCCAGTAATCTGAGCTATTACCATACCTTTACCGGCATGTCGAACGTGCCACAAATAGAGTTGGCGGAGCGTTTACTCGGCCTAGCTCCGAAAAACATGTCGAAAGTGTTTTTCGCCAGTGGCGGTTCGGACGGTAACGATAGTTTGATGAAAATTGTCTGGTATTACCACAACTTGATTGGTAAACCCGAAAAACGAAAAATTATCTCCCGTTGGCAGGCCTATCACGGCACCTCTATTGCGACCGCCAGTTTAACCGGTCTACCGTCATTTCATAAAGACTTTAATCTGCCGATCGACGGAGTACTGCATACTGAATCGCCAGATTATTTCCGTCATGGCTTAGAGGGCGAAAGCGAATTAGAGTTCTCCAAACGTCGAGCAAGGCAACTCGAAGACATGATTCTTAAAGAAGGACCCGAAACAGTTGGTGCCTTCATCGCCGAGCCTGTGATGGGCGCCGGCGGCGTAATCACTCCGCCAGAAGGATATTTCGCTGAGATTCAAAAGGTGACTAAGAAATACGACCTTTTATTTATTGCAGACGAAGTCGTTTGCGCTTTTGGACGTTTGGGAACCTGGTTTGGTAGCGAGGTTTACGACATTAAACCGGATATGATAACGACAGCGAAAGCACTCACCAGTGGCTACTTCCCATTCTCAGCCTCATTCATTACTGAAGAAATCTGGGACGTTATTAAACAGGGATCAGCTAAATACGGCAGTTTCGCGCATGGCTATACCTATTCAGGACACCCAATTGGAGCGGCTGTGGCAATGGCTAATTTAGATATCATCGAGAACGAAAAATTAGTAGATAAATCAGCCGATGTCGGTGCTTATTTTCATAAGGCATTGAATCAGCGGTTTGCAAATGACAACTTTGTCGGCCAAGTCCGTGGCCGAGGTATGATCGCAGCGGTACAACTGATGCAAGACGCTGAAAATAAAGTGTTTTTAGATCCGAGTTTAAAGACTGCTGGTAAAATTACCACCAAATGCTATGAAAACGGGCTAATTGCCAGACCTCTGCCGTCGGTTGATTCGGTGGCGTTTTCACCGCCATTGGTAACGACTAAAGAAGAAGTCGACCAAATAGTCGACATCTTCGAAGTGTCTGTTAGATCTATTCTCGGCTAGCTTAGTTAAGACAGTAAGGTGGGTCTCAAATAACTAAACTGAATGCCAGATTTCGGATAAATCTTTTCGCGAATTTGGCGTTTCGTTTTCACGCTGCTCTTCATCTAATTGACTTAAATCAGCCAGTTTGCCAATAGTAAACCCCATCAATACATCGGCTGTATCAACATCTATGCCTAAATACTCGGCCGCTTGCACAGCTTTTATGCCGCCCATGCCATGGGTATATAAGCCTTCCATCCGAGCCTGCAAGGTCATTGACATCCACGCAGCACCGCTATCAAATGCTGAATAGTCGTTTGCTTTGCCGTTATGCTCAAAATTTTTCTCAGCGACTACGAAACCAATCACTGAAGTATCTTTAGCCCACCCTTGATTACCCTCGACTAACAAATTGAGGAAATCGTCAAAGGTACTGTCAGTCGAGGTATAAAAACGCCAAGGCTGAGCATTAAAACAGGACGGAGACCAACGAGCTGCGTCCATTATTCGATGCATTGTGCTGTCATCAATCTTGGTCTTCTGAAACGCTCGTGGTGACCAACGCTGAATAAATAGTGGGTCTACGCCCGTGCTAGTATCACGGGCGTCAAAATTAATAGTTTGTTTGCTCATTGAATTCTCAAAGTTTGAATGAAAACCCTCGCCACAAGCAGCAAGGGATCTTTTTGCGAGTAAAAATCTATTCCGTGGCACCAACAGTGGAGGCTTTTAGGCGAGCCACGGAAAATTTAAGTCTCACACGCGATTAAAGTTGAATCCTCTACAATGAGAGGTATCAAGAATCAAATTTAGCTTTTTCATAGCTCGCACGCAACCGAATTGAATTTCCGGCAGCCTGTATATGGTGCCAGAATTTATCCCCTAAAACTAAAAGAGCAGGAACTAAGAATAGCGTCACAAAGAATGCCACTACCAAACCGAATGCCAGAGAGATAACAGTTGGCTTCAAAAAAGCTGACTGACTTGACTGCTCAAGCATTAACGGCACTAAACCGACAAATGTAGTAATCGAGGTAATTAATATTGGGCGGAAGCGTGAGCGCCCTGCGATGACAATCGAGTCGATAACGCTGAGACCTCGGCTAAGATTGATTTTAAACGAATCGACCAACACTAAATTGTCATTAATCACCACACCACAGGCCGCGATCACTCCGAAGTAACTGAATAAGGAAAACGAAACGTCGAATAATAAGTGGCCAATAACCGCGCCAACAAACGCAAACGGCAATGCCATAAGAATGACAACGGGTTGAAAATAACTCTTGAACGCCATCGCCAATAAAAAGTATATGGCACCAAATGCGATCAATAATAAGCCAAGTATTTCAGCACCAAATTCAGCTTCGGCTACCTGTTCGCCCACCGCTGCTCGGGTCAGGCCAGGGTACTTCTCTTCGAGCCCTGGAAAGAAATTATCATCTAAATCTTTCATTACCTCATCAAGCACAGGTTCTCTCAAATAGGCCTGCACTCGACCGGCTCTTAAACCGTCCCAATGGCGGATCTGCTTTAATCCTGGGCCGTAGGAAATATCAACCAATGAGGTAAGAGGGATTTCTCGTCCATCTGCGGTTCGCACGCGAAAATGCTTCAAGCTTTCAAGCGAATTGCGGCTCTCTCGTGGGTAGCGCACCATAACCTTGACGTCTTGCGCGGCGCGCGGCAAACGTTGAACTTCATCACCATAATAGGCTTGGCGAACCTGCTGCATTACTTGACCGAGTGTAATGCCTATTTGTTCAGCTCCAGGTTTCAAGTCAAATCGAAGCTCTTCACTGGCGCTATCTAGGTTATTCGACACATCATACAAAGAGTCATACTCGCGCAGCTTTTCAGTAATTTCATCAACCGCCAGCTGCAACTGCTCTAGGTTCGGGTGCCGAACAGATATGTCCATATCAGCACCGTTATTGTCCATGTTATAACCAACCGCAACGCTTTTCGCCTCTGGAATATCACCAATACGTTCACGCAAATCAAGACCAACTTCTTTAGCCGTAAGAGCGCGAGTTTCGGCCGGTGCTAAGCGCATAATTGCGATAACACTGTCTTTGCGTGAGCGTGTATACCAGTTTTCAATTACCGCACTATTTTCACCCTCTTCAGCATTGGCTTCAACATCAGCTACCAAGGCTTCTTGGGCGTTCTGTAGTTGCGCCAAAATCTCTAGTGCTCGCTCATAAGTAGTGCCTTCACGAAGCTGTATATCAACATTGACTTGAGACGCCTCAACTTCAGGGTTAAATGATTTTCTTACGTAATCACCACCCATAATGCCGAATGCAACAACGATAAAAAACCCGACAAAAAACATGAATGTGATGCCAGGGGCCTTCAATACTTTTTCCAAGAAGGCTCCATATTTAACGTTGCCGAACCATACGATACTTTCCGATATTCGACTCTGCATGCGGGCAATCTTACTGGTTGGGTTAACCGGCTTAATATTGGCCAAATGCGCTGGCAAAATAAGCAGTGATTCGATCAACGAAAACCCTAACGCTAGGATTACCACCCAGCTTATTTGGCGAGTAAATTCAGACGTTATACCACTGATGAACAGCCAAGGAAGAAACGCGATAATAGTGGTTAGCACGCCAAAAATAACTGGCTTAGATACTCTGTAAGCGCCGCCGGCAGCACCGTCTAACCCGGTGTTTCCCGATTCCACCTCGGTATGAATGCGCTCGCCGATAATAATTGCGTCATCAACCACGATGCCGAGCACTAGTAGAAACGCAAATGTTGACAGCATGTTCAGCGAAATGCCCAGCATCGGCATGAACACAAAGGTACCGGCATACGCCGTAGCTACACCAGCCGACACCCAAAACGCAACAATCGGGCGCAAGGTCAAGAACAGCACAATGAACACCAAGATCAAGCCTGAAAGGGCCGCTGAGCCAATACTCGACATACGTGATTCAAAGTCATCAGCCGCGTCTGTCCATAAGGTCAGGCTTATGCCTTCAGGCAGGTCATCTTTTCGTTTCTCCAACCATTCATTGACCGATTTGGACATTAACACCACGTCCATCACTTCGCTCGACATTACCTGAATTAAAACCGCCGGCTCGCCATTAAGCGTTGCCAAAATTTCGTCCTCTTCAAAACCATCGATAACCGTTGCAACATCGCCGACAGTAATCACGCCGCCCTCTGGTAGTTGCCGCACGACAATACTTGAAAAATCGACCTCAGTATCGGCTAAGTTATCCGTACGTAAGGTGTATATGCCACCTGAAGTTTGCACATTACCGGCCGATAAGTTGATCGAAGCGCCTCGAATTGCTCGTGTTATCTCATCAAACGAAACTCGGTAACGGCGCAGCGCGCTCTCGCTTACTTCAATTGAGATTTCTTCATTTCGAGTACCAAATGTTTCAACTATGGATACGCCTTTGAGCTGCGCAACTTCGCGCCTCATCTTTTCAGCCAACCGTTTCAGAGTGCGTTCGTCGGCATCGCCGTGGACTGCGACACGCATCATTTCGTTGCGTGTAACCCATTGAGTGATGCGAGGCTGTTCGATACCCGGCGGTAAGCTTGAAATACCTTGCACTCGACTAGTGACATCGTCCATTACCGAAGCAAAGTTTGAGCTGCTTTCAGCCATGATAAACACGCCACCCCAGCCTTCTCCTGATTCGGAACGCACCCAGTCAAGACTCTCTAAATCCTTCAGCGATTCTTCAATTCTCGAGACGACTTGTTGTTCTACGTCTTTCGGGCTAGCGCCAGGCCAGGTAACAATAACCTGCATTCCGGGAAACGGAATAGTTGGAAAAATCTCTTTCTCAAGCTTAAAAAAACCAACGATGCCGGCAATTAAAATTGCGATCATCAACAAATTCGCGGCTACGTGATTGTCAGCCCACCATCTGATCATGCCTTTCATGTCTAACTCCTGTTCTTATATTTTGTCTTAGATAATTATTTTGGTGGGGTTAGCCTTGCTCTGCAGCGGCCGCTTCAACGTCATTAGATCCGCCACCGGACGACTTAGGCGAGACAAGTTCTTCAGCCGCTTGGTGATCTTGACTGGCGTCTAAGGTGTCAACCTCAAGGGCGTCAAATTCTGGATCCTGCGGTTCTTCGGTCATTGAGTCCGATTGCTGTTCAGTCACTACTGCATCAATTGCTGGTTCAATCGCTATAGAGCCTTCAGCGTCGTTATTTGAAGAGCCCTCATCGTCAGCGTTTGCAACGCCCTCAGCCACATCGGCTACCGATTCTTCAGGCAATTTAATTGGCATGCCTTCATAGGCACCGGGCACCGGTGACGTAATAACAGCATCGCCCAACACCAGTTCAGAACTTGTATCTTCAGAGAGAATGACCATTTCGCGCGAGGTATAAACCGTCTTAACATTCTTGAAATGTAATTTATCATCGCGATAAACATAAACTTGATTGCCATTGCGTAGCGCTGTGCGCGGAACCTGCAAGCCCGAGAGCTTATTCGGTGACGATAATTGCACATCAACAAACAGACCGGGAACAAGTGGTACAGTCTGATCTCCATGCTGTTTAAACGGGTTATCTACCGCCACAGTAGCGAAAAATAAACGAGTTGTGCTATCGACACTGGCGTCAACACTCTTAACAAAACCCTGCCACAAACGTTGTTCAGAGCCGAACAACATGGTTACCGACGCTGGCAACCCTTCAGTTCCAGCAGCGCGGGCAGAATAACCTAGAGTCAAACCTAGCTCGCTGATTTGCACGTCGGTCATCGGAATGCGAACTTCCATTGTTTGGGTAGCGAACACGCGGCCAATACTTGAACCACGGGCCATAAATTTTCCAAGCTCTGCTGACTTAGACATAACTCGCCCGTCAAACGGGGCACTAATTTTAGTGCGATTGTAATTCAACATCGCTGCCGCCAACTCGGCTTTAGCGGCATCTAGGCGGGCATTGGCTCTATCAATCTGCGGCTTATTCAGGCGTAACGGGTTAGCATCTTCAATTGGTTTGCCCTGCAGATCCTGCCATTCTTTAGCATTGGTGGCGGCGGTTGCTCGTTCGATATCGATGTCAACCTGAGCCGAGGCGACAGACGCCTGCGCTGACTTTAGGGCAACTAAATAATCAGCATCATCTATTTGCAATAAGGTCTCGCCAGCCTTAAATTCTCCGCCTTCAATGAACTTATCAGACACCGACGTTACCTTGCCGGTAACTTGAGTCACTAGTTCGATGTCCGTTTTAGCTCGCACTTCACCTTGAAAAGTGGAAAACACCACCTGTTCCTTATGCGAAGCTATAACTGTGCGCACCATAAGCGGCGGCTTAGCGGTTTCTTCTTTGTCGGTCGTAGGCTTAAGAGCCTTCAAAGCGAATACCACTACGATAGCGCCCAATATGATACCTACGCCCAGAAAAAAAGGCTTAAATTTGGCAAGTTCCATAATTAATTCTCAATTGATATTAGCAAAAGTTCAATTCTAAATAAGTTTAAAAAACCCAAACTTGATTTACAACTGACTATTATATAGAGGCTGGAACGATAAAAAACCGTTCTAACCTATTTGACATTCTTTTAGATGCGGTTCGAACTGCTTTGGATTCAAATTAAGCTAATTAATTTTAGACGGTGTCACGAGAGCAACAACAAGGAAAGGCAAAATGAATCAAAGCTCTCAATAAATTACGATGACAACCTTCACTAGAATGCATCTACATCCCTTGTTTCTATGGCCTTTGTGCTGCAACTTCGATTTCTAAATCAATCTTTAAAACTCTAAAATTTTCCGGATCGCACCGACATTTCACTCAAGTCTGCGACTGCAATATTTCCCAGTTTACTTCGACTTCGCCATTATCGCCGGCAACGTAGGCAGATTGACCCGTAATAGTCACCGAAAGGTCCATTGTACGAGCAAGTAACTCAGTCAAAGCCTCTATTTCAGCCTGATTGAGGCGAAAAATATCAGCTTTCAACATGCCAAACTTTGACTTTCCTTGGTCCCACCAAACATCTGACTTTGAGTTAAAGCTATAGATCCTCACCTGTTTTGCCTGGCGCGAAGCCTTCTTAATCCGCTCGAACGAAGGCTCACCAACATCAATCCAGAGACTGGTCTGCTGATCCATGGTGCGAATCCAAATATCTGGCTCGTCGACATCGCTTAAACCTTTAGCAAAGCTCAGTCCTTCTTGAGCATTGATGCAGTAAGCGATAACTCGGGCCATCATGCGCTCAGGAGTCTCAGACGGGTGTAAGGCAATGGTTAAATTCAGCGTGTCATAGTAGTTGCGTTCGAGGTCAGAGAGTGCAATCCTCAGTTTATAAATAGTTGGTTTTGTGGCCACGAGCGATGTTCCTAAGCGAGGTAAGTTTGCGAGCAGGCTTTATAACGTGTATTTGCGCCTAGCGCGAGTTAAAACAGTCAACAGGTAGAATGCTACCGAGGAAATAGATATGACTATTGGTGTTGGTGGTAGCGATGCCCAATCCGAATTAGCCAGATTAAGCGATATGACGGCAGGCGTAGTGCCGATTGTTGAGGCCGAGTTTCAGGAGCGTATTAACAAAGCATGTGTGTTAATGAACTCCGCCGAAATCGATGCGATCTATTTGAACGCAGGCACTAACCTTTATTACTTTACCGGTACACGCTGGGGTGCAAGCGAGCGTATGGTTGGCGCAGTACTATCGGCCAACGGCCAGTTACAATACATAGCACCACACTTTGAGATTGCCACTATCGACGGCTATAAGTTATTAGAGGGCAAGGTCAACGGCTGGCAAGAGCATGAAAGCCCATATGAGCTTTTTGGCGATGTACTTGCCAATATGGGCATTGAATCAGGCATCGTCGGTTTGGATGAATCGTGCCCCTTTTTCATTAGTGATGGATTAACACAAGCGCAACAACAGATAAAGTTTGTCAACGCTCGAACCATCACCGCTGGCTGTCGCATGAGCAAATCGGCCCGCGAATTAGCATTATTACAGCGCGCCAAAGATATGACCCTTGAAGTACACAAAAGCGCGGCTAGGATCTTGCGCGACGGTATTTCAACTCAAGAGGTAACCGAGTTTATCAACCACGCCCATAAAGCCGTTGGTGCCGCAAAAGGTTCTTATTTCTGTATTGTCTTATTCGGTGAAGATACCGCCTACCCTCATGGCGTGAGCAACCCCAAAGACTTAGACCCTGGAGATATGGTGCTAATCGACACTGGTTGCCAAGTACAAGGCTATAATTCTGATATCACCCGTACCTATGTCTACGGGGAACCAACTGAGCGTGACCGACAGGTTTGGGATCAAGAAAAGGCCAGTCAAGCCGCAGGCTTCGAAGCCGCTAAGTTAGGACACGGCTGTGGCACTGTCGACGACGCGGCGAGGGGCTATCTTGTGAATCATGGCTACGGCCCGGGTTATGCAACGCCCGGATTACCACATCGGACTGGTCATGGAATTGGTTTGGATATTCATGAATGGCCCTATTTGGTGTCAAGCGACACTACTCCGCTTGAGGTTGGTATGTGTTTCAGTAATGAGCCAATGATATGCATCCCAGGCGAATTCGGTATTCGTCTCGAAGATCATTTTTATATGTCCGAATCAGGGCCTAAGTGGTTTACCAAACCGTCTCACTCGATCGATGACCCATTCGGTTACAACGCTTAACTAATGGAGGGCTGCACCGTTGATGAAAATTAGTTGGCAAACACATTCCTTTGATAATCTGAAAACAGCTGAGCTGTTTGAGCTACTAATGCTCAGACAAACTGTATTTATCGTCGAACAGCAATGCCCCTACCCCGACATCGACGAGCTAGACTTGGTCGCTATGCACTTTTGCGGTCGCAATGATGACGGTCAATTAATAGCCTACGCGCGGTTACTGAAACCTGGGCTGAGCTACCAACAAGCCTCAATAGGTCGAGTCGTCGTTTCGCCTAGCGCCCGTGGCCTAAAGCTAGGTCGAACGCTGATGCAGGCGGCCTTGCTTGAAATGGAAAAATTGTATCCCGAGCAAGCAATTAAAATTGGAGCTCAACAACACTTAGAAAGGTTTTATAATCAGCTAGGGTTCGAAACCATTTCCGCTATGTATTTAGAAGACGACATTCCGCACATTCATATGCTGCGCTCTTAATGCGCGCCAGAAAAACTCAACTAACGACAATATCTAACCTTACCCTTGATTCGACGGCCTAGTATAGATAGGAAACGGAATATCGCCATTTTCGACGCGCCGTATGTTGTCAGCAATAACTTGACTGGATAATGATGGGTAGGTTGCACCCGACATATGCGGTGTAATAAACACCTTATCGTGCTGCCAATAGGGCGACTCATCAGCTAATGGCTCGAGAGTAAATGTATCAAGCGCAGCAGCAGCAATGTGGCCTGAATCAAGCAGCCTTAGCAAAGCAGTATCATCGATGACCGCTCCGCGACTGATATTAATAATACTGCAGCCTTTGGGCAACATTGATAACTTATCAGCATCTAAAAAGTGATGCGTCGAGTCGAACAACGGCAAACAGTTAACCAAGGTATCGGTAGACGCCAACATAGTCTCTAGACCGTCGTCAGCATAAAAGCTCTGTACTTGGTCGATCACTTTTTTGCTTCGGCTCCAGTTTTGCGCGACAAACCCATTCAACGCTAAGCGCTCTGAAACATAGCGACCAATCTCACCCGCGCCGAGAACCGAGACTCGATATTCACGCGCTAGAGGAGTTTTAAAGCGCCGCCATTGCTTAGCATTTGCTTGTTGCCGGTAACGCTCGTAGCCTCGCTGAAAGTGCATCACCCAATACAATACATACTGAGACATTTCATCGCCTACGGCAGGATCAAGTAAACGCACAATCGGCACATCAGGCAGCTCTAATTCTTTATCTATGTGATCCATCCCTGCACCCAAAATCAAAATTGCTTTTAAATTTGGGTAGTTCATCAAGTCGCCATGCGGGTGATGCCAGACCACCGCGTACTCAATATCGGCATTACTCGGAATTGCAGGATAGCTATGCAATTCAAATTCAGGCAGGCAGGCGGCTAACGCGTCTACCCATGGCTTGGTCTCACCGCTGTGGTTATTTACTAGTATCGCCATGAAATTATTGGTTTTAAATACCGTCTTTGAAATCGAAATTTACTACCATGCTAATACTCGGCAGGTCGCTTGTACATTAAAATTATAACCACGGTGGTAGTCTCTGAACTAAGTTAGATTTATGCATTGAGTTTGGGGGGGAACGCTTATATTTTGATGCAAATAAGTAAGTCATAAAAGCCTTCTTGAGGCACTATATGGTTTCTCTTAGCAAAAATTGATTCGCTCATGACCAACAAATTATCCAAACTACTCGAACAAAAATCAGTGTTACTGCTCGATGGCGCCACGGGTACTAATCTATTTGCCATGGGCTTGCAGTCGGGCGATTCGCCTGAGTTTTGGAACGTCGATCATCCAGACAAAATTGCTAAACATTATCAAAGCTTTATAGAAGCGGGTTCAGACGTGGTACTGACCAACACCTTTGGCGGCACCTCATATCGTTTAAAACTGCACAATGGAGAGGATCGCGTTGCCGAATTAAATATTGCCGCTGCTCGTATTTTATCCGAAGAAGTTGAAAAATCTGGCCGCGAGATTGTCATTGCCGGCTCAATGGGCCCCACCGGTGAAATATTAGAGCCTGCGGGCAGCGTATCTATCGAGCAAGCCCAATCGGCTTTTAGCGAACAGGCACTAGCGCTTAAAGAGGGCGGTGTTGACGTGCTGTGGATCGAAACCATCTCATCAATTGAAGAATCACACGCCGCTATCCGAGGCGCTAGCGTCGCTGGGCTACCAATTGTGCTGACTCTAAGCATCGACACCAATGGTCGCACTATGATGGGCGTGACCGCTGCAGAGCTAGTATCACTGCAAAAAGAATTAGCGGTGCCATTAATCGCGTTTGGAACCAATTGCGGTGTCGGTGCCGCCGAGGTTGTCGCTGCCATTATGAACATGAGTAGAGCGGCTGAAGAACATGGCATACAGCCAATTCTAGTAGCGAAAGGTAATTGTGGCGTCACAGAGCGGGTAGATGGCGAAATCAGCTATAGCGGCACACCTGAGTTAATGGCAACTTATGC
>Ga0075467_10002442_pt1 | contig 14627 bp, 14 predicted proteins | sample DEB08_DNA_9_FD_75067 | JGI IMG/M metagenome (GOLD analysis project Ga0075467, IMG submission 75067) | Aqueous microbial communities from the Delaware River and Bay under freshwater to marine salinity gradient to study organic matter... | ecosystem: Environmental > Aquatic > Marine > Coastal ... | reverse complement strand
GACGCGATAATGGGTGGGCCGTCGGATTCTGGCGTCAAAAGCGCAGAACCGGGTGATCCACCCGATAGCGCGATATAGGCTACACCCGTTACACCTTGGGATTCCAGCTGCGCCACTGTGTCGATTGCGATGGGCGTGTTCGCGTCGATTTCGACTGCGACATAGACTTTGCTTGGGTTTTTTTCCCAAATGCGAATGCCCACAACGCGGCCAACGCCGACCCCGTTAAACAAGACATCTGCTGATTGATCGAGGCCAGACACGTTATCAAAAAGCACGCCGTACTGCGCGTACTGGCGGTCAATCTGGACACTGGCAAGCCAGAGGAAGAAACCCAAGCCGCCCAAGATGCCTAGCAGCGTGAACGCGCCTATGATGATAAAATTTGCGCGTGTTTCCATCAGCTTGCTTCCTTCTGTGCAAGGGCTGCGCGGGCACGGGGACCTTTGAAATAGGCCTGCACCCACGGGTGATCGATATCCTGCATTTGTGCCATCGTCCCTGTAGCCAGCACACGCCCTTCGGCCAGAACGGCAATCCGGTCACAGATTGCATGCAGGCTATCAAGGTCATGCGTGACCAAGAATACCGTCAGCCCCAAAGCGCGGCGCAATTGGGCGGTCAGCGTATCAAAGGCCGCCGCACCAATCGGATCAAGTCCCGCTGTTGGCTCGTCCAAGAATACGATTTCAGGGTCAAGCGCGATAGCGCGGGCAAAACCGGCCCTTTTGCGCATCCCGCCGGACAGTTCTGACGGCATTTTCTGCAATGCGTTTTCAGGTAAACCGACCATCCGCACTTTGATTGCAGCAAGGGCCGCGCGCGTGGCAGGGGAAAGGTCCAACTGTTCGCGCATGGGGGCTTCTACGTTTTGCTGCACATTGAGTGATGAGAACAAAGCGCCATCCTGAAACATCACGCCCCAGCGTTTGCGCAAGCGGCGGTAGTCATCCGCACCGGTGTCGCGGACGTTTTCGCCAAAAACCGTGATTTGCCCCGCGGCCGGTTTAAGCAGGCCAACGACCGCATGCAGCAGAACTGACTTGCCTGTGCCCGAACCGCCGACGATGCCGATGATTTCACCGCGCTGCACGTCCAAATCCAACCCGTCATGGACCGTATGCTTGCCAAAGCGTGTCACTAGGCCGCGCACGCTGATGATGGGATCATCCAACATCTATACCCCCATCACTGCAAAAAAGATCGAAAACATCGCATCTGCTGTGATCACCAGAAAAATCGACAGCACAACAGACGTCGACGTCAGATGTCCCAACGATTCCGCGTTGCCTTTGACTTGCATACCTTCAAAGCAGCCTACAATCCCGATGATCAAAGCGAAAAACGGAGCTTTGAGCATGCCGACACCAAGGTGCCACACACCCGTATTGCTAGCCAAACGCGATTGAAAGACGCCGGGCGACACGCCAAGTTCGATCCATGACATCATCGCCCCACCGACCAACCCCGCAAGGTTTGCGATTACGCCAAGAACGGGCAACATGATGATCAAGGCCACAACGCGCGGCACGACCAGAACCTCAACTGGATCAAGGCCAAGTGTGCGCATTGCGTCGATTTCTTCGCGCATTTTCATTGAACCAATCGCCGCGGTAAAGGCAGAACCTGATCGCCCCGCGACGATGATCGCAGTCAACAAGATGCCCAGTTCTCGCAAGATCGAAATCGCGATCAAGTCGACCACAAAGACTTCGGCCCCGAACTGGCGCAACTGTGCGGCACCTTGAAAGGCCAGCACAACACCGATCAAAAACGCCATGAGCGATACGATGGGGACTGCGTTCAAGCCGACCTGCTGCATGTGATGAACGATGGCCGTCCATCTGATCCGTGATGGGCGCACTATAAGCCCCATAATAGTCGCCACGACCTGTCCAAGAAACCCAACCAGCGCCATCGCTTTTTGCACTGATGAAACAGCAAGGCGGCCAATTGCCTCGAACCTGTCAGCCAGTGTCAGGTGCCGTATATTGTGTTGATCAGCTTCCGGCATGTTCTGACGAAGGGTTTCGATCAGGTCGGCCTGCATTTGACTTGTGCCAGTGATGCTCGGAAACAGTCCCGCGCTCTTCAGCCTGCGTTCCAAGGAAACCACTGCCCAAGCTCCGGCTGTGTCCAGACGCTTGACGCGGCTAAGGTCAATCGCTTCGGCTAATCCGGTCCCGATGTTCAACCGCTCGACTGTGCTGATCAAGACGTCCCCTTCAAACACAAAAACGCCGTCGACGACGGAAAGTGTTCCGCTGGTAGCATTGTTGGCCGATAGGGGTGAAAGTGTAGTCATCTTACCTACATAGACTTTTCGCACCGCAACAGACTTGATCAAGGTCAATGATCTTGATGATATCTCGCAGTTCAGAACTGTGATCATTCAGGTCGGGTAAGGTGCCGGTCTTACGCGCTGGACTGCGGGTATGTTGAGGGCAGTACTGCAATGGCGCGTAAGACATCGGATGGAATAGGTCGATGAACCAATGCCGCCTAATTCCCTGATTTCGCGATATAATCAGCGAATTCACTTTGCTGGATTTACGGGTTACGTTTGATCCAAACTAGACGGCGTGCGGGTGTGAAATGGTGAGCAGATTAACCATGGGCATTGATGTTGGAACAACATCAGTCAAGGCAGGTATCATCGACCAGAACGGGCAGATTATTGCACGGTTTGCCGAAAGCTATCAGACATCGCGCAAAGGTGCCGATGTGGTCGAACAGGATCCGTACGATTGGATTCGATTGATCGAAAAGGCGATGACATCCTTTGCTGCATATGAAGTGGCTGCGATTGGTTTGACCAGCCAAGTCAATACGCATGTTTTCGTAGGTCACGATGATGCTCCGCTGATCCCTGCGATCATGTGGCAAGACGGGCGGGCAGGGGCCGAGGCCGCAGCACTGGATGCACGGGTTACACTGGCGCAAAAACAGGCTTGGTGGGGTGCGCCCATGCCGATTGATGCAAGCCACGCCTGTGCACGGATGGCTTGGGTCGCCCATAACCGCCCAGAGATTTGGGAGCAGACAAACTGGGTAATGTTACCGAAAGATTTCTGCCTCCTTAGACTGACGGGCTGTGCAGCGACTGATCCGATTTCGAACATCGGTTTGGTAAGCAACGCACTCAATTACATTCCGGAAGTGCTCGGGCTTGTTGATGGCGCGGCAGACCGTGTGGCCCCGTTGGTTCCGATTTGCGAAACGGTCGGTACAGTTCAATCCGGCCATTTCGCAGGGGTTCCAGTGGTGTCCGGTGCCATGGACGCGTGGGCAGGTTTGGTCGGCACCGGTGGCGCGCGGGAACGCACCACGGTCTATCTTAGCGGTACAAGCGAGATCTTGGGGATATCGTCGCGTGATGTGGTTCCGACACCGGGGGCGATTGTCTTTCCAGAATGCGAGGGTATCCGCCTACATGCTGCACCCACGCAGTCTGGTGGCGACGCAAAGAAATGGTTTGCGGAAGCAAATGACCTGTCACTTGATGCGATGACGTGCCTGGTGGCGGAAAACCCACGCACCAAAGCGACGCCATTGTTTTTACCGCAATTGCAGGGGGAACGTGCGCCGCTTTGGGATGCGGATCTGCGTGCTGCCTTCTTGGGTGTCAGCCGTCAAACCAGCCGCGCTGATCTGGCTCGCGCCGTTTATGAAGGTGTGGGATTGTCCGCGCGGCTGGCGCTTGAAACGCTTCAGACCTCTGCCAATGTGGTCAGTGACAGCATTGCCTGCGGCGGTGGCGGGTTTCAGTCCGATCCGTGGAACCAAATCCGTGCAGATATCTTGGGCGTCGAACTGCGCATTCTGGCCGCAAAGGAACCCGGCATTTTGGGTGCGGCGACGATGGCCGCAATCAGCACAGGCGACTACGCGAACTTTGCAGAGGCCTATGATGCACTGGCCGTTTTTGACCGTTCATTCACGCCTAACAGCGCGTTCAAGGGGCAATACAGCGACCTATTCGGCTTGTATCAAGAGGCGATTGCCTTGAACGCTGATCTTGGCAAACGGATCTCAGGCGGGTCTTTTTCGACTAAGGCGGAATAAATCCTACGTAGGGGACTGTGCGTGGCTTAAAAACTAGACCAAACTGAATACAAAGGCCGAAACAAAGGCCTATCCAGGGAGAAGAAAATGAACAAAAGATTTACACTTGCCGCATCAGCAATAGCCCTTTGCGCATCGACGGTATGGGCTGAAACCGTGGCCGTTATCACGCCATACTTGGCACAGCCCGGAACCCAAGCCTATGTGGAAGGTTTTGAAGCCGCCGCAGTTGAAAAAGGGTGGAATGTCAATGTGATCGACACCGCAGGCGATGTAGCTGCAGTGATCAGCAGGATCGAGGACGCGGTGACGCAGAACGTTGATGCGATCGTAATCAACGTCGATCCTGCGCAGGTGAACGTTGGACTGCTGGCCGCGCAAGAAGCAGGTATACCAGTTGTCGGTATGGATGCAGGTTCTGATCCATTAGTTGCGGCGAATGTGACTTCAAACGGCTATGCGATGGCTGCTGAAACCTCGGTCTATGTGGCAAACCGCATCAACGGGCAGGGCGCTGTCGTGATGTTCGTCTTTGACGCATTCCCGCCAGTGCAAATCCGCGGTGTTGTCGCTGATGCAATCTTTGGGAATTTCCCTGACATTGATGTGTTGGACCGGATCACACCTGACGTGTCTGATGGTGGTATTGCTGACAGCCGTGCCAAAATGGAAGCAATTCTTGCCGCTAATCCCGAGCCAGGCAGCATTGCCGCGGTTTGGGCCGCATGGGACCAGCCCGCCCTTGGTGCATTGCAAGCAATCGAAGACGCAGGCCGTGGCAATGAAGGGATTGTCATCACAGGTATCGACGCCAACCCCCAAGCCCGTGATGCAATTGCTGCCGGTGGCAACTTTGAAGCCTCTATCGCACAAGATTTCAACGGGATTGGCGCCACCGCTGCAGATGTGGTCGCACGCTTGATTGCTGGCGAAGAATTGCGTGAAAGCGTGATTTATGTGCCGACAAAACTGGTTACCTCCGCTAACGCGGCTGACTAGAACAATAGGGGTGGCGCGCCGATCGCAATTGGTATGCCACCCCAACCGTTTATGTATTTGGTATTCAATATATGCTCAGCCTGACATTCACGCATATGTCCAAGGCCTATGGCGGAGTGCCAGCGCTCAAGGATGTCTCGCTTACATTGATGGGCGGACGCGTGCATGCGTTGATGGGTGAAAACGGCGCAGGCAAAAGCACGTTGATCAAGTTGATTGCCGGTGTCGTGCCGGCTGACAGCATGACCGTTGAAAAGGACGGCAACGCCATTTCGCTTGCAAATGCACAAGATGCCCAAGCGGCCAATTTCCGGTTTATCCATCAAGAACTGAATATCGTGCCGCAAATCTCTGTCGCCGAAAACATTCTGCTTGGACGTCGTTTTCCGCGTCGTTTTGGACTTGCCGTTGATTGGCTATCGGTCCGCGAGAGGGCACGAGCAGCGCTGCGGTTCTTGGGGGCTTATCATATCGATGTACGCCAACTTGCGGGTGATTTCACGGCGGGCGATCAAATGCTGATCAAGATTGCAGCGGCTCTTGTCACCGACCCTGATACCGACGCGCGCGCGGACCTCTATGTTCTTGATGAACCAACAGCGGCACTGACAGCACAAGAATCCGAGATGCTGTTTGACGTCATCAAGCGCCTGACATCGACAGGTGCTGCCGTGCTTTATGTTTCGCACCGGATGGACGAGGTTTTGCGAATTTGCGACGACATCACGGTGCTGCGCGATGGGAAGCACGTCTCTAGCGGTCCTGTCTCGGAAACAACGAAAGATCAAATTATCCGCGCCATGACGGGACGTGATATCAAAGACGCCTATCCGCCGCGCGCCGACCACCAACGTTCAGATGTCATAGTGAATTGCCGTGATGTGACGACTGCGCATCTTTCCAATCTGAACTTCACACTGCGTGCGGGTGAAGTACTTGGTGTCGCCGGATTGGCCGAAGCAGGACAAAGCGAGTTTCTTGAGCTATTGATGGGATTGGAAAAGCTGCAGTCGGGACAAGCCCAATTCATAAACGGACCGCTTCCTACAAGCCCCGCGCAAGCATGGGCGCGGGGGGTTGCATATCTTCCGAAAGAACGTCGAACCCAGGGTCTGATGCTGGATATGTCGATACGTGCCAATATCTTAGCGCCTCATCTTCGGGCTTACGGTCTGCGGGCTGACAAGAAGCGAGAGCGTCACGACGCTATCCTGATGAGCACCAAAATGCGGATGAAGTACGACGACATCGAACAGCCTGTAAGTCAGCTTTCAGGGGGAAATCAGCAAAAAGTTGTCTTTGCACGCGCTTTGCATGGCGAGCCAAAGCTATTGTTATTGAATGAGCCAACGCGTGGTGTCGATATTGGCGCAAAGTTTGACATTTACGCGACTGTGCGCACGCTAAGTGCGCAAGGTTGCGCGATGATAATGACATCCTCTGACTTGCCAGAACTGATTGGAATGTGTGATCGGATTCTTGTGCTGCAAGATGGCCGCCAGACGCATCTTCTTGAGAACAGCGGACTGACAAGTGCCACACTTCTTGCCCATTTTTATCACGCTGAATTGGACGCCTGACCCATGTTACAAACACTGCGTAAGTCCGGCACTTTATTCGGCTTTATTGCCATCATAGTCTTTTTTGCGGTGCAACTGCCTGACACGTTCCTGACGCCGCGCAATTTGATCAATATCTCCCAGCAGCTTTCGATGTTGGCGGTCGTTGCTGTTACCATGACCATTGTCATGGTGATGAATGATTTCGACCTCTCGGTTGGATCAATGGCCAGTCTTGCGGGTATTGTTGCGGCTACGCTTTTTGCACTCGGTTTCCCGGTATGGGCGGGTATTTTGGGTGCGTTGCTGGTCGGCCTCGCGGGGGGGCTGTTGAACGGGTTTCTGGTGTCTGTGATAGGGATTCTGCCGTTCGTTGCGACCTTGGGAACCTTGACGGTTTTTAGCGGCACGGCATTCCTGATCAGCGATGGTAAAACGATTTTTGGACGCGATATTCCAACTACGTTTTCAGGGTTTGCTCGGGGTGGCATCGCATTTGGGGATGTCAAAATTCCGTTCTTGACGATCACCGCTGCCGCCGTGATCTGCATGTGTTGGTTCATTCTAGAGCAGACCAATTTCGGTCGCAGGCTATATGCGATCGGGGGCAACAAAGAAGCGGCGCATTTGGCAGGGATCAAGGTCAAAAGGCTGCGCTTAATTGCTTTCGGCCTGACCGGACTGGGTGCTGCAGGCGCTGGACTGATGTATGCGGCCCGCGTTGCCTCTGCCAATCCGACACAGGGCAGTGGTTTGATGTTGGACGCGATAGCCGCTGTTTTTTTGGGCATGACAATGAGCAGACAAGGCGAACCACGAGTGATTTTCACGCTTGTTGGTATGTTGATCTTGGGGATCTTGGACAACGGCCTGACGCAGATGCAAGTTGACAGCTACATACGTGAGATTCTTGTCGGTGTGATCGTCATTGCTGCGGTCGCGATAGCATCATTCTCGAAAAACAGGGCATAGCTACAATACCGCGCAACGATGTCATCAATTTATCTTGCTTGAATGTGGACTGGTCCACCTTCGCGATAGCGCCATATTTGAAAAATATATATATTATAGTCTTACGTCGGGAACCAAATGGTTCACAGCGAAAGCCTCGCCAGCATGCAAGCTCTGAATCAGAAGGCAATCAGGTGGAATATTTCAAGATTTACAGACATCATTGGCCCTTAACGGACCGTGACATGCGTAGCTAAATGAAAAATGGCTCCGACGGTAGGGATCGAACCTACGACCAATTGATTAACAGTCAAATTATCACCCAAAACATACCCTAACTTTTAAAAACTATCTGTGTTTCAAATATCCTTGTTTTACTGGTCGCAATGCCTATTGTTAGGGTGTGTTACCAACACGGGGGAACAGTCCAAAACATGCTTTTTTGTTCCCCCACTGTTCCCCAGTCAGAGTAATTGATATGAAGCTAACGGATGCCGCAGTCGATAAAATCAAGTCAACGGATAAGCGTCAGGAAATCCCCGACAGCCTGACCGTGGGCCTCTATTTGGTGGTTCAGCCGACGGGCCGTAAAAGCTGGCAAGTGCGGTATCGGACGCCGACCGTTCAGCGTCGCATGACGCTTGGCGCCTATCCTCTGCTTTCGCTGAAGGACGCACGGACGCGGGCGCGGGATGCACTGTTGGCGGCGTACGATGGCAAAGACCCAGCCGCCGAAAAGAAAGCGACCAAAGCGGCAAAGCTGGATGCTCAGTTGTCCGAGCGCGATCTGGTGAAAACCCATCTTGATCGTTTTCATAAGCGTCACCTGTCCACGCTGAAAAGCGGCGACCATGCGTGGCGATTCTTGGAGCGTTTTGTTTTGCCCGCATGGGGCGACCGAGACATTCACACGATCACCAAGCGCGACCTGATCGACCTGCTAGACGAAATCGCAGACAGCGGGCGCATGACAACGGCAAATCGCGTGTTTGCACATACCCGCAAGTTTTTGAAATGGTGCGTTAAGCGCGATGTGCTGACGGCGTCACCAGCGGCAGACGTTGAGCCACCTGCAAAAGAAACCGCGCGTGACCGTTTTCTTAGCGACGATGAAATCCGATGGTTTTGGAAGGCTTGCGACAGGGTAGGGCAACCGTGGGGGCCAATGGCAAAGTTGCTATTGCTGACGGGGCAAAGATTGAATGAGGTTGCGCAGATGACCGATGGCGAAATCAACGGTGATACATGGCATCTATCCAATGACCGAACCAAAAACGGACTGGCGCAGGATGTGCCGCTGTCAGATGCCGCTAGCGCCGTTCTAAGCGACGTTGACAGGATCAAGGGCGAGGGTGGCTATGTATTCACGACAACGGGTGACAGCGCTGTGCAGGGCTTCCACAAGGGCAAGGCGCACATTGCAGCGGCGATGGAAGTGATAGCCAAAGAGGATGCGGGGCAGGCGGTCGAAATCCCGCATTGGACATTCCACGATTTGAGGCGAACAGCGGCAACGGGATTGGCGCGACTTGCCATACCTGTCCGCGTAACCGAGGCCGTCTTAAACCACGTTTCAGGCACAGGTGGCGGCATCGTCGCGGTGTATCAGCGATATGACTACGCCGACGAAAAGCGCGATGCTCTGGAAGCATGGGGCCGCTATGTCACTACGCTGGTTGAAGGCGGGGCTGACAACGTGATCCGCTTGGAGGTGAAGGCATGAGCAGTATCGAATTCAATTTGTGGATGTTCATCAAACACGTCGATAACGGCAGTCAACCAACTGATGATCTTATGAAATTCATGGCTGATGGGGCGCGGGAATTTCTGCGCGGCGGCAAGCCTTGGCAAAAGGGAGATGGAGGTGCGCCAGAAAAGTTTAACCGCGATTGCCAAGCTGCCTTCCTTTTGAGGAAAGTTGGCGGAATGAGTGTTAAGCAAATTCCCGACGTTCTGGGCATCGCCAGTGCGGATGGCAAAGACAAATCGCGAACGATTTACCGAGACATAGATCGGGGCAAAAAAGACCTTGGGATTAACCTCACTTTGCACCCATTTCCGCCTTTTGGGGCAAACGAAAGTCAGTGGTTGAACCTCAAGGCCGTTCTTAAAGACCTGCTGGATGGGTCGGTTGCTGACCTGCGCCGTCATCCAAAAGTTTTGGATAAATTGAATTCACTCTGGGCAAAGATCGAAGCCGCCGAGGCCGATTTGTCGCGAGAACCGAATTTGTGACAGAAACCAATTTCGGTTGTTGTCACCAACGATAGCTAAATCTGTTTCACTCATGGGGCCATGGTCTAACAGAAAGGACGTGGCCCCTATGAAAACCGAAACAGAAATCCACCCGCACCGCCGTATTGCCGCCCACGAAGTGCGTCGCCTTTGTGGCGATATTTCAGACATGTGCCTATGGCGTTGGATTAAGAATCTAGAGCTGGCGTTTCCAGAGCCGACATACATCGCAAAACGCCGCTATTGGCTCGAAGCTGAAGTCATCGAATGGCTCGACGCCCAAGCATCCAAATAGAAAAACCCGCGCGGGACAGGCGGCGGGCTTTTCAAGACGTTTTCAGGATTGATGACCTGATGATATTTTAGCACCGACCTGCACCCGCGTCAATTTTGACGAGGTAAACTCACATGCACGTAAGTTCAAAAAGCGATGACCGAAACAAGCGCATTTCCGACGGATGCGACAAATTTTTGATGATCGCAGCGTTCTTGGGCGAAGATACCGCCCTGACAGCCGAAGCGTTCATGGAAGCCTGTGTGGCGGTTCTTCTGACCGCGATGAAGGATGACAAGAGGCTTGTCGCTGATCATTTACGGCAAGTCGCCGATGTGGTCGAGCGCAACACCGACCGAACAGGGGGGATGCACTGATGGGAAAAAAGCCTTCACCCCAGCAAATTTGGCGCAAGCGCAATCCTAAAGCCAACTGGGCGCACCGCGCCACGCGGTCTGCCGTTAAGTCAGGCTTGGTACACAAAAGGCCCTGCGAAGTATGCGGCGAGGTTAAGACCGACCATGATCGACCACACTTTGTCGAATGGCTTTGCCGCAAGCACCACCGCGCGGCCCACGCAGAAATGCGCCAAGGCTCGTGACCTCCGATGGAGCAATCGACGTTTGATGAAATGGAACGCCTAGCGGACGCTGGCTTTGCCTTGTTGCCTTTGGTCGGCAAGGTTCCATTCATCCCCTTTGCGGACAAAAAAATTAAATTCAAGCAAGTGAAGGCGATCATGGCCCGCAACGGGTCAAATGCTTATGGCGTAAGATTGCCTCAACTGGCCGTTGTCGATGTGGATCAGCAATCAGATGAACTCTTTGCCGTCGTGACCAAGCGTTGCGGTGATGCCGCTGTTCAGGTGGACACATCACGCGGTCGCCACTTCTACTTCGACAATCCCGAAAACATCAGCATCAATTTCCGCAAAGATGGTCTGCCCATCGACTTCAAAACGGGCGTGAATAGCTTTGTTGTCGGCCCGCATTCCCAGCGACCAGATGGCGGCGCTTACGAGCCATTCAAGGGCATTCTTGGCATCTACCCAATGGTCATCATCAAAGGGTCATCACAGGCGCTAAAAACGGCCTCTCCGCCAATGCAATCGGCATCAGGTCAGGTCAGAGAAGGCTGGCGGCACGATCACCTTTTGAAAGAGGCCGTCCAAATGGCCTTCAACTGCGATACAGAGGGTGAACTGGTTGGCAATTTGATGTATGAAAGAGACATCTGGTGCGAAGCTGGCAACGACCGAGTTGGTGACCGTGAAGTAGAGAAAATCGCCAAATGGGCTTGGGATAAACTTCAAGCTGACGAACTCTGGGGGGGAGAGCGAATGGTAGGCATCAAGGCCGATACTGCGCAGGCACTCATCACAAACCCAGACGGCGGGATTGAGGCTTACGCGCTCTACACGAAGTTGCTCATCGCTCACCCGTTCCCCAACACCAGATTTGGCTTGAACTTCGATGGCATGAAAAAGAGTGGCCTTATCACATTTGGCGAGCGCAATTTTCACAGAGCCAAAAAACTATTGGAGCAAAGCGGTCTGCTCGAAAAAACCGCCAACTACTCAGTAGGAAATCGGAGCAATCAATACCGCTTAACAAGGCGATGAAAGGTAGCTACCGCGTTTGTGCGGTACATATCTTAACTAAAGCCCCTCTCCCCCCATACATAGGCCAATCACAGCACAGGCAGACACGGCATTCAGTACAAGCTGGCAGGCCTCTAGTTTCAGGACCCATTTATCGAAAACTGCCGAATATCTTAATAGCGGACATTGGTGCAGTCCGCAGCGAACTGCAGCTTCGAGCCCATGTTGACCGATGCCGCGCGATGAACGAATGTCCGCTGATTGGACGATGTCCCGAGCACACCAAATCCCATCTACTCGTCCATAAGCTGTCGAATGCCTGCAAGAAACGTCTGGTCATCTTGTTCCTTACGCGTATCCAGCATCGCGATAGCTGCGTCTTTTCCAGCACGAAACCTTAGCCGGTCTGAGGGATCGTTGGCGGCTTGCCAAATAACATCTGCAACCTCTGCTGGTTCAGCAAAAGATGTTGCCAATGCACCAAACATTCGGCCTGTCCCTGCTGTTGGCGCGTCGTAGTCTGGCAGAGCCTCAACATCCGCCCGATCAAAACCGGCACCGCCAAAGTTCGTCTTAACAAACCCCGGCTGAATGATCCGCATACGAATACCGACTGCATCTAACTCGTAGTAAAGAGCCTCTGACAACCCTTCGACCGCGAACTTTGTGCCGTGGTAGAGTGAGCCTGTCGGAAAGGCGAGTTGCCCGCCCACTGATGAGACATTGATGATCGTCCCTGATCTACGTGCCCGCATGGAGGGGATGACCGCCTTCATCGTTGCCATGACCCCGATGACGTTTGTGTCAAAGACCCGTTCAATCCGGTCCATCGAAAAGGCCTCCAAAGGGCCATAGGCTCCATAACCCGCATTGTTCAGCAGAACGTCAATTGCACCAAACCGGTCTTCACCTGCGGCGACCGCAGCCGAGATCGACGCGTGATCCGTGACATCCAGCGCCACAACCAGCGCATTGGGGTGCTCCTTGATATCGCCTGCAGCGTCAGTGTTGCGCATGGTGGCAATGACGTTCCAGCCTTGATCAAGGAAGTGTGTCGCAGTTGCTTGGCCGATGCCAGAAGACGCACCGGTAATAAGAATGGTTTTCATGAGGTTGCCTCCTGGCATTGGTTATCTATTTGGGTTCCTTAATCCACCCGACAGTCTGAACCGCGATCTTCCCATCTTCGACTAGGTAGGTCTCGGTCGCGTAGATATAGGAATTGTCAGGGGTCTCGGCGGACCAGCTAATATAGACGATCTTTCCTGAGACGTGCATCTCACCCATTTCAAAGACCACGCCTTCTTGTCCAAACTCTTGCATCTGGCCGGTGATATACTCAGAGAATTCGGCGACGCCGGTATAAGTCGCACCCGGAATGATCAGTACCGTCTCTTCGGTCAGGTTTGACTGGACCATGTCAAGATCGCCTGTCGTGAACCCCTGAATGTGGGAATTGAATACAGAAGTTGGATCACTGTCAGCCTGTACCGATGTCGCCATTGTTGTGAGCGCGACTGCGGTGCTGATGGCCAGTGTGGTGAATGTTGTATGCATGGGGGATGTTCCTTTTCGCTTGTCACAACTTGACAGATAGTCCGGTGCAGGCTGGCATGCCTGCCAAATCGTCCATTATAGATGCACAATAGTCCGAAGGCAGTGAGGATGATCTGGCTTGAGCCACAATGGACGTATAGTCAGGACCGCGAACACTAGAGAGGTCAGCCATGTCGCTTGATAAAATGAGCCGGTTGGTCGCAACGACCATGGACGCGCGTTCTGTTAATGACGGCGCATGCGATTATGGCGTGTCGGGGCTGCGGCTCTTTCGGTTCCAAAACACGACATCTTTCTCACCAATGACCTACAGACCGCACGTTTGTATGGTTGTTCAGGGTGGCAAGGACCTCACGTTCCAAGATCGCAACATCCCACTCAGGCCGGGAACCGCAATTGTGATCAGTCAGCATCTTTCGGCAATCTCGCGTGTCTCTGATGCCTCTGCTGAAAGTCCGTACCTGGCTGCGGTGATGCCGATTGAAATGGATCGGTTGCGAAGGGTCTTGAATAGGCTGGACGGCAAAGGTGAGAAAGAAGCTGTCAACCGATCGCTCCATACCTTTCCAATTGATGACGCCCTCCTGAAAACGCTGCGCCGGATATTGGACTTAGCTCCACAGTCGCCGGGTGCACAGCTCTTGGGCGACACATATCAGGATGAGTTTCATGCCCTATTATTGCTTGGCGAAGCGGGAAGCGATTTGCGCAGATTGCTGACCGAAAACAGTAAGGCAAATCGGGTCGCCCGCACCATCGCGCACATCCGCGCCAATTTGGAACAAGGCAGCACAATCCAGGAGCTGATCAAGATCAGCGGCATGAGCAAATCGACGCTGCACGAGAACTTCAAGACGGCGACGGGGCAAACCCCATTGCAGTTTCAAAAGGATTTGCGGCTGCTGGAAGCGCGTAGCCATCTGAAGACCGACAAGGAGCCAGTCTCACAGATCGCATTTGCTGTCGGGTATTCAAGCCCCACGCAATTCGCACGAGATTACAAACGTGCCTTCGGTAAAACACCCAAGCAGGATCGGACGTCGGTGGTAGAAGAATTGATCTAAGAGCTATATTGCCAGAAGCGGTCATTGGTTTAACCGAAGGCACGGGCAACTTCGTCCGCATTGCAGACCTAGATGGTGACCGCAGCTAACGGCAGCAATGAGCCCAATGTGACAAAACCTCTCGGCTAGTCTAAGCACAAAGTAGATTTCATCAGGAGGATACAATGCGTGCGCTCTTATTTACTACAGGGTCGCCCTTTGCGCGTGCCGTACGGATTGTTCTTGACGAACTCGGGCTTGAATTTGAACGGCGGGAAGAAATTACCACGCCAAGTGCCGAGGAGAGAGCGGCAGCGACACCTACACTTCAGGTACCAACGTTC
>Ga0075467_10002436_pt1 | contig 14652 bp, 18 predicted proteins | sample DEB08_DNA_9_FD_75067 | JGI IMG/M metagenome (GOLD analysis project Ga0075467, IMG submission 75067) | Aqueous microbial communities from the Delaware River and Bay under freshwater to marine salinity gradient to study organic matter... | ecosystem: Environmental > Aquatic > Marine > Coastal ... | reverse complement strand
TATTCTCTCAGGCGAACAAAAAAACAACCTCAAGTGCTACCAGTACAGAAATTAAACCGAATCGGGCACAGCATAAGCGCACAAACTAACTGCAAAACCAGCGGAAACAGCGTTGACGCCAGCCCTACAGCCTGTATTGATGACAGCTAATTGAAGGGAATTGTATGTTTTTCGAAGAAAAATCACGGAGTGACAATTTCCGTACAATTAGCTATCATACTCTCCCCCGTTAACCCCCTCCTGTCTTCGGTCCCCCCGTTCATCCCCCGTTCGCACAGCAGCGCCCTGGGAGTAGACACAAAAAAGCCCCACCCTTTCGGGTGAGGCTGAACCATTATGCTGAGATTATCTAGACGGCTGCTCGCATTCGTAGCCGTCAAACCAGCCATCGCCGTGCGTGTCTTCGCGGCGGCAGTGCTCTTGCGCCTCTTCAAGTGTTAGGCCGTTCTTCAGGACTTTGTTTGATCCCTTGAAGTAGAATCGAATTATTGTGTATGTCATAATATGTTTTAGCTAAAAAGCGGGACGCTCCTGCGAGCGCCCCAACTGATTAATCTTCGCCTTCCTCCGAGGTTTCACTTTTCACCTTTGACCAGTACCAGCTCTTGCCTAGAACCGAGTCGAGCAGTGTCGCCTCCCTGAGCTGCCCGAGCTCTTCCTTGTTATCTGCGATCCAGTCCGCTGTATCCTGATGGGATCCATAAGAGATCTTGTTTTTGACCGTGCGAGCGAATACTGATTCGACGGCTGCGAGTACTGCGTCGAGTTGTTCTTTTGAGACTTCGATTGTGTATTTTTGCATTTTGGTTTTTGTTTTGGTTTTTATGTCCGTGCCGTAGTGGCTGCGACAATTAAGAGAATGACGCCAGACCTGAGGAATGCAATAATTATTTTAATTTATTTTATGTGCTAATGCGAGCACTGCACAGATGCGCACTAGTTGCCCTCCATGATAGCTGATACTGCGAAGAGAAACCCGAAGGGTATAATCATTTCGATGAGCCGAGTATTAGCTGTCATCAGTCCCTCCGTTCACCTTACATGCCGCTTGGCAGAAGGCACAAAAAAAGCCCACCCGAAGGTGGACTCTTGATGCTACCAACCGTCGCCGTCGTCTGGCAAGTGGTCGAAGTGGTTGTGTGCGTCCCTGTGGCCCAGCTGGGCATCGGGATGTTCTCTGAGCGCTTCAGAAGCGCTGTCGTACATGTCGATGAAAGACTTTCTAGTCTGACCCTCTAGGACTGAACCTTCAGGGTATTCGTCGAATTCGTACACGTTATAACTGCCGTACTGATTTGATTCAATTGTCTTATCCATTTTAGTAAAGGCGGTTTTACAGATCCGCAAACTGTTTAGTTTTTAAGCGCCCATGCGCAATTCGTCGCGCTGAATAGGGCATTCAATATGATCGTAGTTGTCAGGTTCGGAGAACCGTTCTAAGAACTGGTCAAGATCTTGACCCGTTGGGTCTGCACTGGCCCTTTCATATTCTGATCTGTATGCTGCCTGTTTGATCTCAGTGAGTTCATCTTTAAGCCTGATCATTTCCTGAGTTAACTCAATCACTTCATTGTATAAGTACTGTTCTTGTTTTGTCATATTATTACTTTCAGTTAGGTTAAGCGCGGATCGCCACGCAGACGGCTGATCCCAATCACCAGCAAGAACTACATACTAGGCTAGCGTACCAGGTGAGCAAGGTTTATTTTAAACTATTTTATGTGCACAACTGAGCACCTAAAATAAATGAAAATAAACTTGACATAGCAGACTAGTGCACACCTGAGCACCTAAAAATAAATGAAAATAAACTTGACATCTCTCGGCCGATGGCCTCATGATAGCTACCAAACGAGAGGAGAACCCGAAGGGGCGAAGCCGACGAAGTCGTTCGACGAACGCATTAGCTATCATAGCAAAGGGGTGGAGGGGTCAAACAATTTTTGTTCGACGAAATCCTATAATACATTAGACCCTTCTAAAAAAAAACCTCTCTCATAGGGGCATTACCGTGAAATCCGACGTACTGGATCTGTTTTTCACGATATAGGGCTACTTGCTTCTATTGTTCCTACCTCTGTTCTGCTTAACGGACATGACTCTCAGGTTGGACTTGCACCCGTTCATAGGGTTTCCGTCTTTGTGGTCTATATCTTTGCCCTTCAGGGCGGCTCTGCCGTGCGTACGGATGGCTGCCCTACGGGCTTTGTTTCTTTGCGCTCTGCGCTTTTTCTGTGCGGGTTGGGCCTGGTAGGCCTTGTCCTTCATCTTGGCAATTCGTTCTCTATTGGTCATGGCTTATTATATCACTTTATTTGCGTTCTTTATGTGTAGGCACAGCTTCGCTGTAGGCAAAATGCAGTATTAGACATTAAAAATGTCGGACTGGGTATTATCGAACGTTCATCCGTAGTACTGCAGCGTTGTTTTATGACTCCCTTCATGCGTGTCAGGGGAGGCAACCCATAGTTCAGGCAGGGTACCAGTATTCCTACTAGTACTTGTTCTGGCTGAACTGCTTGCTTTTAATGTCGTCTCAGAGCTACCTGTAGGATCGTTTGCACCCGTTTTAAGAGCTTACCCTATGGACTATGTTTTGGGTCTTGACAGGCCCGTTAATGCAGCACTATTATAGCATATATTATTTATGCAAGAAGAAAATGAAAATAACTTAAAAGAAGTTGATCCTCTATCGGAGGTGAAGGATACCCTTATGCATGGTATTAGAGAAGCTATCAAGGAGTACGCTAGTACAATGGAGCTGCAGAAGATGAAGTCCTTGGCTAGGCACAACCCTGAGAAGGTGGCTAAGGTGCTGTATTTGTTTAGTACAGGGACTAGTCAGACTAGGTTGGTACGCAAGTACGGGATTTCCAGAAATACGGTAGTGCATATTTTGGTGGAGTTCGCTGACCACATGAAGCAGTTCAAGGAACTGGGCGGGAAGCTTGCAGCTAGGAACTATATTCAGATGTCCAGTCTTGAGGAGGATTTGATTGATGCAGTGCGCGACAGGATGGAGAACGACACGGACATGCAGGTGTCCTTCAGGGACTTAAAGGAGCTTTCGGTGGCTAAGGCGAATGCAGGGCGTGAAGCCCTTACGGCTAGGGGTGAAGTAACTAGTATTACTGCAGAGAAGAAGGTATTCTCTGACGATGACTACGAGAAGGAGATTGCTGCGATTCGGGCTAGGTTGCAGGAGACTCCAGCGGTAGTTGAATTGGAAGAACTTTGATGTCACTTATATTTACCAAGCACCCAATGCTTCCGTCCTTGACGGACGACGAGATTGTCCGCCTATGGGACACGGAACCAGACCTGCTTAAGGAGCTGCACGGTAAGCACGAATCCAGGATTCATGCTAGTCTGGAGGACCCGCTGCGCTATGGATTCAACCTTCCTGGTTGGAGTAGGATTGAGGATGCATTGCAGGTCTCTGACGAGGCCCTGATTCTAGGTGGCAATCGGAGTGGTAAGACGACGGGTTGCGCTAAGGCGGTGATGCGGGCGGTACAGGAGAGCATGGATGGGCATATTGTTTGTTTCAGTCAGAATGAAGATACCAGTATTAAGGTGCAGCAAGCTGCAATCTGGGAAATGATGCCTAAGGAGTTCAAGAAGAAGACCAAGGGCATTGAGGGTTATATCAATTACAGTATGCAGAATGGCTTCACGGCCAAGAGTTTCATCTTCCCAGACACCAGAACCAGAGTTGATTTCAAGACTTATACACAGTTCACTAACAATCAGACCATTCTAGAGGGTATGGAGTTCGGGTTCAAGGACCCCAAGGGGTTGAATATCGGCAGTTGGCTTGACGAATATCTAGGTGACGCTGCATTGGTCAATACCCTTCGTTTCCGACTTGCTACTAGGGACTCCAAGATGATCATTGGTTTTACCCCTATTGATGGATTCACTCCGTTCGTAGCGGAGTACTTGGCTGGCGCAGAGATAGAGGAGACTCGGTACGCCGAGTTGCTGGACAGGGAGCTTCCTGTGGTGCAGAGCTGCAGTACTAGGGACGCGAAGATTGTCTACCTGCACTCCGACGAGAACCCTTGGGGTGGTTACGCTAGAATATCTAAGGATCTAGCTAATAGGCCAGAAGAGGAGATCCTGGTCCGTGCCTACGGTATACCAGTCAAGAGTATGACTTCCCTGTTGCCAATGTTCAGTACATCGGTGAACGTCCTGACGGACGAGGAGAATTCCAATGGTATGGCCTTCCCAGACGTATCAAGCAAGAAGGACTTCAGTTGCTATCATGTCTTGGACCCAGCTGGTGCAAGGAACTTCTCTTGCATATGGGCTGCTGTAAACGACGAAGGGGACGTTTATATTATGCGAGAATGGCCAGACAGGGATACGTACGGAGAATGGGCGATATTTGGTGATCCTAAGTGGAAATATGGCCCTGCTTCAAAGAAGATCGGGCTGGATGTTGCATCGTACGTGGATTTGTTTGAGGACATTGAGCAGGAAATGAATATACATGTCTGCGAGAGGGTTGGGGACAGTCGTTATTTTGCAAGGGAGAATGAGAACAACGAGGACCTTTTCACAGTATTCTCTGACAACGGTATGGATTTTATACCCAGCAGCGGGGTAAACGAGGACACAGGCATCAACGCCTTGGACGAGTGGTTCGCGTACAACCCGAACCTCCCCATAGATGCAGCTAATAAGCCTAGATGCTACATACATGCTAGATGCGGGAACCTGATTGATAGTCTTATTAATTACAACTCGGAGGGGAAGTCGGATGAAGCCCTGAAGGACTTTTTTGATTGCATACGCTATCTGCGTATGATTAACTCTGGGGATGGCCCAGATCACTATAACCCAAGGTTCTTTGACCGAGGAAATAAAGGAGGATACTAATGCCAAAAGTAAAACTAGTTAAAATAGCAGAAGAAAACGGGGTTGAATTCGAAGAGGCCCTCAACGTAGCGAAGAACTCATTGCCAGCAGAAATGCTCACTGGTAAGGGTAAAGCGACTTGGGTAAGCGAAGAAGGTCAAGAGCTGCTTGCTGCAGCAATTGATGTCCCTGAGTTGCACCCTAAGCAATACAAGGGTACTGTAGTTAGGTTAGCACCGAACCCGTCGTACGTGTACGCAAACGTAGAGGAATTGGGTAGAGTGATTCCTTGTGTTGTACCAAGAAAATTTCAAAGCAGGATGCTGAAGAAGTCCATTACGATAGAAGAAATAAAGGACGCAAGTGGAAGTACCTTTAGGCAAGTAAAACAAAATATATTCTGAGATGCTAGAAACAGATACAGAGATTCAACCAGAGGATGACATTACGCTGAACCGCGAATGGGTTCACGCTAATGCTGAAAGGTTGATAAATTGGGAATACTTCAGGAGATGCATGACTTTAGATTATGATGAAATCCCGTCACAGAAATTGTGTGATATGATAGGTATGCCCAAGAACTACGTATTTAAAGTTATAAAGAGAGCCAAAAAAGCATGCATACAGAAGCATCTGAATCCCTAACATATTATAGCAAGACCCCTGACATCAATGTATTGAGAAATGCATATGATCAGACCGTGCTGGACCTTGAATCATATTTTGATCAGTGCAGAAATGCCTATGAAGATAGAAGAAACATTTGGCCTGGTAAAAGCAGAGATTTAAGAAAGCATGGCTCCGACGCATTCCCCTGGGAGGGAGCTAGTGACATGGAGGCTCATGTCATTGAGGAAAGAATAACTAGACTTGTAGCGCTACTGGTCTCCAGTCTGAAGAAGGCCAACGTAAGAGCATTCCCAACCGAAGGGACAGACGCCGAGCGGGCTAAGATTGTATCTAGTTTCATGAAGTGGATGATCAGTAGTGGCTACATTCCTAGATTCTTCCGTGAAATGGAACTAGGGGCTAACTACCTACTGGAGCGTGGAATTATGATCACGTACGTAGGTTGGATGATCGAGGACCGCAGAATCATTCAAAAGCTGAACCTTGAGCAAATCGTTGAGTCCGTACCAGAGATCGGGGTAATGCTGGATGAAGGTAAAGATGAAGAAATCATGGTAATGCTTCAAGCAGCTTACGATGGCGTCACTGACAAGAGGGCAAAGAAGGCGATCAATGAACTGCGCAAGTTTGGCACAGCAGAGATTCCAGCAGTAAAAAGAAGCGTCGATGCCCCTGAATTAAAAACACTTTCTCCAGATGGAGATTTCTTTTTCCCCTCGTACGTGACTGATCCTCAGAGAAGTCCGTATTGCTTCTGGAGAACTTACTACACCCCACAAGAGCTGCAAAACAAGGTAATAACTGACGACTGGGATGAAGACTTCGTAAGTAAAGTGATCGAGGATTACAGCGGTGTAAATACCGATAACTTCGACAATGAGCAAGAGTCCAGAAGGGGAAGCATGTTCAGGGATAGCAGTTACGAAAGCAACGATCTAGTTGAGATTGTGCACTGCTACCAAAGACTAGTTGACGATGAAGATGGAGCTGAAGGTATCTACAGAACTATCTTCCACAGGGAGTACACTTCCTTAACCGAAAGGGACTACGCTAAGTTTGAATTGATGAACGGGTACGATGATTACCCGATTGTAGTCACTAGACTTTCAGAGGAAAGTAAGCGCCTGTACGATACTACTACTATTCCAGATTTGCTTCGCGGCATTCAGAACCAAGTAAAGGTGGAGAGAGACTCCAGAATCGACAGAAACAGTCTATGCACCCTTCCCCCTATTATGCACCCCGTCAACCAGCCTCCGCTGGACTGGGGCCCTGGTAGAAACATTCCCCGTAGACGCAAGGACGACTACGAGTTCGCGGACACTCCAGATGCAGTTTCACTAGAGGGAAGCATCGAGATGGAGAAGACTCAACTTGCCCAAGCAGATAGACTTCTTGGACTAGATGAAGATAGCGAGATCTCAGGCGTACGTAAGCAATTCTTAGTTGATAAGTACCTAGGGCATGCAGCAGAGGTAATGCGTATGTGCTTCACCTGCTTCCAGCGCTTCGGCCCTGACTACGTGTTCTTTAGGGTTACTGGTGTACCAGACCCTCAAGAGTTCAGTAAGGGTGACCCCAGCGAGAACTTCGATATTACTATTTCATACGATAGCATCAATAATGATCCAGAGACCCAAGAGGCCAAGCTCAAGCAGCTAGTTGAATTGGTACAATTGGATAGGAATGGTAGAATCAATGTTGATAACTTGCTCGTTGCTTACGCAAGTAGCATTGATCCGATCCTTGCTGACGTTATCCTTCAGGACACTGATACATCCTCAAAGGATGTCCAAAAGGACATCATTGATGACCTCAGTAAGATTTCAGCTGGTATTGAAATGCCAGCCCGTCCAAACGGCGGATCCGCAGCAATGCCTATTATTCAGAACTACGTACAGCAGCCTGACATTGCTCAAAGAATGCAAACTGATCAGGCCTTCGGCCAAAGAATGCAGAAGTACATGCAGCAGTACACATTCCAGCAGCAGCAACAGGTCAATGGCTCCGAATACGGCAAGCTAGGAACTAGAGCAGCTTCTATGGGAGAAGTACAGACTCAATCCATTGAGCAGTAATATGACGCTACAGGACAATTTAAACATGCTGCACAATCATGAAGCTTTTGCTGAATTGGTTGAAGAGATAGCAAGAATAAGAGAAGAGTGCATTTCTGAAATGCATTCAGCCGACATAGAAAAATTAAGTCAAATTTCTGGAAGAATCTTGGCGTACGATGAAATAACTTCTCTTTGCGGCTGGGAATCTCTCAAAAAAAGATTCCCCGCTCGATAAGAAAAACAGTATGCTATAATGGAAACATCGCCATCGCTGGCGTAAAAAGCGTATATTATGAGTGAAGTCAATGAAACGGCATCCGCTGCTGCCGAAACAGAGCAAGCGTCAAACATGTCACCGTCAGATTTTATCAACAGAAGGTTAGCCCAAGCTACTGCAGAAGCCCCAGAAGTTGAAGAAGTCGAAGATCAAACAGAAGTTCAGGATTCAACCGAAGAGCAAGAGCAGGAAACTGCAGTAAGCGACGAAGAAGCCGCCGAAGACGAGTTCACGGATGAAGAAGGAGCCGAAGATGATTCAGGGGACAAGGAACACGTTCTTTCTCAAATCGAATTAGATGATATGACCGATGAAGAGCTTCGTGAGCTTTCCGATAAACTCGGAAGCAGAGCGGTTGCTAGATTCGGTGAACTGACGGCTAAGCGAAAATCAGCAGAAGCTGAATTAGCAAAGCTAAAGTCTGAAATGGGCAGTCAGTTACAACCAGAGGTAAAAGAATCCGATAACCCTTACAGGGGCATTGATTCAATTGAATCGCTACAAAAAACGGCGACAGAAGTTGAGCAAGTCATTGAATGGGCGGAGGAACTTATTTTTGATAGTGACGGATATAGTGCAGATGACGTAGTTACTGAAGTTGAGGGCAATGAATTGACCAAATCTGAAGTAAGGAAGCATCTTCAAAATGCCAGAAAGGCACAGAAGAAATTCATCCCAGCTCAATTGAAGAGCCTTCAAAAGCGTGAAAATGCAGTAGCCGCCAAAGCGCAGTTAATGCAACAGGCAGAGAAGGAGCTAAGTTGGATGCAGGATGAAAATGAAGTAAGCGAGAAGTACAAGCTAATGCTTGAAGACCCAAGGCTGCAGAACCTAGATAAGTTCGACGCTGAAGTTGCTGCTCAATTACCTTACCTTCTTGCTCATGCTGCTAACAGCATGTACGGCAGACAACCAGTTGCGGTTAAGGGTAAGTCAAAGTCAACTAGACTTACTCCACCATCTGGGACTCCTGGATCAGCAAGGTCAGATAAAAAAATATCAAAAGGCATTAAGAATCTTCAAAATGCTGCTAATACGTTTAAAGGAAGCGGTAAAAAAGATGACTTCATCAGAATGAGAACCCTTCAATTAACACAATAATAAATTCAATAAATAAATATCATGGCAGACAATAACGCTAACTTCACAAACACATACAGCCCAACTCCACACGTAACAGCTGGACAGGGTTCATCCGTATCCAACAGAGAGGATCTCCTCGACGTTCTAACTATTCTCGCTCCAGAGGAAACACCTGTCCTCTCTTCTTCCCCTAAGAAGAAGGCTAACTCGACTTACGTTGAGTGGACAATCGATTCTATTGATGCAGTCAACACAGACGGCATTGGAGAAGGTGATGACGTAACTGCATTCACCAATAAGTTCACAAAAAGAGCTAGAATTGGTAACTACGTTCAAAAGTTCCGCCGCGACTACATGGTTTCTGATCTTCAGGAAGCAGTTGATTCGGTTGGACCTGCTAAGGTTGCACAAGCTGAAGCTAAAGCGATCCGCGAACTAAAGCGCGACGTAGAAGCTACCCTTATTTCCGACAAGGATCTTTCGGTTGAAAATGGCACCACTAACTATGGTCTTCGCGGACTTGGCTCTTGGATCAGCGACACTGCGCAATCGACGAACCCAGTTCCTGATGATTACCTTACACCAGCTGAAAGTATTCATGCAACAGGTGAATTCACCGAGAGCGTACTGAACGACTTGATCACAAGCATCTACAGAAAAACTGGTAGCACTGAGAGCTTGACTCTTGTTGCTGACACAGCTCTTAGACGTAAGATCACTGACTTCGCTCGCTATGCTCCTGACGTAGCTTCAAGCAGCGCCATCAGAAATGTTAACTACCAAGGTGGCAGCGCTGAGATCAAACTCTCCGTAGAGCTCTACCAAAGTGACCATGGCATCGTGTCCATCGTAAACATGAACCCTGACTGCGCTCCTGACACAACAAACAAGGACACAGGCTTCTTGATCAACCCTGAGTACTTCGGTATCGCTGAGCTTATCCCAATGGGATCGACTCGCCTACCTAACCTTGGTGGTGGCGAAAGAGGTTACGTGGACTGCGCATTGACATCAATGGTCTATCAGCCACAAGCGCACGGTAAGATCACTGCCGTATCTGCTTAGTCTTAATTCTGGCTGGGGGGCGAAAGCCCCCCTGCCTTTTTTTCAAATTAACAATAATATAAAATATGGCTTACTCAGATTATGATACACCAGGTGAAGTTCTAACTAGCGGATACACCGCAACTGGAACCGAAATCACAATGACAATTGGTACTGGCGGTTTACTACCAGAGGTATCAAGCGCAGAAGCAGATGCTGCTACTGGCGACTTTCGCAAATTAATGTACGGAACAATTGAAGGTCTTTATTCTAATTATGCCGCTGTACCCCAAGGGGACAGAGCGTCCAAAATGACAATCAATCGAAGCACATCGGAGGATACTCAAACTGGTGGATTCACTAGAACCTATAATATTCAGTTCAAACTAGATGCAACTGGTTTCGAGGTTGCTCCCGAAGTTTAAATTGTAATATATCATCACTGGGGTGTTCAGGCACCCCTTCCCTTTTTTATGGAAATAATTACCAAAGTACCAACCTATTCCGATGGAGAGGTTGATCGTGAATTCATGCGAGAAATCAAAAATGGATTCAATCTTGAACAAGCCGATGAAAAGCGACGCACTAGCATTGCTGCCAAAGAGGCAGAAGCGCTAAGAGGTAAGACTCACCCAGTATTGGGTAAGTGCGTAGCAACCATTCCAGCTAGAGATTTTTTTAGACTGACCGCAAAATACGGGCACGACCAAGTTCACTCAAAGGAGTTCCTTAAGTACTACAATAAGAAATTCCCCAGCATGTCACCAAACAAGATTTAAAATAATGTCACTTGATACAAGAACATACGCCGAATTACTTTCTCAGATTAAAGCAAAATTTGGGGTAAGTGGTCTTAGTGAAAGTGAAGAGGCAATGGTCCTGCCGCTTGTTAATGCTCGTTCGTACGAGGCTTATCAAGGAAGTCAGAACTGGCCTAGATACTTAGTGTCTGGGCAACCTAGAAGTGTAAACGCTCGACAGGTAATATCCAGAACGCAAGACGGACTGCAAGTATCTGGAGCTGGAACAGAGGGAGTCAATGGACTGTACGAAGTTATCGGGACCTACAATGGTTCTCCAGCTTACTCCTTGGTCGAGTACTCACCAAGTTACTATCTTAGGAGTGACGCTATCAGTTTCTTCATTAGACCAGGCGGTGGAAGATACTTGGCTCCTGGCAGTAACATATACGCCATAAGAAAAAACGCATCTGGCTTTTGGGAGTTCATTGACGGAACTTCATTTGACGACACAGAAGCTACAGTACTTTACTCTAACCTGAACGGGGAAATGCCGTACGATGGAATTTGGGATCAAATTGATGGGCTACTTCCAAATCCACTTGTGTTTGACCTGTACGACATCTCCGAGTTCCTTAGAATTCACCAAAGACCTTCATTCGTGAACCTGTCCAGTGCTGAGTTTGACTTTTACGTCACTCAGGAGGGCGCTCACTTGATGAACACGCAACCATCTGGGACTAAGGTCGCATATGTAACCTACAAAAAGGACTTCAAGGAGTTCACTGCTTTGTCAGATGATATTCCTAGGGAATGGTTCTACTTCATCGCTGGCACCGTTTATTCTGATTTGCTGAGAATGCAAGGCAGAACCGAGCAAGCTCAACTTGAGCAGGATCTAGCCCAGAACTACATCAGCAATGAAATGGAGCGCGTGAACAATTTGAACAACTCTAATTTAATTCGTAGGTTCAGTACGCACCTTTCGAGACAAAAACGATAAAACTAATCTGATATAATATAACAATGGCATCATCAAGAAACAACACATTAGAATTCTCCAGCGGTGGATCAACAGTTCTTGGAGCTTTAGACTCAAAGACTGGTAGAATTGGAGCAATTCAGGTAGTAATCGAAACTACCTTTGCTACACTTACTGCGGATAACGTAGACCAATCACTGCAGGCACTCACTGGTGTAGCGATCCCAGCTGGAACCGTCCTGTACGGTGAATTCAGTTCCGTAGCCGTAACAACTGGCCTAGCAATCTGCCACAGATACTAATTAGCTATCATGGATCTCAGTTTATCAAATGGTCTAAGACCTAGAGTTTAAGCACTGCCCAATTATGCCAAATAAAGTAGTATCATCCGATATAGATACACTGCTCCTGAAGCAAACCAAGGAGGAGGCTGCTGCATTCCTTGGACTTGAGGACGTAGCCGCAGTCTGGGGTCAAGTTACTGGGACGCTAAGCAATCAGACTGACTTGCAAAATGCATTGGATGCCAATGCGAGTGGTGTTGCAACTAATGCGAGCAGCATTACTACGAATGCAACAGGCATTGCTACGAATGCAACGGCTATTACTACTGAAACAGATCGTGCGCTTGCTGCTGAAGCATTGCTAGCTCCCATTGATGATGCTACATTTACTGGGACAACTACAATTCCCTCTGCTGATATCACGACTGCGAACTTTAATGCGGGTGCGATTGATGGTGGAGAAGTAAGTTGGAACGGTCAAGAAAAGACACTGAACCTTGTTACTGGAGCGGACACAACCATTCAAGTTGGTCAAGAAACTGTGATGTATTGCCGAAACAAAACTGGTGCTGACATTCTCAATGGGCAAGTTGTTAAGATTGTTGGCGCACAGGGTAACACTCCAAACATTGAATTGGCAATTGCATCAACTGCTGAAGAAGCTCACCAAACAGTAGGCGTTGCCACTCAAACAATTTTAGGAAACAATGGCGCAGGCTTTATCACTTTAGTGGGTAAGGTTCGCGGCTTAGACCTGCGGCAGTTGAATGGATTTACAGAAGGCGGTTTGGTTTATCTCAGTGCAACAACTGCTGGTGCATTAACGCCAGTGAAACCAGAAATTGAAGTTGAAATTGGTCATGCTCTTCGCTTGGGGGAAAACAATGGAACACTTGGTGTTTTTATAAACAATGAAGCATCTGTTTATGAGTTGAAGCAAGAGTTGCTGCAACAAGTTCCACACAACTCTGATTCCGTAATCATCTGCAACGATGGTGACGATATTCAAGATAAGTATGATGAAGCAGTTGCATTGGCAAGTGGTGGATTGTATGGATATGCTGATTTGATTGTCATGTCTGGAAGTTATTCTGGGATTACTGGAACAGGTAATAACAATGTTTCAATCATTGGTGTTGGTAACCGTGATCACATTGAGATTAGCGGCATTACCCTTGATCAGAATTATGGGTTGATTACAAATGTTAAATCAAGCATATCAATTACCAGTAATTATGCTGACATTAAGGGCGTAAACTCTAGTGGCCTTCTTGATGTGTTCGAGAATTATGGAACAATTGAAGGAATAAAAACAACTAGTGGTTTTGAAATAACTGAAAACTTAATCTCTGGTATTATTAAAGATGTCTATGCTACTGGAAGTATTACCATTATTGATAATTACGGGACTGTTGATAACGTAAACTCAACTTCGAGTTTTTATAATTTCTTAAATCCTGCTATAATTAAAAATTGCTCCGCAAGTTCATTTTTAACGTATTATATGCTTAATGAAGGCACTATCGATAACTGCCACAGCACAAGCACTGCTTCTTATGCATTCGGCGGTGCTTACGGTTCTGAAAATTATGGAACAATTAAAAACTGCACAGCGGCAGGTGAGTTTTCTTTTGGTCAACAATATGAAGATTCAGTGACTGAAAATTGTGTTGGAGTAAAGAAAGCTTTTGCGGCTTCATCCAATCAAATATATTTTGATGTTGATGGGTTTGGTGTTAGCGGAACATACAGAAATTGCACGGGTGGCGATAAATCATTTTTCGGAGCAAATGAAACAACTGAGGGTGGCATTAAAACAGTGGATGCGAATTTTTACAACTGCACTGCTGGTGCTAATTCTTTTGGATTTGTAAATTTCGGAGGTGCTGAAACTCACTTTTCTGGGAAGGCAATTGGTTGCACTTCTGGAAACAATGGATTTTTTAGAGCAGTCACTGGATTTACAAAAATTTTAGATGGTGCAGTGATTGAAAACTGCGTTGGAGGTTTTAACAGTTTTGCAAATGGAGATAATGCTAGCAATGAAGGCGTGATTCTGCGTTGCAGAACAGGAGTTTCTAGTGGTGATCCATTTTCAGTAACTGGAACTGGCAAAGTTCGCCTTTGCTTGGATAAAGATTATAACGAAGTAAACCTAGGATAATATGAAAAATAAAATCTTACATTTAAAAGACTCAGTCTGGATGCTATCGCAGCCAAGTCCAATGCCCCAAGAGCTAAAGGATCTTATTGACGACGAAAATGCCGACGAGCAAGAAAAAGCTACGGCAGTTACTGCTTGGAAGGCTTCTAGATACTCTACTCCAGAAGCAGAAGACACAGCAGCAGCACAAGTTATTTTTGACGAGAATAAAATGGAGTGTAACAACCTCATTTCTGCAACAGTCTTCCTTCCTAGTGGCAATGGCATTATCAATTGCCGTGAACCTGAAACTCTGGAACACTGCCAGATTCGCTTTTAATGAACAATCAATTGTTTGAACATTTTAAAATATGGGGAACACTGGGTGTTGCTCAGATGACTGCATCTATTTCAAGTGCAAATGAACTAGCTAGTATATTCGCATTACTTTGCGGAGGAGTAGCATCCTTAGCCATCGCTTGGTGGCACATCTTTAAGAAATAATATTATGACACCAGAACTATTAGCAATGCTAGGCGGGGG
>Ga0075467_10002430_pt1 | contig 14666 bp, 11 predicted proteins | sample DEB08_DNA_9_FD_75067 | JGI IMG/M metagenome (GOLD analysis project Ga0075467, IMG submission 75067) | Aqueous microbial communities from the Delaware River and Bay under freshwater to marine salinity gradient to study organic matter... | ecosystem: Environmental > Aquatic > Marine > Coastal ... | reverse complement strand
CCATACGTTTGGTCTTGGCCATGCTCGTACCTTTTTTATTGGTCGCGAGCTTAGGCATTTTAACCGAACATCCACTCCATTTAGGGGGTCAAACCACCGGAATAACCCCGAAGCAACAGGGGGTCAGACAGCCGGAATGTTAATAACATTCTGGGGGGTCAAACGGCCGGAATGGGGGGTCAGACTAAATCGGAATGGGGGGGTCAGATGGATCGGAATATGCACTTGTTCTACTGGATAGCGCTCAAAAAGACTTAACTGGTTGCATCATCTAAGATTTAATGAAAGGTTTCAATCCTTGTTCTACTGGATAGCGCTCAAAAAGCTTGCTTGCGTGGTGGTCTAGCCTGCAATTATCGGAGGTTTCAATCCTTGTTCTACTGGATAGCGCTCAAAAAGAAGGAGCCATTGAAAGTACGGATGCGCACAATGGTGTTTCAATCCTTGTTCTACTGGATAGCGCTCAAAAAGTGACGTGAACGTGAATGTCAAAATCAATGTCAAAGTTTCAATCCTTGTTCTACTGGATAGCGCTCAAAAAGCGTAGGTCACCACGCCGCCGGACGTCGACCCGCCGGGTTTCAATCCTTGTTCTACTGGATAGCGCTCAAAAAGATGTACCCGAGTGCTTCGGAGCTGGTGCCAAGCTCGAGTTTCAATCCTTGTTCTACTGGATAGCGCTCAAAAAGTGAAGCCGCCCCGTGGGTGGTTTGCTGGCGACTGGTCGTTTCAATCCTTGTTCTACTGGATAGCGCTCAAAAAGATACCGGGAAGATGGGGTTGGCCAGGTCGGCAGTATGTTTCAATCCTTGTTCTACTGGATAGCGCTCAAAAAGAGCTGGCCAGTAGAAGCGCCCCAACTCGAAACCAAAGTTTCAATCCTTGTTCTACTGGATAGCGCTCAAAAAGTAGACTTCTACTTTCTTACCGATCATAATGTAGGAGGGTTTCAATCCTTGTTCTACTGGATAGCGCTCAAAAAGTTCCAAAACGCCGACCTCAGCAGCATCGACACCCTGGGGTTTCAATCCTTGTTCTACTGGATAGCGCTCAAAAAGTAAAACCCATACATTTAAGTATAAATTCTGATTTCAGTTTCAATCCTTGTTCTACTGGATAGCGCTCAAAAAGAAGCGCCAGGAAAGGGCCGTCTTTGCGGAGAATTTGGGTTTCAATCCTTGTTCTACTGGATAGCGCTCAAAAAGCGAGTTGCACCAGACAGATAAGCAAAACGAGCCAGTGTTTCAATCCTTGTTCTACTGGATAGCGCTCAAAAAGCCCCGACCGCACCAATCCGCGCCGGGGCTTTCCATTTGTTTCAATCCTTGTTCTACTGGATAGCGCTCAAAAAGTTCAAGACCAGCATCGTTCTTTGCTTCAGCTTGGTGGTTTCAATCCTTGTTCTACTGGATAGCGCTCAAAAAGCGGTGGGGTGCGGTACTACCTGGGGTGGTGAAAAAGTTTCAATCCTTGTTCTACTGGATAGCGCTCAAAAAGGCACGGCGCGCGACGCGCCGACCGTCCGGCAAAATTGAGTTTCAATCCTTGTTCTACTGGATAGCGCTCAAAAAGGAGGTTCGGGCGGCGGTGACGTGACAGCGGCGATACGTTTCAATCCTTGTTCTACTGGATAGCGCTCAAAAAGCGACTACGGTGGGCTTACGTACAGTTGAGGCGTTGAGTTTCAATCCTTGTTCTACTGGATAGCGCTCAAAAAGTCTATCGCGCGCCGGTCTATCTCTTCGATAGGGTCGGTTTCAATCCTTGTTCTACTGGATAGCGCTCAAAAAGTTCTTGTGGTTACTGACATTCAATGGCAAGGAATTTCGTTTCAATCCTTGTTCTACTGGATAGCGCTCAAAAAGGCCGACCAGATCGCCGTCGAAACAAAAGCGACGGCCGGTTTCAATCCTTGTTCTACTGGATAGCGCTCAAAAAGGCGCAGGCGTTGCGCCTCGAAAACTACGTCGAGGGTGGTTTCAATCCTTGTTCTACTGGATAGCGCTCAAAAAGGCGCAAAACGACGAAACGCGCGACCGGGCGAAAAAGGTTTCAATCCTTGTTCTACTGGATAGCGCTCAAAAAGCGGACCGTAAGCCGCTGGCGGAGTTGGCGCCCGCTGTTTCAATCCTTGTTCTACTGGATAGCGCTCAAAAAGTTACAATTTGGGCCAGGTTAGCCACGTTCCAAGCAGGTTTCAATCCTTGTTCTACTGGATAGCGCTCAAAAAGACAAGTTCGGAAGGTACAGCCTACCAGCATCAGACAGTTTCAATCCTTGTTCTACTGGATAGCACTCAAAAAGAAGCAGATAGAAACCATTCAGAAGTTCACAGGGGGTTTCAATCCTTGTTCTACTGGATAGCGCTCAAAAAGCATTGACAACAGGGTCAAACAATACGCTTGTAGGCGAGTTTCAATCCTTGTTCTACTGGATAGCGCTCAAAAAGCAAGGTGCTGGGTGCCGAGGGTTGCAAGACTGTTGGGTTTCAATCCTTGTTCTACTGGATAGCGCTCAAAAAGGTTAATGTCGTCTGTGCTTTCGCACAAGTCTTCAGCGTTTCAATCCTTGTTCTACTGGATAGCGCTCAAAAAGGTAAGTTTCTATATCTATGTGAAGGTGCCGCATAGTGTTTCAATCCTTGTTCTACTGGATAGCGCTCAAAAAGACCGCTGGGCGCCGATGGGTACGTAACGAACTACTAGTTTCAATCCTTGTTCTACTGGATAGCGCTCAAAAAGTCGGATTTGATGTCATCGGAACCGCTGCAATTGGAGTTTCAATCCTTGTTCTACTGGATAGCGCTCAAAAAGATAAGGCAAAGATAAACGCTTTTCGCAATTCTGCGAAGTTTCAATCCTTGTTCTACTGGATAGCGCTCAAAAAGGCTGCGCGAGCGTTTCACCTTGGCGGCTAAGGCGGCGTTTCAATCCTTGTTCTACTGGATAGCGCTCAAAAAGAGCCGTCCGCCATAAGGGGGTTACCCGTCAAGATGCCGGTTTCAATCCTTGTTCTACTGGATAGCGCTCAAAAAGTTGCGGTGGCTCGGAAAGCCTGAAGCCGCGTGTTTACGTTTCAATCCTTGTTCTACTGGATAGCGCTCAAAAAGGCTGCGCGAGCGTTTCACCTTGGCGGCTAAGGCGGCGTTTCAATCCTTGTTCTACTGGATAGCGCTCAAAAAGCGCCTCGACGCTCGAACAGGCGATCGTATTCAGGTACGTTTCAATCCTTGTTCTACTGGATAGCGCTCAAAAAGGGCACGGGTCAAGGTCTACGAAATAGCCGACAACGTGTTTCAATCCTTGTTCTACTGGATAGCGCTCAAAAAGCTTACTCCAGCGTCGACCTGCCAAAGTGCGGAGTACAGTTTCAATCCTTGTTCTACTGGATAGCGCTCAAAAAGAACGACGATATAAGCAGCGGTGCTACCGAGTGGTTGTTTCAATCCTTGTTCTACTGGATAGCGCTCAAAAAGTTCCTGAGGTCGGGCAAACGTTATTTCAGCCAAAGTTTCAATCCTTGTTCTACTGGATAGCGCTCAAAAAGTTAGATTGTGTGTATCCTTATCGGCCCAGGGATTGCGTTTCAATCCTTGTTCTACTGGATAGCGCTCAAAAAGTCTGTTACAATATGGGTGGTCGAAGTGGACATCTGAGTTTCAATCCTTGTTCTACTGGATAGCGCTCAAAAAGATAGCGGCTATCCGATACGGCCACGTACGCCCCATCGTTTCAATCCTTGTTCTACTGGATAGCGCTCAAAAAGACGAAACCCGGATTTATGCGGGTAACTGGAATACCGGTTTCAATCCTTGTTCTACTGGATAGCGCTCAAAAAGTTGTGGTGCAATTCTTTGTGGTGTGTACGCACATTATGTTTCAATCCTTGTTCTACTGGATAGCGCTCAAAAAGACCGTCCTGGAGCATGGCGGCAACTTCTCGGAATCAGGTTTCAATCCTTGTTCTACTGGATAGCGCTCAAAAAGCGGTGATGTGGGATTGAGTAGCCATGGATGTATGCTGTTTCAATCCTTGTTCTACTGGATAGCGCTCAAAAAGTTAGATTGTGTGTATCCTTATCGGCCCAGGGATTGCGTTTCAATCCTTGTTCTACTGGATAGCGCTCAAAAAGTCAGTGATGGGATTAGCGTTTCGTCCATCGTTGAGTTTCAATCCTTGTTCTACTGGATAGCGCTCAAAAAGCAATAGTCAGGTTCCGGCCTGCATCCTGGGCCTTGTGTTTCAATCCTTGTTCTACTGGATAGCGCTCAAAAAGGCAGAACTACCTGACGGGGTATCATTTGAGGATTCACGTTTCAATCCTTGTTCTACTGGATAGCGCTCAAAAAGCTATCGCGCGCCGGTCTATCTCTTCGATAGGGTCGGTTTCAATCCTTGTTCTACTGGATAGCGCTCAAAAAGCCGGATATGCTGGATTAGTTACTGGCCCCATTTCGGTTTCAATCCTTGTTCTACTGGATAGCGCTCAAAAAGCACCGAAGATCGGCCGGGCCAACTTCGCGGCGTGTCGTTTCAATCCTTGTTCTACTGGATAGCGCTCAAAAAGGCTCACTGTGATGTCGCCGTAATCAGCGTTTGGGAGTTTCAATCCTTGTTCTACTGGATAGCGCTCAAAAAGCTATCGGAAATGGCGGGAACGCTTATATGGATTTGTAGTTTCAATCCTTGTTCTACTGGATAGCGCTCAAAAAGCAGGCCACGGTGGAGTATTTAATGGGGTGGTCGGAGTTTCAATCCTTGTTCTACTGGATAGCGCTCAAAAAGGGTAGGCTGTACCTTCCGAACTTGTCCACAAGATAAGGTTTCAATCCTTGTTCTACTGGATAGCGCTCAAAAAGGCAAGTCCTCCAGCCGTGGCACCTGCGCAAATGCGGGTTTCAATCCTTGTTCTACTGGATAGCGCTCAAAAAGATAGCTGCGCGCAGTTCGGGACCGAACGAACCCACGTTAGTTTCAATCCTTGTTCTACTGGATAGCGCTCAAAAAGAGATTACGCGTATAACCGCTACTTTTTCGACAGGCGCGTTTCAATCCTTGTTCTACTGGATAGCGCTCAAAAAGCGACTACGGTGGGCTTACGTACAGTTGAGGCATTGAGTTTCAATCCTTGTTCTACTGGATAGCGCTCAAAAAGTGTTTCTGTGTTGCTTTTTCATGTTAATCTTTGTCTAGTTTCAATCCTTGTTCTACTGGATAGCGCTCAAAAAGGGAAGGGATGCCGGACTGACAGCGGGCGAGGAATTTGGTTTCAATCCTTGTTCTACTGGATAGCGCTCAAAAAGTTCCAGGCTGCCAGGATTGAAAAATTCGGTAGGGAGTTTCAATCCTTGTTCTACTGGATAGCGCTCAAAAAGCGGACAACGATAGGGCGGGAGCGCCTACAAAGTTATCGTTTCAATCCTTGTTCTACTGGATAGCGCTCAAAAAGCCCCGGCAAACGTGCCGGGGCTTTCCAGGGAGCAGCGTTTCAATCCTTGTTCTACTGGATAGCGCTCAAAAAGCGAGTTGCACCAGACAGATAAGCAAAACGAGCCAGTGTTTCAATCCTTGTTCTACTGGATAGCGCTCAAAAAGCGAGTTGCACCAGACAGATAAGCAAAACGAGCCAGTGTTTCAATCCTTGTTCTACTGGATAGCGCTCAAAAAGAGAACTCCACACTGGCCCAAACCTCATTACTCACCGTGTTTCAATCCTTGTTCTACTGGATAGCGCTCAAAAAGGTACATTCGCGCAGTTTGAGCGGCTCGAATTGGGGTGTTTCAATCCTTGTTCTACTGGATAGCGCTCAAAAAGTGGCGCTTACCGCTTCGAGCAGGTGACGCAATACGGTTTCAATCCTTGTTCTACTGGATAGCGCTCAAAAAGCCGTCCTGGAGCATGGCGGCAACTTCTCGGAATCAGGTTTCAATCCTTGTTCTACTGGATAGCGCTCAAAAAGTGAAAACCATTTTAATCGGCGGCATCGAATACCCGGGTTTCAATCCTTGTTCTACTGGATAGCGCTCAAAAAGACAAGCTGCAAGTCATGGATACACTAGCCACCGGAAGTTTCAATCCTTGTTCTACTGGATAGCGCTCAAAAAGATTTCTGAAAATAGCTTTCGCTTCTCAGGTCGTCGGGTTTCAATCCTTGTTCTACTGGATAGCGCTCAAAAAGAAGTACTACTGCCAATGTCAGTGCAAAAGATTAAGTTTCAATCCTTGTTCTACTGGATAGCGCTCAAAAAGTCTCTGCGAAGCCTGCCAGCGTTACCAGGATAGGCTGTTTCAATCCTTGTTCTACTGGATAGCGCTCAAAAAGGCTCGAAAACATCCACCTGACCTACTGAACGGTCGGTTTCAATCCTTGTTCTACTGGATAGCGCTCAAAAAGGAGGCAAAACCGTACTGACCGCCCGGTAAGGTGCTGGTTTCAATCCTTGTTCTACTGGATAGCGCTCAAAAAGACCTATACCTATTTTGCCGGTGCTTTTTGAAACACTGTTTCAATCCTTGTTCTACTGGATAGCGCTCAAAAAGAGTACATTCGCGCAGTTTGAGCGGCTCGAATTGGGGTGTTTCAATCCTTGTTCTACTGGATAGCGCTCAAAAAGATTATTTAAAGCAATACTTGGAAAAATCCCCGGCCGTTTCAATCCTTGTTCTACTGGATAGCGCTCAAAAAGACCGGGCGGCGAAACAGATGTATTTGCCAACTTGGTGTTTCAATCCTTGTTCTACTGGATAGCGCTCAAAAAGAGAGTGTAACAGAGTGTTACAGTGTTACAGTAAGCCGTTTCAATCCTTGTTCTACTGGATAGCGCTCAAAAAGATACCAGCTTATTGATGCTTACGGGCGGCTATTCCGGGTGTTTCAATCCTTGTTCTACTGGATAGCGCTCAAAAAGCTACGTGCGACAAATAGACGTTGGTATCTTCTACCTGTTTCAATCCTTGTTCTACTGGATAGCGCTCAAAAAGTGTTCCGTTATGTCCTATTAACACACTATTTACGTCGCGTTTCAATCCTTGTTCTACTGGATAGCGCTCAAAAAGGAAATATTTAGCGCCGTAATGTACCCGCTACCTGAGGTTTCAATCCTTGTTCTACTGGATAGCGCTCAAAAAGAAGATGTCCGGGCCAATATCTGGTTGGGGTCGTGATGTTTCAATCCTTGTTATACTGGATAGCGCTCAAAAAGCAGCGCAGACGACATTAATGGCGGCACTGTGCTGGTGGTTTCAATCCTTGTTCTACTGGATAGCGCTCAAAAAGAGGCGCGTCATTTTGTCAACCGTTAGCCCCTCCTGGGTTTCAATCCTTGTTCTACTGGATAGCGCTCAAAAAGGTAATGTCGCCACCTGTCCAGCTACCGCCGAACCGCGTTTCAATCCTTGTTCTACTGGATAGCGCTCAAAAAGAAACTACCAGTACGGCGGCGACGGTGGCGGTGGTTAGTTTCAATCCTTGTTCTACTGGATAGCGCTCAAAAAGTGGTTTTTAATTACGTTCTTTTTCATGGGATTGGGGTGTTTCAATCCTTGTTCTACTGGATAGCGCTCAAAAAGCGCGACTTTTCCCAGAAAGAACTAAGCGACGTAATGTTTCAATCCTTGTTCTACTGGATAGCGCTCAAAAAGCCGCTTGCCCAAAGGCAGTACCGAGCCAAAACAGGGGTTTCAATCCTTGTTCTACTGGATAGCGCTCAAAAAGAATACAGCCGCCGGATAGCGGGATGGTACTTATCTCGTTTCAATCCTTGTTCTACTGGATAGCGCTCAAAAAGCGGCCCAAAGTGCTATTTGTGTGTTCATGCCATCGAAGTTTCAATCCTTGTTCTACTGGATAGCGCTCAAAAAGGTATCGTGTCGGGTGCCTTTGCGAAGCGTTGGTTAGTTTCAATCCTTGTTCTACTGGATAGCGCTCAAAAAGTTAGCGCAACAATAGACGGGATAATAGCCGTGGTGAGGTTTCAATCCTTGTTCTACTGGATAGCGCTCAAAAAGCTGTACTCCCGCCGCCGCCTCCACCTCCAGAAGAAGGTTTCAATCCTTGTTCTACTGGATAGCGCTCAAAAAGAGCTCATCGACCTCCGCACCTGGACCAACACCCTCGGTTTCAATCCTTGTTCTACTGGATAGCGCTCAAAAAGAGCGTTTCGTAGTACGCGCCGCGCCAGGACTGCCGGTTTCAATCCTTGTTCTACTGGATAGCGCTCAAAAAGACGTAATGGTAACCCCAAAGAACACCACCAGAATGGGTTTCAATCCTTGTTCTACTGGATAGCGCTCAAAAAGCCGCTCACGCCCGCCAACCGCGTAGCCTTACAGCACGTTTCAATCCTTGTTCTACTGGATAGCGCTCAAAAAGAGAGTTATTCCGGTTTGACTGGGAAGATGAAGCCGGTTTCAATCCTTGTTCTACTGGATAGCGCTCAAAAAGCGGACAACGATAGCGAACGCGGTGATGTCGGACGCGGGTTTCAATCCTTGTTCTACTGGATAGCGCTCAAAAAGCCTTACTACGTGACGCCAAATTACCCGACTACCTGAGTTTCAATCCTTGTTCTACTGGATAGCGCTCAAAAAGCCGCCTGGCTGACGTCGTTTGAACGCTACCTCATTGAGTTTCAATCCTTGTTCTACTGGATAGCGCTCAAAAAGAATACCGGGCCATCCTTTGGTGTCAACGTGGTACCGCGGTTTCAATCCTTGTTCTACTGGATAGCGCTCAAAAAGGGTATTGTGCTTATCTCTTTCTAGTGTGTTATCACGTTTCAATCCTTGTTCTACTGGATAGCGCTCAAAAAGTTAATTAATGCGCAAGGTATAGTCCTGCACTATCTGTTTCAATCCTTGTTCTACTGGATAGCGCTCAAAAAGTAACGCTGAACGTTTCCACCCCGCGCTGGTTTTGATGGTTTCAATCCTTGTTCTACTGGATAGCGCTCAAAAAGCCCAGCCGGGCGGCGTCGCTTTGCGCAAGGCTGGTAGTTTCAATCCTTGTTCTACTGGATAGCGCTCAAAAAGATGAAAATTATTTCTAATGAAAAGAAGTGATGAGTGTTTCAATCCTTGTTCTACTGGATAGCGCTCAAAAAGTATCGGGTCGCCAGCCGCGACAAATGGAGGAATGGGTTTCAATCCTTGTTCTACTGGATAGCGCTCAAAAAGATCGGTGGGGTGCGGTACTACCTGGGGTGGTGAAAAAGTTTCAATCCTTGTTCTACTGGATAGCGCTCAAAAAGTTGCATTGGCTTGTGCGTTCAGCAGCTTTGACCTATGTTTCAATCCTTGTTCTACTGGATAGCGCTCAAAAAGACCTATTGTGGTGTAACGTCCTGACGTACAGCCGCTAATCACGGTTTTACCCGAGTCTGAATTAACGGTTTTTACCAATATGTCAAAGAACTTTGGGCGAAAAAAACGTTGTTTTCGAAAACCTAGTTGATTCATTATCAATAGCTTGGAATTGCTTTTGTGGCGTGTCTGGAATAAATTCCTCTCCGGAATTCCTGCTTATTGGATGCAAACGTTCCGATAGGTACAATTTACGCAACGTTTTTTGAATTTTGTGCCCCTGGAGTGAAAATTGCGCTGAATAATTTCCGACACCTGTTCCGCTGCTGCCCGCACCGCGTCCACATGCCCTTCATTTATGGGTACCTCAATTAATTTATTCTGGCTACGGGTATACACCAAAAATCCTTTATTGACTGGTAGACCAAAGTTTTCCCGGATCAGCCACGCGTAACAATATAGTTGGGTCTGGTAAGTTTCGTACACTTTGCCCTCGAAGCGGGCAAATTTGTAATCCAATGGTGCCATGCTTCCGTCTTGTAACCACAACACTTCGTCTACTTCTCCGCGGAGAAAATCGTTACTCATATACTGGTTCAATTGTTTGTCGACTACGCCAATACGACGGCGCAGGTAGTCGACGTTCTCGCGGGCTCGTTTCAGGTGCAGGTCTCTACCCCGCATGACTTTGTAGTATTTTTCCTCCTGCTGTGGTATTTGCAATACGTACTCAAAGTAAGTATAGCGGGGGCAGTAGAGGTACTCGATTATTTGCGAAGGGGTGATGTGCAGCATAATCAGAAAAATAAGGCTTTTACTTGATCAGTTACCAGCTTCTTATCCAGGGCTTGCCCCAGGCAGATCGTTTGTTTCAGCGCGGTTTCGCTCATTGGAAAAATATAAACCTTGTCGGTATCCAGATCCAACTCCTGTTCTATTTGTAGAGCCAGGACATCTTTTTCGTCCAGATTCAGGGTGCCCAAAAAAACAGAATACTGTACCCGGTACAGGCCTGCTTGTTTGCAATACTTGGCCACTCGGTTGCGTGCCCGGTCGTTGGTGATATCGTACATTACCCAGGCGATCATGTGGCGGTGTTGATGAGTTCATTGGCCATTTGATGGGCCTCGAATTGGATAATATTGCTCCTGCTCTGGTTGCGTCCCCGGTAACGGATGCGTTCTTCTTCGAAGTGCTGGTTGAAGCGTTCGATTAATAAAACCTTTCCTTCCTTGTTGAGGCTACAACCGTTGGCCAGCAGGTCTACGTGATCCTGGCGAACTTTCTTGCCCGAAAACAATCGAAAAACCGGCTCTTCGGCGTAGATGCGAAAAGGTTCGATAAAATCGTACACCATACTTTTGAAATTGTAGCCATCGCGGTGCAGAAACCCCAGGTAGGGATCGAGGCCAGCCAGAATCAATGCTTTTTCCACGCGGCTGTAGAGGATACCGTAGGCGTAGTTTAAAAAAGCATTAAACGAATCAATTGCCGGCCGGGAACTCCGCCCCTGAAAGGTGTACTGTGGGGGCAATACGTAGCTGAGTACTTCAAAATAGAGTCGTCCGGCAGTCCCTTCCAGTCCGCGAATGGTGCCCGCTATGTCATCCAGGTGGTTGGCCTCGAGTTGGGCCAATTTTTCGCGAATGCTTTGCAGTTGTACCAGTCGCTCGGTCAGGTAGTCGGCGTGTTGTTCGCGGTGGCTGGCCAGCCGCTTCACAAAATCCAACTGGTTGTCCAGTTTTTCTCCCAGCCATTGTTGGGTGTAGCTCAAGGCCGCCGGCCCCAACGAAGCGTGCAGTTGGGCTTTGCGAATGAGGGTGGTGCTCCCCAGTTTACTGTGCCAAACCCGACTGAACGGGTGCCCCGTGCCATCGAGAAAAACGATGTCAATATTGTGGCGCATAGCCAATTGTACCGCTTCGGCCGACAACGCAATACCCTTGTTGATCCAAATGCTCTTCACTTTATGGGCCGACAATTGGGTTTTTACCACTTCGCCCGCTTCGCGCCGCCGAATTTCAAAAAGCTGGTCCACAACGTGCAGGTAAGTGCCGTAGGTATTGAGGTGTACTTGCATGGGATCAATGGTTTTTTTTCGCTTGAATACTGCCATAACCCCGCGACACCGACTGGCCCAGGCCAATGTATTCGGGCAGCACGATATTGGCCGAAAAACCACCCAAAAACATGAGCATCGACTGGTTTTTAAAGGTCGCTTTAACTGGCTTTAAAATTTCCAGTTCCAACTGAATAGGATGGTCTTCCCAGTGGCCTACACCTTTGAAAAACGACAGGATATTGCTGATGAGGATACGCTGTAGTAAGGCTTTTCGTTCGTCATCATTAGCCGCCTGGTAAAGGGGGTGGTTTTTTTGATTGAGGGCAAACCAAGGAGAGACAAAGCGGTAATGCTGGGTTTCGGCTACAACTCCTACTTCCAATTGGCGGCTATTGATTTGCTTGCTGAGCACGGGTAAGGTCCAACCGTCAATGTCGAGCTGCTGTACTTCCAGAAAATGCTGCATCAACAGCGGTGCGCCTTCTCCAATACCGATCAGCATGGGTGTCTGGTTCAATACCTTGTACTGAATCAGCGGATAGCGATAAATGGGCCGACCATCCGCACGGTGGTTGTGCCACAAATCCGATTGTTCGCCAAACTGCTGGCTGAAATAGCCGCGCAGCTTGTGCCCGTCGCGCTGGCTGAGCTGGAGGTCGGGGAAGGTGATGGTGGTTTGGTGCATGGGGGTTAGAGCATTGTCAGACCGTCCGAGTTAGTGTCTCGAACAAATCCAGTGTTCAAATCGTAAAAAGAAGATAATAGTTCAAGCGGGACAACAAGGATGTTTTCGTCAAAACGATTGATTGCCTCCAAGCCAGTTGTAAATTGCTTCGGCACGGATAAAATGTGTTGCTGAAAGCTCCTCTTGTAGTATTTGTCAAAATCTTCTTTATCGATTTTACCTACAATTTTTTCAAAATACTGCCTGCGCAATTTTTGACTATCATTATTTAATTCGATAAAAACAGATTGATAGTTGTTAGATTTTTCAATGATTCGAAAAGCAGAAACGGGAAATTCAAGGCGATCACTTGCGTCGTATTTTAAACTTTTCATGGAGTCAAAAAATGCTCTGGAAACAGCAAAGGAAGATCGATTGGCAATGCCTTCAAAATAATCATTGATTAAGGTTAAATAGTGAGTTTCATGGATTACACTATGCTTTTCCAATGCCAGTTTAGCTTGAATTGCTGTTAGCTTCCCATATATTTTTTCACATTCTCCAAAATCGATAATGTATAAAGGAGCACCTTTTCGTTTGGGATCATTATGTCGATTAATCCGACCGGCTACCTGTACAATAGAATCTATGGGGCCCAGATCGCGGAAACCTAAATCAAAATCCAAATCTACTCCTGCCTCTACAACCTGAGTTGCAATGAGTATAGGTGCTACTCCTTCTTTTAACGCTTGCGCAATGGCATCAATGCGCTGCAATCGCTGAATGGGAGTAATATTAGTAGACAGGTAATAGATTGGATTTTCTAATCCATTGTCGTAAAGGTATTTTTGTATAGCTTTATAAATGGCAATAGAACGTTTTACGGTATTGCATACGATTAGGCATGATTTGGTTGTTTGCCAATGTTCGGAAAAAATCAGCTCGGAGAATTGCTGGGTTCGTTCTTCCGGAGATCCTTCCAAAACAGCTAAAAGAGGGTAGACTGCGGTACGATTAAATAAAGCAAATACTTTTGCATGGGAAGTGAGCAATTCGAACGGATGTACTTCTTCCTGTTCCTTTCTTAGGATTTCATCCGTAGCTAAATCAAATATTTTTGGTTTTGTCGCAGTCATTAAAATTATCCGCGATCTTAAAAATTTGGCAAGATAGTGCAAAGTTGCCCCAATTAAAGGCATATAATCTAACCTTAAAGTTTGTACTTCATCAAGTATGATTATGCTTCCCGCATAATGGTTGAACTTTTTAAGTAGTTTGTTTCGATTACAAATAAGTGTTTCGAAAAACTGGACAAAAGAAGTGATTACGATATCTCCTTGCCAGGTATCCATCTTCATGAGTTTTTGATGGTATTCCTCTTCGTCAGAATCGTTCTGTATCCCAAAGACATCTGCAAACTGATAATGTGCCAAGATTCGAGCATCGCTTCCACCTAGGGTTTGTTCATATTCCCTCAGCCCCTGTTCAATAATATTAATGAAAGGTAACGCATAAATAATCTGTGGTTCATGATTTTCATTTGCAGCGATCTTTGCTTTGAGTTTTAAAGCAAAATCTAGCGCTGTCATGGTTTTTCCAATTCCGGTAGGAGCTGTGAGGGTAAAAATGTATTGATTTAGGATGCCGTCCTTAGCTAAGTGTCCAACTACTTCTGCTCGACAAAAATTCCTTATTCCATTTTGACTTAAAAGGTTTAAATCAGTATCTTGATTTATGGCAGGTTGCCCATAGCGCTTATCCACCAAGTTGGGGTTTAGGGGCTTTCTTGAGTAAAAAGGAGTTTCCGAAGCATCTAATTTGTCTCCTTCAATCAATAAAGAAAACAAGTAGTTACAGAGAAAATAATCTCTAATATTTGTATCTTTTTTTTTCCAAAAATTAATACTTTTCCTTAAAACCAGTAAATCAGGATAAGTTAAGTTTTTATTAATATTTTCAATTCCTGAATCAGCTACTATTTCCGAAAGGACTGGCTTTATACTAGTTTGTTGTAATTCAAATATTTTTTGGTTGTCGTTGTTTTCTATCTTTTTCATCAATTCCTCTAATGGAATTAAATAACCATGGTGCCTGAAGATCAGCAGCATAGCGATAATAGCCAATTTAGGATCACCAGCATGAAGCCAACGATGGTAAGCGACATAACTTCCCATGCGGGCATGTTGTTTGAGCGTGTTATCTATAGGCGATTTTTTTAGCAAATAGTTCTGGAAATAGGTTGTATACTTGCCTAAATCATGTAATACCACAATGTCATTTAGCAACATGCGGACGTCTACATTGGATAGGTTGAAATTAACGCCCGGATACCAATGATGAAGCGCGTTTTTTAGAACGCCATCGGTATGTACCCGTAGCAATTTACTTCCTGTTGTTACGCCTTGCTCAGAAGTTTGGCTGTGAGAATAATAGATCATATGTCCATGAATTGGAAATTTATACGCTCTCCATCCAGCTCCATACTCCAAAAAGAGTCTTTTATTTGAACACGAAGTGGCACATTTGACACGGAGAAGAGCAGGTGATTCATCTTGTTTAGTTCCCGACTATGGTCTGAGATAAAATCACCTGGCATTAATTCTTCTTCAATAGTGTTGTAGTGTTCTACCTGGTCTTCT
>Ga0075467_10002429_pt1 | contig 14667 bp, 12 predicted proteins | sample DEB08_DNA_9_FD_75067 | JGI IMG/M metagenome (GOLD analysis project Ga0075467, IMG submission 75067) | Aqueous microbial communities from the Delaware River and Bay under freshwater to marine salinity gradient to study organic matter... | ecosystem: Environmental > Aquatic > Marine > Coastal ... | reverse complement strand
CTTGGGCGGCACCGCCGATCAGTTGGCCTTGGACCAGCAGGGGGTTGATCACGGTGCCTGCGTCATCGACCCAAGTAATTTTATCTATTGTGAGAACGCCTGTTTCGGGATCGATGGAAACCTCCGCCAGAATGGCACCGGAGGCCCAAGCCTCGGCTTGCGCGGTGTGGCGGATGTTTATGTGCAAGGGGGAGAGGGTGGACCAAGCAACCGTTTGGCCGTTACCAGTCAGGCCGTCTTGCGATGCTGTGATCTGGTCAGGGGGGCATCCCAAGGTTGGCGCGGCATTTTCACGGGCTTGCGCCAATAGGTCATTTGCTGCGCGCCACATCGCCGTGCCGCCGATCGCGGTAGAGCGACTGGCAAGCGCGCCGATGGCATCGGGGACATCATTGGTATCGCCTTGGGTGACGTGGATCTGTTGGGGGTCGATGTTCAAGGCTTGGGCCACGATTTGGGCCATCGCGGTTTCGCGCCCTTGCCCTTGGGCCGAGGAGCCGGTGGCGGCAAGGAAGGTTCCATCGGGTTGAAGGGTTAGGTGGGCGGTTTCCCAACCTTGGCCGCAAGGTTCAACATAAAGGGCAAGGCCAAGACCGCAAACTTGCCCTGCGGCGCGGCGTTCGGTTTGGGCTTGGCGCAGAGTGGGATAATCCGTTTCAGCCTCTAACCGGTCCAAGAGGGCGGTGAAGTTGGCCGAGCAAGGCGTGTCATTGCTCCCGAATTGGGTGGATATATTGCGGCGGCGCATGTCCATCGGGTCAATGCCCAATTCGGCGGCGGCGCGGTCCATCAAGCGTTCCATCAGCATCGCGGCCTCGGGCCGACCGGCACCGCGGTAGATGTTGACTGCGGCGCCTTGGGTTGGGCTGGCGGTGGCTGTGACGTGGTGAGGAATGTTGTAGGGGCCGGGCAGAATGCGGCCAGCGTTGCGGATCGGGGCAAGAGCGGAATAGGGCATCCAATGGCCCAAGGGAAAGGTGAGGTTTGCCCGCAGGCCAGTGACGCGACCATCTGCGGCAACGTCCATTTCGGCCATGGTTTGCGCGCCGCGCCCTTGGGTAGCGGAGAGAAAGTCATCAGACCGGCTGGCCACCCATTTCACCGGGCGCTGGAGGTGAAGGGCAGCGGCGGCGGTGATGAAATCTTCGGGGCTAAGGGACGCTTTGCCGCCGAATGCGCCGCCGACATCGGGGGCGATAACGCGCAAGCGGCCGCGGGGCAGGTTTAGCATGGCGCAAAGATCATCGCGCGCGCGTTGCGGTGTTTGGGTGGAGAGCCAGACGTTGAGAGTATTGCCTTCGGGGCTGGCAAGGGCGGCGCGGGGTTCCATCGCAAATGGCGCCAGTAGCGCGTGGTTGACCGTGGCGGTGATGGGGGTGTGAAAGGCAGGTAAGGGGGTGCCCCATTCAATCGTGGTTTTGGGTGTGGTTGGTGCATCGGCTTCGTCCACATCCAGCATAATTAATTCCAAAGCGTCCCGCGCTATGGCGGCGCTGGTGGCAACCACAGCGGCCACGGGATGACCGACAGCGCCGATGCGGGCCGTGGCTAGTGGGTCCATCGGCGTAAGCTGCGCGTTTGGTAGCAGGGGGTTAATGCCGCTGGCGGCATGGGGGGGTAAGTCTGCGGCCGTAAAGACGGCGACCACACCGTGCAAGGCGGCGGCATCTGTTACGTCCAAGGTGGTGATGGTTCCCGCGCCGAACGGGCTGCGCAGCAGGTCAAGATAGAGGCAACCATCGGGGGTCAGGTCACCGACAAACACGCCGCGCCCTTGCAGCAAGCGCAGATCCTCGCGGCGCGGCATGGGTTTGCCGATCCACGCGGGTGTGATGTTCGTTGGGCCGCTCATCAAGCTGTCCTCCCTTCCGATAGTTGAGCATCTGGGGAGGGATTAGGCAATCTTGCTGTGACGGGAAAATGCGATGGATCGTGTAAATTGGCGTTGCGCCGAATGGGGTTCAACGGCAGGTTAGGGGGAATGCGAAAGGATTTGCCATGACCCACCCGTTAGTGACCCAAGCTGATATTGACGCCTATCAACGCGATGGTGTTGTGATGATTAAGGGGTTGTTTGCAGACCATGTGGAAATCTTGCGCGCGGGCGTAGAGCGGAACATGGCGGACCCCGGCGAATATGCTGCGGAAAACCTGAAACCCGGCGAGGGTGGGCGGTTTTTTGACGATTATTGCAACTGGCAGCGCATCCCGGAATTTGAGGCTGTGATACGGCAATCCGCCGCGGCGGAGGTTGCGGCGGATTTGATGGGGTCGGGGCGCGTGCAGTTGTTTCATGACCATGTTTTGGTCAAAGAGCCTGGCACATCCAAGCCGACGCCGTGGCACCAGGACGGGCCGTATTACTTTGTCGAGGGGATGCAAAACGTCAGCTTTTGGTCGCCGTTAGATCCGGTGCGCGAGGCGTCTTTGCGCTGTGTGGCGGGGTCACATCGGTGGGAAAAGCCTGTGTTGCCAACGCGGTGGTTGTCGGAAACCAATTTCTACCCCAATCCGGATGACTATATGCCCGTGCCTGACCCCGATGCCGAGGGCATGGATGTTCGGGAATGGGCGATGGAGCCGGGGGATGCGGTGGCGTTCAATTACGGTACGTTGCACGGCGCGCGGGGCAATAACGCAGGCACGCGGCGGCGGGCGTTTTCGTTGCGACTGTTGGGTGATGATGCCCGCTATGTTGAGCGGCCGGGGCGGACATCGCCGCCATTTCCGGGGCATGATATGGTGCCGGGGCAAGCGCTGCGCGAGGACTGGTTTCCCGTGATTTTTCAGCGTTAGAGCCACTTTTCCATCTGGGCGCGGGTGAGGGTTTCGCCGTTTCGGGTGATTTGTTCATGCTGGACTACTTGAAAGCCCATGGCCGCAAAGGGGGCTTGAGCCATCAGGCTGGCATGCACCCAGATATGATGTAGCCCAAGCGTTTTGGCCTGCGCCTCAACCGCCGCATAGAGTGCGCGAAACAGGCCTGAACCGCGCGCCGCTGGCACAATATAGGCGAGATCGAGATAGCCATCGGGGCGCATGGTCATAAACCCTGTGAGATCCGCGTTGGTTTTAGCAATCACCACGAATTGCGCGGCGAGTTTGGCGTGCCAGCCTGCGCCCGCATGGGGTGCGCTGTTCCAGACGCGGCGCTGGGCGTCTGTATAAGGGCTGTGACCAGTGCGGATGGCGGTGAACATGACGGCACCCAATGCGTCATAGTCGGATGGGGTTGCCGTTCGGATCATCGGCCTGCCAAGGCGCGCAGCGCTTCATGTGGCAAGGCGGGGACATAGTTGCCACCTTGGCCTGTCATAGGGTCCGCTGCGACCATGGCGTTCAAGATCGCCTCTTCGACCGCTTGGGCGGTGGCAAGGAAATAGGGGTCGATCGCTTCATCCGGAATAAACCGCGCGGTTTTGATGCCGCTGCCTGTGATATCGGAATTGGCGGTGGAAAAGGCCAAGAACAGATCGCCAGAGCCGTGATAGGCATGCCCGCCCACGCGACCAATGCCAAAAGTGGCACGGCGAGCGAGGCGTTTGAGTTGATGCGGCAAGAGCGGCGCATCGGTGGCGATAACCACGATGATCGACGAGAGCGACAAATCGCGCGTGGCTTCATGCATCGCGGGTTCAACCAAGTTCAAGCGGTGGCCCAGAACGGTCAGATCGGCGCGGGCGCCAAAGTTGGCCTGAACAAAGACGCCAAGGGTAAAGCCATCTGGCATCAGGCGAGAGGCGGTGCCAGACCCTGCCTTGAAGCCAAAGCACTTCATGCCGGTGCCGCCGCCGACCGATCCTTCGTTTAGCGCGCCGGTTGTGGCGGTGTTGATCGCGGTAAAGACATGAGCAGGTGTTACATGAAAGCCATTGATATCATTTAAAAACCCGTCATAGGTTTCGGCGGCTACGGGCAACGCGAAATCATCTGTCAGCAAATCGGGAAAGGCATCAACAGCCCAACGGATGGTGGCATCACGGGTGGTGCCGCAGGAATTGGTGTTGGTGAGGGTGATGGGCAAGGACAGTTTGCCGACCTCTTCGATGTAGTGTGATCCGGATAATTCACCGTTGCCGTTCAGGCTGTGAAAGCCTGCGAAAACCGGTAGCCCTATCTGATCAAGCGGGCGCGGCAGAATTGCGGTGACGCCTGTGCGAATGGGGCCATGCCCAACGCGCAGCGGACCATCGCCAGAGATCAGCGTGGTATAACCGACCGACACCCCCGCCACATCGGTGATGGCATTTAACGGACCGGGCGCGCCGTCAAGCTTTAGGCCGAGTGCGCGGGCGCGGGGTTTTCCGGTAGGGCTGTGCAGCATGGGGGTGACCTTTGGTTGATGTGATGCAATGGAAGGGGTTTTTGGGTGGCGGGGTCAAGGCCTTGGACGCCTTTGCCGCTACCATCAGTTGACATTTACGAGCGGGGCGTTCAGGCCAGCGCGGTGCAGTCACGGGGATGTGGTCATGACAGATGAAGCCGAAAAGCCAAAAAAGATTTCACGCCAGCAGGTGTTCACATTGGTGATTGAAGTGGGGCGGAACCCGGGTGACGGGCTGCCGGCCAAGGCTACGGGGGCCGCGCTGATGATCTATGCCAGTGGCGTGGATGAGGCCGAGGCCGTGCGCGAAACCGTGGCCATTTTGAAGCAGGCGGATATGGCACCGTTGGATGTGTCGGGCTATGGCACACTGGAAGAACGGCTGGAGGCGGGGGACGAGATTGCGGCGGATGAGCGGGAGTTGATGGACCGCGCGCTGTCTGAAAACTCGGTCATCGTGGCGCAGATGACGCCGTTTTTCGACTGAGGTTTAGCGAAAAACGCAACCAACCCTTTGTTTAAAAACCGCTTTATGCCGCCGAGCGGTGGCCGGAGCGGCCCAGCATATCCAAAAGCGGAATCGTTTCATACGCTTGGATCAGCATGTGGGGATAGCTGGGAGCCTGCCATTGCGGGCTGTTGGAATGGGACAGCAAGCGGCAATCTTCGGCACGGATCAGGCGGGGTGTGCCGATATCAAGCGAGACACAAGAGGTCACGGCGCGGCGATAATCCATCAGGGCGGCGCGGCCATCGGTGACATTGCCGGCCATGGTCAGCACGGTTTCTTCGGCAAAAAGATACTCTACCTCATCTCCCGACAGCGCGATTAGCTGATCGGATGACACTAGAATATCGGTTTCGGTGCCAAAATAGGGTGCGCGCAGGATGACCGGGCTGAACGAGCCACGGCTTGGCAAATCCATGTGTTTGACCGACATAAGCGAGACGTAATCGCCGTCATCTGTCAGCAGCAGATCACCGGGGCGCAATTTGCCTGCCGAGCGGGGCCCGCGGTCGGTTTGAATGGGGGTTTGTAGACCAACCCAAGGGGCGCGGGCGGGCAAATCATTGCTGTCCATCACGCCAAACCAGAGCAGGGATTTATGGCGCGTCGTCTGATCGCTGCCTGCGCAAATTTCCACCAAATCTTCCAGCATCATCGGCATCGGGTCGCGGCCACGGGTATTGCGGGCCATGCCCGTGCCGAGTTGTTCCAGCAAAAGTGTCCAGGTTTTGCCGGGACCGTCCCAGCCAAAGGAAATGCGCGCTACGCCTGCGCTGGGCAGATCGAGGGGGCCGGGCAGCACATGGCGCAACAAGCTGTCGCCTTGGCGGTGCAGGATGACAACGCCGGCCGTGTTATCGATAAAAACCGACAAGGTGCGCGGCCAACTGTCGTAGGATTTGAAATCCAGCAAAACAGTGGCGCCTTCCAGCGGCAGCTCAAATTCAAAGACCATCGTTGCCGCTGTCAGCAAAGACACGTCTTTGGCCGCATCAAGCGGGGTCGAGCGGTCAGAGAGGGCGAGCCATTGTGCCATTGTGCCTAGGCCGCCTTTCTGGAGGCGAACAAAAGCTGCGCCTCGAACGCGCGCAGGGTGCGGCGTGCGGCGAGGGTGTAGCCAGAGCCGGTTTCGGGGTCAATCTCGGGGAAGATCGCGCAAATCTCGGCCAGGATTTCCGCCTCAAAGCTTTTGGCGGTTTGCGGGCCCGGAAGGAAGCTTTTGGTCGCAGGACCTTTGGAGAAAACAACCTGATGGCAGTCAAACAGCAGGTGGACATAGGTCACCTCGCCGCCCGTCGTATAGCGGACGGAGCTGTCATTGACCAAATCTCTGGCGGCCACCAGCACTTCGGTTTCGCCAAACAGCAGTTCGGACAGGCTGTCATGGATCAGGATGCGGTGGAGCGGAGACACCATAAGGTCGCGGTGTTGGCCAAAGGTGCCAGCGCTGATATGCACCGGGGCAAAGCTGCCTGTGGCGGCGACGGTACACCTACCGATCGAGCGCAGAGGTTGGAGGCCGTCATCTTGGGTCAACACCAAATCACCGGGTCGCAGCGTCTCCACCGCGACCTCGACATTGGGCGTGCGAATGGCTGTACCTGTGACAAAGCACGGGATCGAGTTGATGTTGACGAAACCGATGTCGGTATGCCCAAGGCTGTCCTTGGCGGTATAGGTGAAATTCTTGGTTTCAGTTTGACCATCGCCGGTAATGTTAAAGGTGCCATCGGCGTTCAGCGTAACGGTTTGGCCCGATGGTAAAGTGATCGTGGAGCCAATAACGACAGCGACTCCATTGATATGGGTGATGGTCAGCATGGCGCTGGGCGTTTTGATGTCGTTTGCCAGAACATCCAGCATTTTGGTGCCATTGGGGTTCAGGTTGATGCTGTCATCAATCGCAACCAAGACCGTTTGCACCGAGTCGCCTGCAATGAGCAAGTTACTGTCATAGCTGGAATCCGCCGCATCGGCGATGCCGATACGGATGGAGTTCAGCACGCCTGCGTTCACTGGCATGATCAGGGTGACCGTAAACCCGTCCATTTCAATGTTATAGGCATCATCGGTGTTGCTCACGAACAGGTTTTGCTGGGTGTTTCCGTTGATGTTGTTGACCGAGGTAACACCATTGCCAACCGATATCGGCACATGGGTGCCGTTGACCCAGACCCCAATTACATCATTGAACTGGCTGTTGATATATTCGGGATATTCTTCGGAGGCGAGGACAAAGCTCATCGTCATAAAGCTGGCGGTGGGGGTGAAGTCTACATCCAGCCAGACCGCGCCATAGGTGTACGTGTCGGCGATGCCGTTTAACTGGGAATCGTTGTTCGTACCCGAGGCATTGGTGGATGTGCCAGCGCTGCGGTTCGGGTCGCCGTTGCGCTGGGTGAAGTCATCGACATTCCCCGTCGACAGAATAACCCCAGTTTCTGACGGCACGACACCATCAGCCAACTGACCGTTGGAATAGATCGCAGACGAGGCGGCGGGGCCAGAATAGCTTGCGCCATTGACTGTGACGCCTGACCCAAAGATTGCGTTTGCCATTGCCATTGCCATTGCCAGTGCCGAAGCATTGGTTTGATAGGTGAGTTCGGCACCTGTCGCCATTTCTGCCCCCAAATGTACCAGAGGTCAGCTCAAACGCCGCTAAACAGACCGATTTTTTCGGTCTTGCACTGTTAGTACCACTGCTCGTTCGGACACGTTGGTCCAGCGTTTGCCCTGCCTCAGGACTTATTATGCGTTCAATTAATCGCAAAATTTATTGATTGTCACGGAATATTCGCGTTCGGGTTGTACTAGGCGGTAAAAAGGGTTGCGCGGGTGCCACAGCGCAAAAGGCCGTTTGGAACTGTTGCATGGACAGGTTTGAGGCGGTATCGCTGGAGCGCGCAGGCCTTGGTCTTGCCCCGTTAAAGGACGTATTTATGCCCGTATTTGCCCCGATTGACCCCGTTCAACTGACTGCAGACCTGATCCGCTGCCCAACCGTGACCCTGGCTGAGGGCGGTGCGCTGGTGTTGCTGGAGGATTTGCTGACCGAAGGCGGGTTTACTTGTACGCGGGTGGACCGGGGCGGAATTTCCAATTTGTTTGCGCGTTGGGGGCGGCCGGGCGCGAACCGCAGCTTTGGCTTTAACGGGCATACCGATGTGGTGCCTGTAGGTGATGTGGCGGCCTGGACGCATGACCCGTTTGGCGCCGAGATTGTGGATGGTTGGATGTATGGGCGCGGGGCCACGGATATGAAATCGGGGGTAGCCGCCTTTGCCGCCGCCGCGATTGATTTCGTGCGCCAGACCCCGCCGGACGGGGCGGTTATTCTGGCGATTACCGGCGATGAAGAGGACGTGGCCGCCGATGGCACCGTGGCCTTGCTGGATTGGATGGCCGCCAATAACGAGCAGATGAGCGTTTGCCTTGTGGGGGAACCGACCTGCCCGAATGTTATGGGCGAAATGATGAAAGTGGGGCGGCGCGGGTCGCTGACGGCGCGGTTTGAAGCGCGCGGTGTGCAAGGTCATTCCGCCTATCCGCACCGGGCCAACAACCCGCTGAATGCGATGGTGCGGTTGATGGACCAGTTGGCGACCCATGAGATGGACCAAGGCACCGATCATTTTGACCCCTCAACGCTTGCGATCACCACGATTGATACGGGCAATGTGGCGACCAATGTGATCCCGGCCACCTGCCGCGCCACGGTGAATATTCGGTTCAACGACAGCCACTCTGGCGCGACGATTTCTAACTGGCTGCGCATGCAGGCAGCAGCGATGCAGGCGGCAACGGATGTGCAATTTGAGGTTTCAATCAAAATCTCGGGTGAGAGTTTTGTGACGCCCCCCGGTGAATTGTCGGCACTGGTGGCGCGAGCGGTGCAGGCCGAGACGGGGGTGCAACCTGAGTTGTCGACATCGGGGGGGACATCGGACGCGCGCTTTGTCAAAGACCATTGCCCGGTGGTGGAGTTTGGACTGGTGGGCAAGACCATGCATCAGGTCGATGAACGGGTCGAGGTGGCGCAGATCCATCAGTTGAAAACGATTTATAGCCGCATTTTGACAGAGTATTTCTCATGAACATCCCTGTAAAAGCGCGGATCGAGGTTACCACCGATATCGCCACATGTCTGGAATTGCGGCGCGTGGTGTTTATCGACGAGCAAGGCGTATCCGAGGCCGATGAGCGCGATGATCTGGACGGTCAAGCGGTGCATTTGCTCGCATGGGTCGGGGACAATCCTGTAGGGTCGGCGCGGTTGCTGACCAAGGGCCATACGGGCAAGATTGGTCGTGTTTGTGTGCTGCGCGATCAGCGTGGGAGCGGGCTGGGGGCGGCCTTGATCGGGGCCGCGGTTGAGGAGTTTCGGCGAATGCCGGGGATTGAGGCGGTTAAGCTGGGCGCGCAGACCCATGCGATTGCGTTTTATGAGAAGCTGGGCTTTGTCGCGTTTGGCCCTGAATATGATGATGCGGGGATCGCGCACCGCGACATGATGCTGGACCTATAGCTTAATAGGTGGCTATAGCTTAATAGGTGAAGGCGCGTGACGCCGCGATTTGGCCGTGCTAGGGCAGGCTTATGGAAAAATTACCGTCAAAACCCCAGATTGTTCAATGGTTGGCTGACAACCCTACGCTGACCTCCAAGCGCGATATCGCGCGGGCCTTTGGTATTAAAGGCGGAGAGTTGCGGATTGAGCTAAAACGCATGCTGAAAGAACTGGAGGACGAGGGTGCCTTGGTGCGCAAGCAGCGCCAATACCGCGACCCCGATGCGCTGCCGCCTGTTTCGATTTTGAAGGTTGAGGCACCGGATGCGGATGGCGATTTGTTCGCGTCCGCTGTCGAATGGAATGAGAGCGGCGATGCGCCGCGCATTTTGATTGTCACCAAAAAATCCGACCCCGCGCTGGGCGAGGGTGACCGCATTTTGGCGCGGCTGGAACCTGTGGGCGGCAAGGACCATGAGTATGAGGCCCGGTTGATCCGCAAGCTGGGGTCAAACCCGCTGAAGATGCTGGGGATTTTCAGGGCCGAGAGCGAAGGCGGGCGCGTGGTGCCTGTTGACAAGAAGAACGATAAAGAATGGCGCGTGCTGCGCGACGGCACGATGGACGCGAAAGACGGCGAACTGGTAGAGGCCGAACAATCCGGCCCTAAGCGCATGGGCCTGCCGCAAGCGCGGATCGTGGCGCGGTTGGGCGACCCGTCTGGCCCGCGTGCGATTTCGTTGATTGCGATCCATCAACACGGGATCCCTGATCAATTCCCCGACAAGGTGATTGCCGAGGCCGATGCCGCCGAGCCTGCACCGATGGATGCGCGCGAGGACTTGCGTGACATGCCCTTTGTGACGATCGACCCCGTCGATGCGCGCGACCGCGATGATGCCGTTTTGGCGATGCCAGATACGGATAAATCCAACCCCAGTGGCCATATTGTTTGGGTCGCGATTGCCGATGTGGCGCATTATGTGCGCCCCGGAACTGCACTCGACCGTGAGGCCAAGAAGCGCGGCAATTCCAGCTATTTCCCTGACCGTGTGGTGCCGATGCTGCCCGATACATTGTCTGGTGATCTGTGTTCGCTGCACGAAAACGTCGACCGTGCCTGCATGGCCGTGCGGATGGTCTTGGACGCGCATGGCCGCAAGATCAGCCACCGCTTTACGCGGGGCATGATGCGGTCGGTGGCGTCGTTGAATTATGCCCAAGTGCAATCGGCGATTGATGGCAACCCGGATGCACGGACCGAACCGCTGCTGGAGGACATTCTGCGCCCGCTTTATGCAGCCTATGAAACGACGAAACACGCCAAGAATGAACGCCAGCCGTTGGATCTGGATCTGCCCGAGCGCAAGATTATTTTGTCAGATGAAGGCAAGGTTTTGTCGGTCGATTACTACGAACGCTTTGACGCACATAAGGTGATCGAGGAGTTCATGATCCTTGCCAATGTCTCCGCCGCCGAAGAGTTGATAAAGCTGAAAACGCCGCTGTTGTTCCGGGTGCATGAAGAACCCAGCCCCGAAAAGCTGCAAGCGCTGCGTGAGGTGGCGGAAGCGTCCGGGTTCACACTCGCCAAAGGGCAAGTGCTGAAAACTGCGCATTTGAACAAGCTGTTGTCACAGGCCGAAGGAACCGAGTTTGATGAGCTGATGAACATCACGACCCTGCGGTCGATGACCCAAGCCTATTATAACCCGCAGAATTTTGGCCATTTCGGGCTGGCGCTGCGCAACTACGCGCATTTCACCTCGCCTATCCGGCGCTATTCGGACCTGATTGTGCATCGCGCGTTGATCGCCGGGCATCGCTGGGGCGATGATGGTTTGACGCCGCAGGATATTGAGGAATTGGGAGATACGGCCAAGCAAATCTCGGACACCGAACGGCGGTCAATGATTGCCGAACGCGACACGACCGACCGCTATCTGGCCGCCTATTTGTCTGACCGAGTGGGGGCGACTTTTAAGGGCCGTGTTTCGGGCGTGCAGCGCTTTGGCTTGTTTGTAAAGCTGGACGAAAGCGGGGCCGATGGCCTTATCCCGATCCGGTCTGTGGGACGGGAGTTTTTCCATTTTGACCCCGACACGCAAACGCTGATGGGTGCAGATACCGGCCTGACCATTGGCATCGGCCAGCGCGTGACCGTGCGCCTGACCGAGGCTGTGCCGGTGACGGGCGGGTTGATCTTGGAACTGCTGGAGATTGAGGATCGCGCGCTTCCAAAAGGCAACGCCCCGCGGGGGCGTGGTGGCCCGCGCAAACCCGGCAAGGCGGCGGCCAAAGCCAAAGCGACGAAACGCAAAGTGCTGCGGAGGCGAAAATAACCGCGCATGGATTGCATGGCGCATCCGAACCGTTGCCAATCAAAGTGGCGGCGTTAGACTGCTCGCAAAACAATGGGTAGGCGGCAGAATGCGGATTGGTTTGGCAGGGGTGTTGTGGTGTCTGGTGGCGGGCGGATCGCTGGCCAACACGACAGGTGCGCCCGAAGTTGCAGGACAGAAAGAGGTGGTCATGGAGGCGCATGGCGATACGCAAGGGCTGCAAATCTGGCTGACCGCATTTCGGATGCGGGCGGCAACGGCTGGCATTTCAGAGGGGGTTATGGATGCGGCGCTGAGCGAGCTTTCCTATGACCCTGACGTTATTCGACGTGATCGCAACCAATCGGAATTTACCAAAACCATCTGGGATTATCTGGACACGGCCGTATCGGATGAGCGGGTGACCAATGGCTCCGCGGCCCTGCGCAAACATGCCGCGACCTTGCAAAAGATTGAGGATCGCTACGGCGTTGACAAAGAGGTGGTTGCGGCGATTTGGGGCCTTGAAAGCGCTTATGGTACGTTTCGCGGATCGGTTCGGACCATCCAATCGCTGGCCACGCTGGCCTATGACGGGCGGCGTGCGGCATTCTTTGAAGGAGAGCTGCTGGCGGCCCTGAAGATCTTGCAATCGGGCGATACGGTTGCGGCCAATATGCAAGGCAGTTGGGCGGGTGCCATGGGGCATACGCAATTTATGCCCTCGTCTTTCCTCGCCTATGCGGTGGATTTTGATGGCGATGGTAAGCGCAACATTTGGGGCGATGATCCGACCGATGCGCTGGCATCTACCGCCTCCTATCTTGCGGGATATGGTTGGACCAAGGGTGCGCCTTGGGGGGTGGAAATTACCCTGCCAGCGGGGTTCGACTATGACCAAACCAGCGAGCGGGTGAAGAAGCCGGTGGCCGCGTGGCAAGCGCTGGGCGTGCGCGGTGTGGATGGCACCGATTTGCCGGACTATGGGCCAGCATCCGTGCTATTGCCCGGCGGCGCGCGAGGCGCGGCCTTCCTGATCTATTCTAATTTCCAAGTGATAGAGCGGTATAACACCGCCGATGCCTATGTGATTGCGGTGGGCCATTTGGCCGATCTGCTAAAGGGCAGCGCGCGGATAAAATCGGATTGGCCGCGCGATTTGCGCGCGCTGAGCTTGGATGAACGGTTGGATTTGCAAACACGACTGACTGCGGCAGGATTTGACACGCTGGGCATTGATGGCAAAATGGGGCCGAACACGATTGCCGCCGTGAAGGGCTTTCAAAAGGCGCGCGGCATTGTGCCAGATGGCTATCCCAGCTTGGACGTGCTCAACAAGCTGGACTAAGGCTGTGCGAAGGGGGATGGGGATGAACACACGTATTTGGGCGATGCTGGGCGTGGGGCTGGCGCTGTTGGTTGGTGCTTGTGTGGCGCAACAGCAAAGCGCGTCTGCGGAGCCAAGCCTGTCGGGAAATTGGCGTGTTACCTCGCTTGTCGGTGCGGCGTTGCCTGCGGGGGCGGAAGTGACGATTGGCTTTGTCGCACCTAGTGTATCGGGAAAATCAGGCTGTAACAGCTATTCAGCCAACTATACGCAAAGTGCGAAAAACCTGACCTTTGGCCCGATTGCCATGACCAGAATGGCCTGCCCGCCGGCGTTGATGGACCTTGAGGCCGGATTTTCCACGGCGCTTTCGGCGGTCACACGCTATGACATGGCGGGCGAAACCTTGCAGTTGTTTGTCGGGGACAGCCTGATGATTCAGGCGCAGCGCCAATAAGGGCCGCGCCTGAATGGGGTCATTCCGCCGAGGAGCGCGCCCAGAGGTTGATGTCTTCTTCCGAGGAAATGCGATCAATTTCGGCCAGTTCTGCGGCGGTAAACTCAAGGTTCCCCACGGCCCCTGCGCAATCGATAACCTGCTCCGGCTTTGACGCGCCGATCAAGGCGGTGGTGATGCCGCCACCGCGCAACACCCAAGCAATCGCCATTTGCGCCAGCGTTTGGCCCCGTGCCTGCGCCATCTTGTCCAAAGCTGCGACGGATGCCAAAGCGCTGGGCGTGATCGTTTCGGGTTTTAGTGATTTACCCTGCGCGGCCCGGCTGCTTTCAGGAATTCCGCCCAGATATTTCTTGGTCAAAATCCCCTGTGCCAGTGGGGTAAAGGCGATAGACCCTACCCCAAGTTCGGCCAACGTGTCCTTTAGCCCATCTTTTTCGACCCAGCGGTTCAGCAAGTTATAGCTGGGCTGATGGATCACACAGGGTGTGCCCAAATCGCGCAAAATCGCCACCGCCTCACGCGTGCGAGCCGAATTATAGCTGGAAATCCCGACATAAAGCGCGCGACCTGACCGCACGATATGGTCAAGCGCGCCCATGGTTTCTTCCAGTGGCGTATCTGGGTCAAAGCGGTGCGAATAGAATATATCGACATAGTCCAAGCCCATCCGCTTCAATGACGCATCGCAAGACGCGATCAAATACTTGCGGCTGCCCCACTCGCCATAAGGGCCTTGCCACATGTTATAGCCTGCCTTGGAGGAAATGATCAGTTCATCCCGGTAGCCCCGGAAATCATTCGCCAGAATATCACCAAACGCCTCTTCGGCAGAACCGGGGGGCGGGCCATAGTTGTTGGCAAGGTCAAAATGCGTGATCCCATGGTCAAACGCCGTCTGGCAAATCGCGCGCTTGGTAGCATGCGGCGTATCATAGCCGAAATTATGCCACAGCCCCAGCGACACGGCTGGCAGCTGCAACCCTGACTTACCACAACGACGATAGGTCATCTTCGAATAGCGGTCTTCGGCGGGCATATATGGCATGGCTGACTCCTATATCTTGTATGGAAGTTTTGGGCCGATCGGGCAAAGAGTGCAACCCCGCCCTTTCATCTTCAAGGTGATTTATCAGTGCTGAGAAAGTGGTTGCAGATCATGTGATTGCCTGAATCTATTGCCACGAAGGCAGCATATGAGGGTTCAGGCATGATTTCGG
>Ga0075467_10002428_pt1 | contig 14676 bp, 5 predicted proteins | sample DEB08_DNA_9_FD_75067 | JGI IMG/M metagenome (GOLD analysis project Ga0075467, IMG submission 75067) | Aqueous microbial communities from the Delaware River and Bay under freshwater to marine salinity gradient to study organic matter... | ecosystem: Environmental > Aquatic > Marine > Coastal ... | reverse complement strand
GGAAATTGTTCCTGTAATTATTGCATCTGGTGACGCTGTACAATCTAAATCCTTAGTTAATACAGTACTTATTGTTAATGGTGGTAATGGTGGAATTGTATAAGACTCACTATAAGTACAATTGTTATCATCTCTAACTTGAAACGTATAAGTTCCAGGAGCTAGATTTAGAAAAACATTTGATGTTTGATATGCGGTTGCAGATACTGCTGGAGCAATAATTTGATACTCCAAAGGGGCTGTTCCTCCTGTTGTACTTGTTATTGTTACATCTGCTGTCAATGCTGGACAACTTAAAGGTGTATTACTAAACGTTAAATCTGTTGGTGGATCTAATGGGTCTATTGTAATTGGTGCTGCGATAAATGTACAGCTATTAGCATCGCTAACAGTTATAATATAAGTACCTGCTGTTAAGCCAGTAAAAGTATTTCCAGGTTGAAACGTAATCCCATCAATACTATACATATATGGAGGTGTTCCTCCTGTGACTCCTGAAACTGTAATAACTCCATCAGTTGTACATGTATAATTTGTGGTTAATGTTGCAGTAGCATCAACAGTTGGAAGTGCTATTATGGTTACTGTTTGCGGTGCTGTGACGCAAACATCTGTTCCAAAAGTGTATTGTACTACTACCTCATAATCTCCGGTGGCAAGTCCTGTGAAAATTGACGAGTTAAAGAATGTTACTCCTCCATCAATACTATATTCTAGCGTATTTCCATTAGGATTTGTTACATTAATACTTATTATACCAACATCTCCAGCATCTGAACATAAAATATCTGTCGTTGTAACATTAAAATCAGGAGGAGGTATTGCTTCTACAGTTATGATTGTTTCAGCCGAACAGTTATTAGAATCTACAACTGTTATATTATAAACTCCGGCTGACGTTACATTTATGATTGGAGTTGTTTGAAAAACCGTCGTACTATTTACAAAGTAGAAATATGGTGGTGTTCCTCCAACTGGAAAAACTGTAATCTCACCATCTGTACACGTTAAAGGTTGCGTCAGTGCAGCCGTAACTGTAAGCAGTGGAGGATTAATAATTTCAATATCCTCAGAAAAAATACAACCATCTTCAGTTGAAACGTTAACTGTATAAATCCCTGGGTTAAGGTTACTAAATGTATAATCACTTGCTACAATAGGTCCAACACTATTAACTAATGTTACTCCTTGATAAATTGAAAAGAAGTATTGCGGTTCTACATCATTGGCAGCAATATGAACACTTCCTAAATCACCATTACAATAAGGTTGCGTAATAATTGTTGAAACTGAAAAATCACGTTCTCTAATTTGAACATCAGGAACCGTGAAAATACATGGATTTGGTGTTACACCAACTTGTCTAATATATATTGTGTAAATACCTGGAGTTGTAATAGAAAAAATATTACTTGCTTGATAGGTTACACCATCAATACTGTACTCATAACCACTAGGCACATCATTTACAACAATTTCTCCAGGATTAGTACAAATAATATCTCTTGAGGTAACGGTAGGTATTAATAAGTTTGAATAAACATTAAAATAAAATTGGTTAAAACAACCGCCTTGATAATTCAATGTCAATCTGTACTGTCCAGCTGTATCAACCAAGTAATCTGGACCTGTTTCAACTTGGTTCCATGTACAAGTTGCATCTTCATTAGCACAATCTTGATCTGTAACCGCAGCACAACTAGATTCATCTAATACTTCCCAAATAATAGATGTCGCATCTGTTATATATGTTTGAATATACCTTGAGTCATTTGCACCACACAAGAAGATATTTGGTAATAATTTCCCGTCATTAGGACAAGTAACAATTTGATCGGCATAAGGAATAACAGGGTTTGGAATATTTGCACCAAAAGTAATAACGTTATATTCTTGTTCAATAGATTGACAAGGAGCAATAGCTGTATTAAATGAATAATAAGTTCCAGTATTTGTAACAGTTATAGATTGTGTTGTACCAATTTCTGGAGTACCAGTAGGGCTTGTTGACCACGAATATGAATCATACCCATCTCCCGCAGTTAAGACTACACTATCACCACACAATATTACATCTTCAGTAAATACGCAATCAAGATCTGCTAAGAAATTAGTTGCAGAAGGCGTTAATAAACAACCTGTATTGCTACTTATGCTTGGATCATCTGTAATAACAAATGTAGGATTTAATGTTCCATAATAAGTTGCAAACGCTTGGTTGGTAATAATATTAGAACAAGCATCAGTTAACAAGCTACATGACTCTACAACAGTTACTTTAAAACGAATTTCTAAAACTGGGTCATTCTCTTCAACTACAGATTCATCAATTCTAAATACAATTTCTCTAGTCGTAGGATTATAACTTTCCACTGTCACACCAGGAGGTAATGATACTATATCTGCTGGATAATTAAATACAATATTGATTGGGAGAATATCTCTTATAGTAATATTTGTTGCATCATCATTTCCTGTATTCTGAAAACCAATTACATAATTTAGTTCATCACCAAGGCTTACCTCTTGCCCACCAATATTATTGCCAAAAGTATCTTCAACTATTTTTGTAAGAACTAAATTGGGTTCAATAATTTCGACGGCAAAGGCGAAGAAGTATTCAAAATAAACATCTTGAGTACTTTCCAATCGAACAGTTGCATTAGTTGCATCGTTGGCAATAACAGTATTTCCAGGATTTGGAACCACCATAACACCAGTGTCAAATCCGAGTGTGTTAGTACTATTAGGGACTCGATTGGTTACTGGAGTAGCATCCAATCGCGTTACTGAACTATTAAAGAAATTATTTGCAGGTCGATCTACAGCTGACAGGTTTACACCGTTAAGTTGCATTCGATCATTTTGAATTGGACTATCACCTTCTAAAGCTGCGAATGCAAAATTTGCTCTAACAGGTGCTGGTGCTGGTACAGTTCTAAATCCTGAAATTGGGACATCTAAATTAACTGAACTACTAATAGCACTAAATCCATCAAAACTAGTGATAGATTTTCCAGGCATTGTAGGATCTTCATAAACTACAAAAAGTGACCATCCAGCCGAATAACCTGTTCCGTTATAAGGATCAAAAGAACCTGTTTCACCTTCTGCACTTGATACATTTGCAACTGTATATGTTCCTAAATCATTTGCAAAACCGTTAACAATACTTGTAACATCGGCATAACAAGAGTATGGGAACGAACTTCCAGTTGCTGTACCAGCTGCATCATAAATTATGGTTCCTGTTACATCATTGTATCCACCAGTTGGCCCTCTAAATTTAACTTCTGTAATAGGTTCTGAACCACTTGAAACGGCTCCCCAATATAAACCTGCATGAATTATTCTATAACAATTAGGATTTGGAATTTCTAAATCTGCACTTGTTGAACTAAATGTTGAAGCATCTCCATCAATATCAATATAGCGCATATCAACATTATGATTATATACTGTATTATCATTAAAAGCATTGTTATCAGGTCCTAAAATATTATTTCCAATTAGAACAATATCACCTTTAACATCTTGATCAAATCTTGGTGTAAATGGTACATAATTTTGTGCAAAAGATTGCAAACCAAAGCATAGCATTAAAATGACTAGGCTAATCTTAACATAAGTAGGTTTTTTCATGATTATATATATTTTACACTTTTTTCTTCGTGGGGATTCGCTGAAAAAAATGTTCGCTCTTTTTCTTTTTATAAAAGTCAATCGTTAATATACCAAATCTAATCAAAACTCCTATGAAACACTAAAATAATCGATGAAATACCATCTTAATAAAGTTTTTTCTTACAAATATTCTACATTAGCACACTTCAATGTATTTATTACTACTCATCACATAAACAAGGACAAATAATTGGATAAAATTAAGTTATGGTGTTTTTACAATTTTACTAGTCGAGCAATTGTTGAAGAATCATTATAGTTATGAGAAATATATATTATGATCAAAACTGAATTATAATTATACATGTAGTTATCTGGTCACAAAATATTGTTACCAAAAAAAGAGGAAGTCTTATTTTACTTCTTAATCAAATCTAGGTTTAGAGTATATATTTTTGTACCATAGATTTCAAAACCAGTGAACATTGATTAAACAACTAAGCAAATCTTAAATAAGTTGGTTATTTTATGAAGGTATTTATTTGACACTTTTTCGTGGGGCAACAGGAAAAAATGTATATCTAACTAACTCTGTCTTATTTTTCAATTTTAACGATAGACATCTTACTATTATAAGGCAAACTATTACTTGCTTGCATTGCCTTTTTAGCCGTCTCTATATTGCTAAATTTTTCATAGTAAATAAAATATTTACTTGAATTAACATCATAGAAGAAATCTACATTTGCTTGTCCTGCTGAAATTGCTTTGGTTAAAAATTCATTTCTTTTATTAACATCACTATGCACTGCAAGTACTACATAGTATCCTTGATCTATATTCTTAACATCTTTTACAATTTGTATATTATCAAGAACACGCTCTTCACCAAAATCAAAATCTTCTTCTTTTAATAGTCGATTTGTACCAATATCTGTACTCTGTTTTATTTGATTAAGAGTTATTCTATCTTTTTGATATCTATCTTCTTCATTATCAAAAAGTGCTTTCTTAATTCTTCTATTACGCTCGAATTCTAAATCAACATCAATTTTTTCTAGTCTTGAAACTAATGTTGTTTTTGCTCTTAACGATTGTTCTTGTTCGTTTTTTAATTGTTGAATAGTATTGCTATAATATTGATTGGTTGCGTCATTTTTATTTGATACAGTTTTAAGCCTATCATTATATTGCTTCTCTAATTCTATTATGTTGTTATTTCTTTCTTTAATAGCATTATCAACATCAATTTTTAAAGCTTCTAAAGCTTTGTTTTGTGACGCTACACTTTTAAATGGCTTTGGTTCTAGATAAATACCTTGTTCGCTTAAATCGTTTTCTTCTTTTAAATCTTTAAGATCTTTATTCTTACCTTCAATAGCTGTATCTAATCTATTAAGTAAATCCTCTTGTTTTAACTTAGAAGCTTTGGCTAGTTCTGTAATATTATACATTGCTTTTGCTAGATCATCTTTATGAGTAATTTCTAATAAAACTGCTTCTTCAGCTTCTAATCGTTCTCTTTTAGCTTTTGCTTGCAGCTCTATTTCTTTCAATTTTTCTTCAGCGATTTGAGCTTCCACTTTCGCTTTTGCTATTTTTGCTTCTTCTTCTTGTTTAGCCTTAGCTACTAATTCTATAGATTTTAGTTCTTCAGCTTTAATACGTGCTTCTTCATCTGCCTTAGCTTTTGCCACTGCTTCTGCTTGAGCTGCTGTTTTTGCTTCTTCGTCTTTCTTGGCTTGAGTTGCTAGCTCTATAGCTTTAAGTTCTTCGGCTTTAATACGTGCTTCTTCGACTGCTTTAGCTTTTGCCACTGCTTCTGCTTGTGCTGCTGTTTTTGCTTCTTCGTCTTTCTTGGCTTGAGCTGCTAGCTCTATAGCCTTGAGTTCTTCGGCTTTAATACGTGCATCTTCGACTGCTTTAGCTTGTGCTACTGCTTCGGCTTGTGCTACTAGTTTTGCTTCTTCTTCTTTCTTGGTTTTAGCTGCTAATTCTATAGCTTTTAGTTCTTCAGCTTTAATACGTGCTTCTTCATCTGCTTTAGCTTTTGCTACTGCTTCGGCTTGTGCTACTAATTTTGCTTCTTCTTCTTTCTTGGTTTTAGCCGCTAATTCTATAGCATTTAAGTCTTCAGCTTTAATACGTGCTTCCTCATCCGCTTTGGCTTTTGCCACTGCTTCTGCTTGTACTGTTAGTTTTGCTTCTTCGGCTTTCTTAGCTTGAGCTGCTAGCTCTATAGCTTTAAGTTCTTCGGCTTTAACACGTGCTTCTTCGTCTGCTTTGGCTTTTGCCGTTGCATCTGCTTGTGCAACTAATTTAGCTTCTTCGTCTGCCTTAGCTTTTGCCTCAACTCGTTTTGCCCTATCTGCAGCGCTCTCAGTTGGTTTTGCTAATACTCTTTTTCGTTTTTTAGGAAGTATAAGTGCTACCTCCTCATCATTGCCTCCATAATAGTAGTTTTCCTTATTTTCAAATCTGAAAGCTAAAGTAATCTCATGTGAAGATCCAAATACTTCCAATTCTCCTATAGTTTTTTCGAAATTATACTCAATTGCAATTTGTGATGTAATATTTAAACCTAGTCCGCCTGAAACTCCATAGGTAGTATTATAACCAATTTGTCCCCAAATACCTTTAGGGACTGTAAGCATAGCTATACCAGAAATAATAGTTTGATCTTTTTTAAATTCTGATCTGACTAAAGTTGAAAACTTACTCTCATCAAAAAAGCCTCCAGAATCCATATAGCCTGTGTACATTACATGTGCTTGAATACTTTGTTGAGGATCTTCTTCAATTAACTCAGAAGATTGCATATTATATTGTACCAAATTGTTTATAGATAATCCCAAATCAAAAAATTGGGTTCCATAATTAATACCAGGACTGATGCTTAATAAAAAATTTGATGGAATATTATTTAAAGATGGATCAGGAACATTCGTAACAACTTTACCTTCATTAATCCCACTTTTATAAAATCCTAAATTCATACCAAAAGTTAAGTTACTTTCTTGTTGAAGTCTAGCGTTGTATGCGAAATTCAAAATCCCTCCAAAAGAAGTTAAAACGCCATAATTTTGTTGAAACATTCCAACTCCAATACCAATGTTTTCTCTAAATCTTCCTGAATAACTAGCTAAATAAGTTAATGGTGCATCATCAAACTGAACCCATTCTCTTTTATTAGTAAAACTGATATACTTATTTTGTTCTCTTACAAAACTAAAAGTTGGATTAATATTAAATCTATTAAACCTTAAAGAATTTCTTACTGGGATTGCAAGCGAAGCCACTCCATCTTCTTGCGAATAGGAAAGCTGCGTTGTGCAGAAAAAAATCAATATGATTAATAAACTAATTTTCACTTTATTTAATTACTGTTATTGATCCCTTTTTTGTTTTATTATTTTGAGTTGTAATCATATAATAATAAACAGGGTTTACATTTTTAAAATTCAATTGATCTTGCGGCCAATTATTTTGATAATCATTTGTTTTGAAAACTACTTTGCCATAAGCATCCATAATAATAACTTCGGTATTTGTTCCAGAGACAAATTCTTGAGGAATCGTCCATGTATCATTAATGCTATCACCATTTGGGCTTATTAAATTTGGAATGTTTGCTACATCTGGAAAAGGTTCGCTAATAGAGAACATAAATTCTTCTGAAGCATTACAACCTATGGTTTGTGTAACAACAACTTTATAATTACCAGGAGTTGAAGCTTCATAATTACTATCTATGGCTCCTGCTATAACATTATTATTTAAATACCACATATATTCAGGGCTGTTTGCTGTTGTACTTACTGTAACCATTAACGTCTCGCCTTCTTCCAAGAAGTTTGTTTCATCAACATTAATACTACTTGAGAAGCCTGTGTTTTCAAGATCAATTGAAGCACTAGCAGTACAATCCCCTAGGTCTACATTAACTTCGTAAGTACCAGATTCATTTGTAACCAACATTTGTTCTGTGGCATCTGTAATAACTTCTCCGTTTAGAAACCATTGGTAGCTATTTCCGTTTATTGCACTTAAAGTTGTAGATCCTTGTGTTGAACAGTAAGGATTTCCAAGGCTAGAATTAATTGTAGATGCAGTATTACCTGAAGATGCTTCGCTTACGGTTACTCTATTTGAAAAAGAATTAGAGGTACATGAACCATAATCCGTTTCTACAAAATAAGTCCCAGGCTCAGTGACTAATAAAGTTTCTCCATATTCAACAAAAACTGATGTTGTCGGACTTGTTTCTTTGAACCACTTATAAGTTAATGAAGGATATTGTAAAGGTGAATTGTTATCAGCATTACCAGGATTATCAATACTTAATAAATAACTACTTCCGGAACAATAAACAGCGGTTTCTATTAAATTATTAATTGAAAATGGTTCGTCTTGAACTTTATAATATGCAGGAAAAGATACTGAACCTGTACTTGTAGCCACTGGAGCAGTACTTTTTATTCTAACTTTATAAGTTTCACCAGCAGTTGTTGTTGGCAATGAAAACCCTAAAGTTGCTGGAGATGAGGTAACGACTCCTTGAGCAGATGCATAAACGGTTGTTGAACCAGCAAAACTTCCTGAGTCATCAGAAAGTTCTATAATAAATTGATTTGTTGGGTTTAATCCCGATTCGGGAGAAAACGTAAATGTTACATAATACGTATTAAAAGTTTCGCTTGCACATGCTTGACTAAAACCCAAACTGGGTGTACCAATTACTATTTGTGCATTAATCGTAAAAGTTAAAGTATAAATAAAGAAAATTATTATAGTAAAGCTTCTCATCATATAATATCTTATTCAAGTCAAGTGCTTTGAATTAAAAATAAATTTTATTAATTATTAATCATCGTTTGATGCGACTATTCGATTGATACGCAATCTAAAATCAGGCCTCTTATCTGTATCAGTATTAATAAATGTTTCTGAATCATTGCCTTTAGAATATACATTTAAGAAAGATCTATTCCCATACCAATTTTCTAGATCGTCATTATTAGAATTATACTCAACAAAAATATTTCCATTACAATTATTAAAATACATATCTGTTAATTTGATGTTTTCTAGATTTTCTTGATTGATAACTATTTCATCATCAAATAATACTGCTGGATTGAATCCAGAGATAACACTCTTATTCAAATCTAAAGAAGTGTTTTGTCCTATAAATACTGCTTCCTTAACTAAGCCTTTCTGAATATCTGATTCTAAATTGTCACTACCATTTATTAATGTTAAATTTTGAGCTACAACTGATGTTGATTTTTTGGTAAAATCAACTTCTTCTCTTTTATCATAAGATAATATTTGCAAACATCGCGATCCATCTCTGCTGGACACATAAGGAGATCTAACAGCTAATGCATTATACAATTTGGTTTGAGTGCCATAATTAAACTTATAATCATTTCCATTAGATTTATAAGACACTAAATTTTCCATTATAACTTCTCCTCCTAATACTTCGAAAGAATTACCAGCAGAATAACTTACCATAATATTTTCCAAAATTGTTTGGTTTCCAATACTTGCCAATAGCAATCCATTAAAATTACCAACACTTTTAGCTTTTTTTCCAGCATATTCAATTCTTACATATTTTAAAACACCAGATGAGTCGTAATTATTTTCACCGCCATGATTAGTAAATCCATATTCTGAAGAATCCAATTCTGGATAATAAGAAGCAACAGAGCCATTCCCAAATTTATTACTAGGTGCATCTCCAAGAATTATTATACCTCCCCAATCTCCTGATCGTTTAACGCCTCTATTTGAAGTAAAAACAATGGGATCGGTTTCTTCACCAATTGCAACAATTTTTGATCCTCTTGTAATTGTAAGTGATGCTTTAGAATCGTAATCGCCAATAATTACAGTTCCTGGCTCAATAGTTAGTGTTGCATTTTCAGTAACAAATACACTACCCATAAGCATATAAGTATTTTTCTTAGACAAAGTAATATCTTGAGTTATATTACCAGCTATTATTTGATTAGGTTCGCCATATTCAACAGAATTTGCACTGAATTCAGTCCAATTATTCAGCCAATTATTAATTCCTACGATTCCCTTTTCTTGTTGTGCAGAAACTGTAAGGGCAACAAAGAATAACAAGTAAGTAATTTGAGTAAAGTTTTTCATAACATTAAATTTCAAAATTATATTCATATAATAATAGCTCAAACTTATCGTTTTTACCTATTAAATGCAAATTTATTCGTTGAACTACAATTTAAAATATGTATTTTCCTCCATATATTGAAATGATTTAGACTAATAACAAAAATTAAAACCCTATATTCTTTGAAAAAAATATCTAAACTTAAATATGAAATTGTAAAGAGTAGAAAAAGAACCTAAATCTGAGTAATTAAATTTTACAGGTACAACTAACTATTTCATTAAAAAATAATTAGCTTTTAGAATCTAAATTATTGAGGTGCAAAAGTTTGAATAATGAAAATAACAAAAAGTTATTCTGTTCGAACTATTAAATAAATAATTTCAAACAAATTAATACTTTCATAATATCTAAAACCAATTTTAATTGGCTTGAAACTCATTGTATTCATGAAGTAGTTTCATAGTTTCTTCATAAAACAAAATGGCTCCAATTAAGTTACTTTTATCACTATATGGTAACATTTGCTTTTGAAAATCTACAATAATTCCAAGAAACTCGTCAGTTGCATCAACCTTATCTTCAAGAATATTTCTATTTTCTTTTGTGTTAGGAATACCAAAGGTAGACATCGTCTTGCCTGGTTTGGTAGCGAAGGCTATATAAGGCAAAGTTTGAACAAGGCTTTCTATACGTTCAATGTATAAACCAAGCAACTCACCTTTTTCCATCCTGTTCAGTTCTTCTTTATTGTGGTATTTTTTAATAGACACTTTAGAGCTAATAATACTTTGCGGCTCATTTTTTTGTGCAAAACCAAGCGCTACGACAAATAAAAAACTAAATAAAATAAGCTTTTTCATAATTAAGATTTAAGGGTTCTATATCGCAAATTTATGCAATTAATCGGAAAAAACAAGCGTTTTATCGATTATTTTATAAAATAACATCAATATTTATGTTTAGTATTAGGTAAATCACAGCAAAATTTGGAGAGTATTTCATTTTTTTTCAACCAAACTACTTAATTTTCAGAGCTATTTACATTTCAACATCTAAATATATCGAGTTAAACGATTTAATTTATTTTGACTTTCTAGTTAAAGGAATTGCCAAGAAATAATTATATTTAGTCACTTAATACTTTTCACTTTAAACCAACCTCATGAAAAATTATTTCAGCTACTTTCTAGCCCTATTATTTTTAGTCAATTTAAACCTTAATGCGCAAATTCCCAAACCTTCGGAAACATTTGGTTTTGAAGTTGGTGCCGATTATAAATTGGCTGATTACGACCAAATGCTTACATATTATGAAAAATTAGCAGCATCTACTAATCGTGTACAAATGATTGAAATAGGAAAGTCGGTTATGGGACGTCCTATTAAACTTGTATTTATTTCTAGTGAAGAGAATATGAAATCACTTGAAAAATGGCGTACAATTAGTGAAAAATTATCAAGAGCTCGGATTCCTGCTGATGAAGCAAAAAAACTTTCAGTGGAAGGAAAAGCAATTATTTGGTTTGATGGCGGAATGCACGCCACAGAAAGTGCTCATGCACAAATGACCTCTGAACTTATGTGGAGAATTGCTTCAGAAGAGTCTGACGAAATGAAAAAAATAAGAGATAACGTTATTACTTTAGTGGTGCCAGTTATTAATCCAGATGGTGTTGATATTGTAGTTGATTGGTATAAGAAAAATCTCGGTACACCTTATGAAACAACTGGTCCACCTGTTCTATATCAAAAATACGTTGGACACGATAACAATAGAGATTGGTTTATGAACAATATGCCAGAAACTAAGGCCGTTACAACAGTTTTATATAATCAATGGTATCCTCAAATTGTACACAATCATCACCAAACATCACCTTCATGGGCAAGAATATTTTTACCTCCTTTTAGAAGTCCTGTAAATCCAAACATTCATCCTGGAGTAACAACTGGAGTCAACCTTGTTGGTACTGCAATGGCAAATAGATTTGCTATGAAAAAAATGCCTGGAGTTATTTCTGGAACCTCTTTTAGTATGTTTTGGAATGGAGGTATGAGAACAACACCATATTATCATAATCAAATAGGGATTTTAACTGAAGTAGCACACGCTACTCCTACTCCACGTTATTATGATCCTAAAAAGAAACCTAAAAATGTTGGAGGCAATTCATCAAATGGTACCGAAATATTTTATCCATATCCTTGGGAAGGTGGAGAATCACATTTCAGAGATGCTGTAGATTATATGCTAATGGCTTCAATGGGTATTTTAGATTTAGCTGCTGACAAAAAAGATGAATTCTTATATAACATCTATGATATGGGCAAAGATGCTATTGAAAACAAAAAAGAAGCATTTGCCTATATTATCCCTAAAGAACAATGGAATCCAAGCGAGGCTATAAATTTGGCAAACATATTAATGCAAGGAGGACTCGAAGCTCATAAAGCTACAAGCTCATTTAGTATTGGTGATAAAAGCTATGAAGCTGGCTCTATAATTTTATATGGTGCTCAAGCTTTTAGACCTTACCTCACTGATTTGATGGAAAAGCAAGATTACCCAGATCAATTTTTATATCCAGGAGGACCACCACAACCACCTTATGATTTGGCTGGTTGGACATTACCAATGCAAATGGGAGTTTCAGTAGATAGAATTGATGAATCCTTTAGCACAAATGCGAATTTAATTACATCAAAATTAAAATACAATGAAGGAACAGTAAATGGTAATGGACACTATATTTTTTCAAATAAAGATAATTTAAGTGCCTTGGCTGTTAATAGACTTCAGAAAGCTGGGTATACTGTTGGACAATTAAAAACCGATTATAACGGTAATTCAGTTGGATCATTTGTAGTGAACGGAAAAGGAAGTTTAAAAAATGAGATTTCCAAACTAAGTAAAGAATTAGGTATTGACTTCACAGGAATTGGTGATTTAGATAATACAAAGTATAAAGAGTTAAGCAAAATTAAGGTTGGACTTTACAAATCTTGGCAAGCAAATATGGATGAGGGTTGGACCAGATGGATGCTAGAACAATTTGAATTTGATATTGACACCTTACATAATACAGACATAAAAAACGGAAAACTATCACAATATAGTGCCATTATATTTCCATCACAAAGCCCTAATGGGATTTTACATGGATATCGCAAAAACTCTATGCCAGACAAGTTTACTGGAGGAATTGGATTAGATGGAATGTCAAAAATAGATCAATATGCAAAATCTGGAGGAACCATTGTATTCTTTGACTCTGCAAGTGATTTGGCTATTGAGCAATTAGGCCTACCTGTGCGCAATGTTACTTCAAATTTATCGTCAAGCGACTTTTTTATTCCTGGCTCGTTAATTAGAATGAAAGTAGAAACTAGTAACCCTTTAGCCTATGGAATGATGGAAGAAGTTGCAGCTTCTTTCAATAGAAGTAGTGCATTTCAAACCATTACACAGCGAAAATCTGGTGAAGGCGGAACTGAAGATATCGCAGATGCTCCAAAGGCTAATGTTAATGAAGTAGCTTCTTACGCATCAGAGGACCTTTTAATGAGTGGTTGGGCAATGGGAGAAGAGCGATATTTGAAAGATAAAAGTGCAATGATGCATATACCTCATGATAAAGGAAACATCATTCTCTTTGGGTTTCGTCCACAATTTAGAGGACAGCCAAGAGGCACATATAAATTGATTTTCAATTCCATTTATATGGGAGCAAAAAAATAGGCAAAACTATCTGTATTAAATAATTCTAAACATAATCTTATTAGCTTATGGGTCAATAATATTATGTTTAGAATTCAATACTATTTTAATTTATTACATTTACTCAGTATTCAAAAGGATAGTATATTTAACCTTATAAAAACCTCATGAAATTTAAACTTTTCCCTGAACGACTATCATTACTAAAAACTTTTATTCTTATATTTTTATGCTTTTCATTTTTAATACGATTATCTTTTCTAATTTGGAACTTTAGCGAAGTAGATACATCATTTTTTAAAATTGGAAACACCTTTATTATTGGATTTTTATTTGATATGGGAACGGTTTCATTTTTCACCATTCCTTACCTGATATACTTATTAATTATTCCTCAAAAATGGCACGGAAGCATCCTAGATAAAATCATTACCTATTTTGCCTATTCTATTGGTCTGCTTATTTTTATTTTTTCTTTTTTAGCAGAATTAACCTTTTGGGAAGAATTCAATAGAAGATTTAACTTTATAGCTGTTGATTATTTGGTATATACGAATGAAGTTACAAAAAACATTCAGGAGTCTTATCCAGTTCCATTACTGTTGCTTTTAGTTTTTTCAATACTATTTGTTTTACTATGGATAACAAAAAGGAGAAAAGCTTTCACTAAAACATTCAATAATGAAACTAGTTTTAAATCAAAACTTCCAGCTGTTATCACATTTATTATTATTCCTATAATTTTTGGATTATTGATAACTAGCAAACAAGCTGAACAATTTGATAATAGATATAATAACGAATTAGCAAAAACCGGCATTTACTCATTCTTTGCTGCCTTTAGAAATAATGAACTATCATATAAAGAGTTTTATAATACTATCGAAGTAGATCAAGCATTAAAGAATGTAAAACAAGCATACAAGAAGGATAATTTATTAAAACCTGAAGCCAATTCTATTTATCGATCTATCACTAATTCAGATAGCATCAATAAACCTTTAAAACCTAATGTCATATTTATATGTATTGAAAGTTTGAGTGGCAAATATCTAAGCGCATTTGGAAGTGACTTAAATATCACTCCAAACTTAGATTCATTAGCAAATAAAAGCGTATTTTTTAATAACCTTTATGCCACTGGAACTAGAACTATTCGTGGTATGGAAGCTATAACTTTATC
>Ga0075467_10002427_pt1 | contig 14679 bp, 22 predicted proteins | sample DEB08_DNA_9_FD_75067 | JGI IMG/M metagenome (GOLD analysis project Ga0075467, IMG submission 75067) | Aqueous microbial communities from the Delaware River and Bay under freshwater to marine salinity gradient to study organic matter... | ecosystem: Environmental > Aquatic > Marine > Coastal ... | reverse complement strand
TACAGATTCACTGAGGCAGAGGCAGTATCAGATGCTAAAGATGAGTACGAAGAGACAGGCGATAACGTACTACAGTTTACTAATGAGATGTGCGAAGGTGATGCAAGCGCAACTATGGAAATGGATACACGTACAATCTATAGGTGTTACGCAGCTTGGTGTGATGATAACAGAATTAGATTCTGTGGCTATGGTTCATTCGCTAAGAGATTCGGCAAGCATATCAAAAGGTCATGGGCTGAGGTAGAAACTAAACGTAAAAAGGTAGGTGCTTCTAAGATAACTCTTTACACAGGGCTTAAGATTCACGCTACACAGGAGCATATATGAACAAGAGAGTAATTCCCCTAGAACTTACTATATGGGTAGATGATAAGGTACATAAAGTTTTTTTAAAGGGTGAGGGAGGTTCAAGTAGAACGTGGGCACGTAGGTATAGAAATATGATACAGCACTATGAGTACCTAAAGGCAAATGCAACTAACAAACAGAAGAGGGACGAGTTAAGGGGATATGAGGAATGTATGAAGAACTTTTATTCTGCTACAGGACAGAACTCTGTACTAAGGAAATAATATGAAATTTAAATTAGACCCATACCAGTGGCAACATAAAGCACTGGCGATGAGTAATGAACAAACTAATATGGCACTGCTTGCAGATATGGGAACAGGTAAGACAGGTGCAATGATAAATATTTTACGCCTTAGGTATGGTGAGAAGGGTAGGATAATGAGGACACTAATACTGTCACCACTCGTTACACTATTCAATTGGAAAGATGAGTTCGAGAAGCACAGTTACATACACCCACAAAATGTACACGTACTGTACGGTGGGACAGCTAAGAAAGAGAAGGCGTTTCATAGGGCTAATGACTTTGACCCTAACCAGATACTGCTTATGAACTACGAGGGTATGATCTCTCCGAAGATGCTTAAGTTAATTGATGATTGGAAGCCAGAGATAATTGTACTGGACGAGTCACATTACTGTAAGAACTACAAGACAAAGCGTAGCAAGAATATATTTGCAGTAAGGCAACACGCTGAGCACTGCTACATTATGACAGGTACACCGATGACTAACGACATCCCTGACTTGTTCATGCAGTATAAGATTCTTGATGGTGGCGAGACGTTTGGTACTAACTTCTTTGTATTCCAACGCAAGTTTATGGTCGATCAGAATAGTGCTTGGGCACATCAACAGAATCACTTTCCTAAGTGGGTAGCTAGACCAGACAAGATGGAAGAGATCAATGGCTTAGTATATTCCAAGGCTATTAGGGTTACTAAGGACGAGACACTTGACCTACCTCCACTAAGGAACATCACTTATAAGATTCCTCTATCTGCTAAGCAACAGAAATACTACAAGGAAATGGAGCGAGACTTCTTAGTATTTGTAGAAGAGGGAGAGAAGAAAGGTATAGCAGTAGCACAGCTTGCAGTAACCAAGGCACTCCGATTACAGCAGATCGTAACAGGGTTTGTTGTTGATGAGGACAAGCAGGTAATTGAGATTGAAGATAACCCAAGATTAACTGCGCTAAAAGATTTAATTAGTTCTTTACATGTTAATCATAAGGTGATAGTCTGGTGTTCGTTCATACATAATTATAAACAAATAGGTGCCATGTTAGAAAAGCTAGGTGTTAAACATAACTTTATTGTTGGTGGCATGAGCCTTCCTGAGAAGCGTGATGCGATGGATGCTTTCAATAAGGATACTGAGACAAGGGTTATAGTGTGTAACCGTAAGGCAGGGGGCATAGGGATTAATCTAGTGGCCGCTGACTACTCGATAGTATACTCACGTAACTTCTCACTTGAAGAAGAACTACAATCCAGAGATAGAAACTATCGTGGGGGTAGTGAGATACATGAACAAATAACACGAATCAACTTGGTCGCTGCGGATACAGTGGACGAGAGGACAACAGAAGCCTTACTAGCTAAGAAGAAAGTAAGCGATAACATATTACATTACGTCAAAGGAGTAGAGAAATGATTGTAAGTAAAAAGAAGTACGATGCACTAGCCGACAGGGTGGCTGCATATGAAGAGAGAAACAATAACCAACTTAAGGTTATTGAAGCTAAAGAAGACAAGATCGAAGAGCTGAAAGAAGAACTTGGAGAGATTGAGAAGAGACTTAACAAAGAGTTCAATGACGAGAGAGCTATTGCCTACAAGACAATGGAGCTAGAGTTTAAGTCACAGTACATGACTAAGGAACAAGATATTAAGGACGAGTACCAAGCTAAGATGAACAAAGGTATTGAAGAGAACTTCACTAAACTTAAGGATTCTTTAGCTACTCTACACGAAGAGGGTAACGCCAACACTAAGTACCTTGAGAACATGAGCCTTAAATTAATGGACAGCTTTGGGAAGAACAGCGCAACAGCACTGGGATATAAAGACCCTAAGGATAAGTAATGTCTGGTCACGTATGCCAGAAATGTGGGTGCGATGTATTCACAATGAACAATGATAACGGCTATAGAATACCAGAATGTATGGGGTGTGGAAGTACTGCCCCACCAATTAAGTCAGGTATTAATAGAGCAAAAAATGATCCGCCGCCAGAGGATTTGCGGTGGAATCCTAAGAAGGCTGTCGATGAGTTCATCGGTAAAGCGCACTGGGATAAGCTACGTAAGGAGTGGTTAAATGAATGGAACAAACGAGTGGGATACACCGACAAAAGAAGTAAGCGTTAAGGAAATGGACAACGCTCTTATAAATTTGAGAGCAATCAAAGAAGAGTACGCAAGTGTAGATGCTATCGCCAAGGAATGTCACAAGAGATTGAAGGCAGCCGAGGGTGCAGTGATACAGATACTTAAGGACGCAGGCAAGGGTACATTTATAACAGAAGGTATTGGTAGAGCTACCATATCAGAGAAGTTATCTGTGGCCACACCTAAATCTATTGAGGAGAAGGTAGCTTTCTTTAACTGGATTGAGAATAATCTAGGCGAAGAAACAAGAGACGCATACATGACAGTGAGTTCAGCATCACTGAATAAATTTTACCAAGAACAATCAGACTTAGCGGCAGAACGTGGCGAAGTTTTAGAGATTGATGGGCTGCAACCTCCAACCTCACGATCTATATTAAGTTTTAGAAAGGCGTAATGACACGCTATTATCAACAATACAGGAGTCAACATGACTAAGAAAACAGAATCAGCAGTAACAGAAACTAAAGACACAGCAGTAGCAGGGGTAACACAAGACCTTGGAGCATGGGGTGAGAATCAAATGGACAGTAGAGATATTGTTCTTCCAAAGATTCTTTGTATGCAAGGGTTAAGTGTACTAGTGGCTGACGACAAGGCTAAGATGGGGGACTTTGTAGACTCTCTAAGTAACGAAGTGATTGGGTCTATCAACGAGCCAGTGAAGTTCATTCCGTTTCACATGGAGAAGATCTATATTATCTCTAAGAAAGAGAGCGGTGCTAACCGTTATGACTTCGACAGAATCGAACCAGTAACTAACCAAGACTATCCATTTACTAATGTGATTGATGGTACTGAGTTCAAGTATGAGTACACATTACAGTTCTATTGTTTAAGACCAGAGGATACATCGTTACCATACGTATTATCTTTCAAGTCTACTTCACTTAAGACAGGTAAAGTTCTTAGTACACAAATGTATGTACGTAACAGAGCGGCAGGGCTAGTACCTCCGGCATATGTTATGGAATTATCTGGGCGTAAAGAGAAGAATGACCAAGGAACTTTCGTAGTAATGGAAGTTAAGGCAGGGGCTAAGTCAACTGCTGACCAAGTAAATGAATGTCTTAACTGGTATAAGACTGTGCAATCAGGGGCTACTAAAGTATCTCATGAGGAAGCAACTAACCACCCAGAGACATCAAGTAAATTTTAATTCACGGGGGCTACGGCCCCCACATTTAAGGGGAACAACATGATTCAATTGAATAGACACAACGAAAAGAAGTTACCTGTATCGGTAAGAGATATGAGTGAAGAGCATTGGAAAGCCTTGAGAAAGCTTGCTGTGATAGCGGAGATGTCGCTACCAGAATACATAGCTCACCTAGTAGAGGAAGAACTTGAACGTTTTAATCACGGATGAGATACTCGAAGATGCTATTGCTGAAATCAGTATGGAACCAACACGCAGGTTTGGGGTTGACACCGAGACTTACGGCGTACATCACGACTCCAAGCTATTCGCAATACAGATCAGTACCGCCACAACCACTTACTATTTTAACTACCATGATTACATGGACGGAACTCCTATCCTTGATAGGAAATCTATTGTTAAACTTCAGCCCCTTTTTGAGGACGTACGAAACTTATGGTATATCTCTAATGCAAAGTTTGACCTTAGAAGAATCTCTATCGAGGGCATTGCAATCACAGGAAGTATACACTGCACAGTTATGTGTGAGAGATTTATCAACAATCAATACCTACAGCATGGGTTGGCGGCAGCACTTAAGAGAAGAGGTCACGCCAAGGATGATGCAGTAGAGAAATATATTAAAGAACATAAGCTATGGGCTTGGCGACAAGAGATAGGTAAGAAGACTAGAACCAAAGATAAATTTTACTGGAAAGTACCATTCAATATCATGTTTAAATATGGGTGTATTGATGCACGAGAAGTACGCTTCTTAGGTGAGGATCAACGCAAGGAACTCAAGGGAGAATCCTATTACGAGAACGACTTGAAACTAGAGAAGGTTTGCTTCGGTCTCGAAGAGACAGGGATTAAGGTCAGACAAAACTATGCACATGGGGGAATGGAATATGAACAAGGAAAGCAAGAAGAGTGTTCGAGAGAACTGGAGTTATTATCTGGAGTGCCATATAGAAGCGGCCCCAACTGGTTGTCGGCAGCCTTCGACAGATACGATGTGGCGTACCAACGTAACCCCAAGACAAATAACCCTGTCTTCGACAAGACAGCACTGGCAAAGATTGAACATCCAATCGCCAAACAAATTATTCAGTACCGACGACACGAAAAATATAGTGGAACGTACTATGCAACGTACGCCTACAACGAGGTAATCCATGCCCAGATTAAAATGCACGGGACAGATACGGGAAGGTTTAGCTACGCAGAACCCAACCTACAAAACGTACCTAAGGAAGAGAAGCTTGACCTATCAGTACCCTATCAAGTTCGAGGATGCTTTGAGCCAAGGGAAGACTTTGTATTCGTTATGGTTGACTTCGATCAACAAGAGTTCCGACTCCTCCTTGACTACGCAGGAGAGCATGATCTTATCAAAAGAATTAATGATGATGGGGAGGATGTCCACCAAGCCACAGCAGATATGGTTGGGGTTTCTAGAACAGAGGCCAAGACACTTAACTTTGGATTACTGTATGGAATGGGTGAGGGCAAACTCGCTGTGGCACTGGGACTTCCAACGTACACTGAGCGACATAAGAAAACAGGTGAGCTTATCACCAAGTCTAGAGAAGCACGAGCTATCAAAGACCAATACTTTGCTAGGCTCCCTAACGTACAGAGACTCATCAGGGAAATTATTAACACGGCTGAGAAACGGAAGTATATTAAAACTTGGGTCGGAAGAAAGCTTCACTTCCCACGCAAAGAGATGTGCTACAAAGCACCGAACCATCTCATCCAAGGAGGATGTGGAGATATTGCGAGGCACGCAATGGTAAGCCTACAACATAACGTATTAGATGGATTGAAGTCACGTATGTTAATACAAGTACACGATGAGATACTCTTCGAGGTACACAAGTCAGAGCTTGGTATAGTTGACGCTTTGGTGTATGAGATGGAGAATACCTACATACCATATAACAATATGAGAATGACCTGCGGTGTAGAACACAGTTGGGTATCATGGGGGAAGAGAGATGTCGTTGACGGAAAGCCAGTTCCAAAAAATAGTTAAGAAGAAATTAGATAAGGTCGAAGGCCTGTACTATTTTGTTAAAGAAGCAAAAGCGATTCGAGGTATTCCCGATATCGTTGGTTGCCACCGTGGTCACTTCTTTGCAATGGAGCTGAAAAAGTCTGAGAGTGAAGCTCAAAAAAATACTGGGCGAATTGTTCTCCAACGTTACACCTTGAGACAAATAGGGCTTGCCCATGGACTTGGATATTTAGTTCATCCGGATAATCTTGATGAAGTTCTAGCTGATTTATTGAAGAGATGTAGCCGAAAAGTTTTCCTTCCATAGAATAATCTTATCATTACTCTTAAGGACTTTGCGAATTTCTTTTCTAAATACTTTGTACTTGACACCACGCCTTAGATACCTGAGGATAGTGCCCCAATCATCTGGTGATAACATAATATATTTGTTTGTGTCTTCGATGTTTAGTGTACTGTCTTCACCTGTCTGGTTGTTATTACAGTATACGGCCATACGAGGTTGGTCATGCACACACAATGTAATGTCTGGTTGTCTGGATAAACCTGCACAACTACTAAGGAAGAAGATTCCTAAGAGCAGCCCTAATCTCTTCGGGCGTATGTACTTGCTTAAGCTGATTAACTTTTTGCTTGATGTCTTTGACTGTCTTGCGTTCCTCATTCCAATCCTTGATCCATTCCATAAGGACAGAGGCTAGTCTTTCGACTAACCCTATACCTATAGCTGTAAGTATTTTACTTAGCATCTACTTCACCGTCGATCTTGTCAACAAGATTAGCAAGACCTTTTCTAACGTCGTCTTCTACTCCTGCCCATAACATCTTAGCGTACTTGTTTTGGTTAGCGTAGTGACCTACGATGTCTAAAGCCAATTGACCCAGTGCACCTGCTGATTCCTCAGCAATATCCAATCCACGTTTCTTTGCCATGTCTAGTAATTCTTTGTTTTCCATACTGTCCTCCAGTTATTTTGATTCAAGGTGGCTTAGCACTTGCTTCTGCCCACCCTCTAAACTATGTAATCTTTCACGTACTTTGTCTAGCTCGTCCGAATTTTTCTTAGCTACGTACTCAGTATTATCGTGCTTGGTAATAACAGTAGATAGTTTGATATTCATATCAGTCATACTGCCGCTCATCTTCTTAACATCGTCCTTCATATCTCTGAAGTACATTACTAAGATAGCACCAAGAGCAGTTAAGACAATCTCAAACCAATTTATATCCATTGTTAATCCTCCAAACATGCTTCGTAAATCTCGTAACAATAATCATCACAAGGTAGCTTTAGGTAATTATCCGTACAGTATTTAAACTTATCGAACATAGCTTCCTCGGCAATACTTCTAGTCTGCTTATCCATAGAGTCAAGTCCTTTGTTAAGAACCTGACCGCATGATGTAAGTAGTAATAGTATAAGTAGTTTCATATTATCCTTTAAAGAACGTACATTCTTGATTTTACGTTAGGGAAATTAAAACCACATGTACCAGATCCAAGGCTTACCCTAAGAACAAATGAATATGTGTAAGTTCCTGCAGGTGGAAAGTCAGTGAAGTGAAATCCACCAGAACTGGTAGCCGTAGCGTTATCAAATCCGGCTGCTTGTATTAAAGTCCCATTCCTAAGAAGTTGGTAAGTACATATAGCAGCGGTTCCATAGTACCATAATGCACTGTTGTTATTTATTAAAGGCGATGCGTAATGATTAAAGTTAACAACCTTACCTGCGCCTAAAGTTATAGGAGCAAATGTAACAGCCGTAACTGTGCCTGTAGTAGATGTAGAACTAAGTGCAACGTCCTGTAAATCACTAGCACCACCGCCACTGACAGTAGAACACTTAAACCCATTAGCCTCAGTAGAATCATACACAATGATCTCATCGTCAGCACAAGCAAGTGCTTCCACTTGAGCTGTACCATTGCTTGTAAGTAATCCACCCTTAGTTGTGATTGCGTTCTCAACTGGAGGTAGAGGGGGAAGTGCCGTGAACTGTGCAAATGCACTAGTACTTAATAATAATAATAAAAGTAATTTCATATAATCTCCTAATTAGTTTAAGTCAACATTTGGAGCAGTAGCTCCAGAAACTTCACACAATTTCATCCATGTTCCAAGTTGGCCAGTCTCTCCGCCTCTTGGTCTGAAAAAGAAAGTAGCTGATGCACCTGAGCGAAGTTGTAGTGATGTTGATGTAGCTTCAAAGGGTGCAGAAGTAGCAGATACGTTAGCCTGACCTCTTGTTTTTATGTTACTTCCCATATATAAGTTTACAATAGGAGAACCAGAAGCCTCAGAAAGAAATTCAACAATATAAACATTTCCAATAACCATTGTCATATCTACAAGTACTGTACCAAACGAAGCAGATATATTAGATAATAAATATTTCTGCTGACAGCTATAAGCAGACCCACCACTCGGAGCAGGGGCACATTTCACACCTGATACTTCAGTGGCATCCCACACAAGTAGCTCATCATCAGCACATGCAGCTTGGGTACCATTAGATGTACCGTTACTAGTTAGTAGTTCACCTTTACCAAGAACTCCTACAGCGTAGTAGTTTATTGGTGCAGATGGTATCGGTATAAATGCTGCGTTAGCACTAACCGTAAATAAAAATAATAAAAGTAGTTTCATATATTCTCCTATAGTCCTTGCTGAATTAATATTTTTGCGGCCGGAGAATTATTTATCCACCTGCACTCACCTTTGTTTGCCCTTAAACTAACCGAGTAAGAGATAGTATCCCCTGCTGTTACGGTGTTGTCGTCAATTACAGTAGGCATGGCTGCGTCTATCTCGACTACTGCCGCAACGCTATCTCTGTTCGCAATTACTGGACTAGCAACACCCACACCCCCACTTGGAGTCCTAGTTATAAGAAGAGAGCACTCAATCTGAGTGTTTGATGTGTTGGTAGCTATCCTAAAAAACCCAGTTGGTGTTATAGTTATAGGCTTACTAGATACAGCAGTAAAAGAAATACTAAACGCAGTCAAAGGTAGTGTAACAATTCCTGTATTTGAAGTCCCTCCTACAGAATAGTTAGTACCACCTGCAAAAACCTCATATAAAGGAGCTCCGCCACCACTAGGCTCAGGCTCACACCTATAACCAAGAACCTCAACAGAATCATACACAAGTATTTCATTATCAGCACATATAGGAATAGCAGGTTTAGCTTCACATTTAAAACCACCTACTTCAGCAGAGTCCCATACAATTAGCTCATCGTTAGCACAAGCAGTAAACTCACCATTGGTAACACCATCACTTGTAAGCAACGATCCTTTACCAAGAAGAGGAACGCCTCCGCCTCCGCCTCCGCCAGAACCCATGTCTGCACAAGCGTCACCCTCATTACAGAACTGCCACTTATCATTAGTACTGTCGTAATTAAGAGCAGGATTGGCTACGCCTTTACCAAGCTCAGCCTCTAACTTTATATCTACATCTGTTCCATTCCCTAGCTTAAGTATTGTATCTACAATTGTTCTACCGAACACTATCGTAGATCCTAATACAAGACCAAGAATGATATATTTTAACCTGTTCATCTATCCTCCTTATGGATATTTTTTATTAAACTAGTTCATAACCTGAAGGTATGTTTAGAGGTGTCTCAGTAAGAGTATAGTCTTCTCCTGACTCTACACCTATTCTCTTATAAACTTGTTGGCCTGTATAGTCTACAACTGATGCAGGAGGTATATTATAACCACCACTAACACCCGCTTCTCCATTCTGCCAAACACCATTTACACGAATATAAAGTTTAGCAAGTGCTAAATCTATGGCTATGTCAACCAAGTCACCTGTAACTATTTGAGGGAATGTACCTACAGGCGTGATTGATACCGGCCCTGTTGGGCCATCCCAATTTAAGTTTGCACTATTTAAACCAATACATTGTAAAAATATTGAAGATAAATTAGGGCTAGAAAAATCACCGTTTACAGGAGCTACTGAACTAAAGTGCATATAAAATTGTGATTGTCCTGTTGCGACACCACATTGAAAAGATGCAAAAATTTTAGATGATGCAGTAGTAGTTGCTTGAGAAAGCGATATTGCGTAAGGGGGTGAGTTTGAATCACTCGAAACGGTTCTATCACTATTTGTAAAGGTTAAATTACTTGAACTACTTACAGATGGATCAAACGCACTCTGCGTAGTTGGCCCAAGTGGAGGTGCAACAAACCCCGAATCAATAATATCTTTATCTGTCCACACCGAAGATAGTCTAACTTGTATCTTAAGGTCTGCACCATCTTTTAATATTCTAAAACTACCATCAGTATCTTTGTCACCGAAGTAAACTATATCACCAACTAACTCAAGATTGCCTGATTTAACTGATGTGTACTGAGGAGTCGTACCTGCGTATGACATATAATCTCCTAGTAAATATACCAATCAACGCCATCACTGATGAGGTTAATCGATTGATTGTTAGATGTAAGAGCCACATTAGCGGCTACACCGTCTATATTTTCAACTCCACTACGAATAATATTAATTGGATTATTCGTAATGTCACCGGATAAATCTTTTATAACACAGTGAAAGCTTGCCGAAGGAGTTGGTAGCTGAACGTTAACTGTACCGTTAACTACATATAGCTTCCCATTCTCTGCGGTAAATCCTACTGTCTGTGCTTCCACCCCTAGCCTAATAGCTTGAGGGGGAAGAAACCTTTGGTCTATACGAGCCATGTTTTCCCCCTAAGGATTAAGCAGTTGCGTAACTATATTTAATTAAAAGTGTATCACCTATAGTGATGAACGATGCAAGATCTCCTGCAAAAGTAACTCTACTTACACTACCATTTGGAACTACTGTAAAGTCAGTCCCAAACTGTTGCTGAATTCCACCAAGTACATTGATACTTACTGACTTAGCCTCAGCTAAATGTGGAAGATCAAAGAATCCGTTACCATCAATAGTTGCATCAATTGTAATCTGAGCATCTTCTGGTACTAGGAAGTTAGCAGGGTTAGGAGCTTGAGCAAATACTAGATTAGATGTTCCAACAATTATTGGATCAGCAGTAGTAAGTACATATATTTTTCTAGTGTTATTAAGTCCGTCAGTAACTAAACATGACATACCATTTGTAACTTCTACGTCTGAGTCAGCATCAGTTGATCTAGTCCATGCTCCTGCTGCAGCATTATATATACCGTTTTGACTTGCATCAGTTTGATTCTTTAAAAGAACTCTATCTCCTGCAAGTACTACAACACCATCGATGTTAAGTAGTCCACCAGTTGCGATGTCTATGTTTGCAGTTGATGCAACCTTAACAGCATCTTTAGGATCTCTTAATCCTGCAAGTACATCTAATATGTATGCTTTGTTTGCTAAGTCTTCGTTAGCTACAGGAGCAGTTGCAAACTTAGGCTGAGTTAAGAACTCTACACCATCAGTTGTTGTAACCTTAAGGATATTAACGTCAGCCGAGTCAGCATTGTTACGACCTTTTAAAGGTTGGTCATTGTCTAAAGTAATTTTGTCTTGGTTAATAGTATTGGATTCAATCCATTTACCTTGTAATTGTGCCATCTAATTCTCCTATGCTGTTGTTAAATACACTACTTGAAAAGTATCACCTGCTGCAATCAACCCATCTAAGACAAGTCCATTCCAACCAATCTGCGTACCTGCTACCAAGTAGTCTACGCCAAATTGTAACGCTACTCCGTGCATAGTATACACCTTTACCTTACCACCCGAACCCGGATTTAGGGCAATATTAAAATATTTATTTGCAATATCTGCAAGAGATACTGTTACGTACTCTACTCTTTCAGCATCAATAAGATCGTTAATCCCAATCCCACTTCCGCCTGATACCCCTTGGGATAGATCAGTAAGTGCCATTACAATTCTCCTTTAGCAACAGCGTCTGCTGATAAGCTTCCCGTAGAACTCGATGGTACATACCTAAGCCTAGCCCAGATGTATGGAATGTTTCGATCGATCCAAAACTGTGAACCTGCTCCGGCCACAGATGCTGAGTCAAATGTTTCCCAAGTTGTTGGTACTCCAATCTCACCCGACACCTCAAAGAATAAATCTCCTATAGGTGTTCCTGTCCATACTGCATGTAATCCAAAATGGATCATATCATTTAGAGGAAATGGCTCAGAGACTAATGTCCCTGTCATATCCTCAACCTCGAAAAACTTTTTTGATATAGTATTCATTCACTCTCCTAGATAACTAACCATTCAGAACCATCAAACAATAAGTTTACTGATGCCTCATTACTATTAAGTACTATTGAAGCACTTCCATCTATTGTAGCACCGTTTCCATTTACTGTGATTTCGTTCCCACCTCTATCTTTAACTAAAATCTGATCTTTGGCAACAGGAAGTGCAGGAAGATTTATAATAACTCCTGCTGATTTTACGACTATTCTATCTGTAGCGACAGCCTCAATCGTAGATGGAGCAACCGCTAGTATTAATGAATATACATTAGAAGCTGATTCAAGAGCTACAATTCTAGATACGTTATCTGCAATCACTAAAGAGTTGTTTGATATAGCCGTACTGTTGTTTGATATAGCTGTACTATTGTTTGATACACCTAACGTATTCGCATCTAACTGTGTTTGGAAATCGTCAGTCTGAGTAACTAACTCACTTACTTGTACAGCTAATGCCTGTAAGTCCTCGATAGTATAAAGTGTGGCACCTGTACAGGCAGCATACTGAGAGTTTAGCAAGGCTCTATTCAAAGCATCCCTATTCTCTTGAGCAATCTGGTACACAGTATCCAAGTCTAAGTTTGCTGTAACATATGGGAACTCGTACGTAGAGTACTCAATTGCATGAACAGGCTTAGTCTGTCTAAAGAGTAACAGTTTCTGATCTGCACTTGGTGCCACTGCAGTCACTACAGTATTTCCATCAACAACCCAATCGGTAGGGTTTGTGATAGGCAGGTTGGTAGGATTGAGGGGATCACTAACGTCCCATAGCTCCGCCACTACGCTAGTGTCCTCGACGAAGTCGAAGGTTATTCCAAAGATAGTATTGCTGTTATCACCTGTATAGACCACACAAACATTTTCGTTACTATATGCCATTATTACTCCATTCTATTTTTCACCGCTTGTATGTACATAGCGTTGGGAAGTTGTTTCTTTAAAAATTTACCTAGTGTAGCTCTCTCGTTGTTTGGATTTACTGTGCTCAGCGCATCCCCTATAAGATCTACCGAAGGCCCACCGATCATATCTGAGGCGTTACCTCCCTGATAAACAGATGTAGCATTATTTAAAAACTCAGCCATAAAAGGAACAACCGAAGTTCTACCAATTAAATCTAAGGCTATTTCATTTTGCTTTGTTCTGTCCCCATTTGCAAACTTTTCTGTGTATGATTCTTTTCCTGCCATAGCTGACCAAACAGCATCGTAAGCTAAGAAGCTTCCCATACCTAGCATTACATGAGGAATAGCTTGCTTGACGACATCTGCCCCAACCATCCCCAATACTTCAGCCTTAGTTTTTCCGTCCCCTGCGTTTACCCTTGCAGACTTTTCTACAAGTTCAGCAAATGATTGGAGCTGAGCAACAGGCGTATCCATAAACTGAGTTATTAGACCCATCGCAACATTCATAGATTCTTTATCCGTACCTTTGAATAGTGCTGTCTTAGCTGATAGCTCAGGAGTTGGTGTACCTCTGGTAACAAAATCGTTGGTAAATGATTCGTATTTTCCTGCTAGTGCTATTGATGCTTCGCCTACCTGTTCGATAGTAACACCCATTTTCTTAGCCATTTTTTCCATGTGATCTTCTACAGCCGCTCCCTCTTTAGGAAACATGAAGTGATCTCTTATCTGTTTACCTGATAGGAACTTAGCTCCACCAAAAACTTCTACGCGATCTACTTCCTTAAGAAGCTTTAAGTCTATTGCCCCTAAACCATATTCCTTTAGAGTATCTTTTTCCCACTTGTTAAGCTTACCTAAATCCAAACCATCTACCCCAACCTTATCTAGTAGCTTGGTAAATTGCCTAGCCCCAATAACTGCTGTTGACATTTTAGATAGTGCTGTTTGCTGTGGTAGGAAGGTAGCCATCTTCATAGCTGTGTTACCATACTTATCGATACCCTTACCTAGAACAGAAGAATCGGAGGCAAGCTCACCTTTGGCAACCCTCATTGAGGATTCCGAAGATAGGAAACTTGTAACCATTCCTAGATGCTCACCCATTTCCTGCATAGCACTTAAGTCACCCTTAAGGATTCCTTTTAGTCCTGCTTGGTTAATGGTCTTAATCATATTAACATGCCACTCTCCGTAAGCTCCAAGCCCCTCCATTACCGATCCGTTGATGTAATATACTTGTCGCATAACATCGATAGGATCGAGCATGGCAACTGTAATGGCGTTACCTAATTTACCTACGGCTGTAACAGTCTTGGCGAATGTACTAAGATTAGTAAGTGCACCTGCAGCATAGCTGTTGGTTCCTGCTATATCCATAGTACCCTGCGTTATTCTATTAAACTTGTAAGCGTTCCAAGACCTCTGCACCTTATTATATTCCTCAGGAGACTTACCACTTTTTGAGGTAATGTCCTTCATAATTCTTTCAACATTTTTTGTTGGGTTATATCCAAGCCTAGAAATCTTAACTGATTCAGAAGCCATGGCCCAAGCACCGTTCTCTATCTGCTGTGCCAATGATCCTACTGAGTATTCATCAAATGCAGCATAGGCAGAGTCAG
>Ga0075467_10002426_pt1 | contig 14680 bp, 14 predicted proteins | sample DEB08_DNA_9_FD_75067 | JGI IMG/M metagenome (GOLD analysis project Ga0075467, IMG submission 75067) | Aqueous microbial communities from the Delaware River and Bay under freshwater to marine salinity gradient to study organic matter... | ecosystem: Environmental > Aquatic > Marine > Coastal ... | reverse complement strand
GTCCGTGTCATCTGCTTCAACGCCATACGCGGAGAACTCACTGCCTGGGTGCGTGTCCGCTTTTTGCCCGTCTTGCGCAGACAGCATGTCTTGCAACGGTTTGGGATCTAGTTGGCCCTCATCACAACAGTCAGCGTCAACCCCGGGTGGGAAATCAACCACGGGCTGATCTTCTTGCGCTGGATTAATCAAGCGCGCGGGGTTACCCACGGCTGTCGCGCCGGCAGGCACGGGTTTGATAACCACGGCATTTGAACCAATGCGAGCACCATCGCCGACAGTAAAACCGCCCAAAATTTGGGCGCCAGCGCCCACCACAACGCCTTGCCCAAGTGTTGGGTGTCGTTTTTGGCCTTTGTATAGGCGTGTGCCTCCCAGTGTGACGCCCTGGTAGATGGTGCAGTCGTCACCAACAACGGCTGTCTCGCCGATTACAACGCCAAAGCCGTGATCAATAAAGACCCGCCGACCAATCTTCGCGCCGGGGTGGATTTCGACGCCGGTCAATAAGCGACCAAGATGCGAAATAAAGCGCCCAAGCCAAAACCAACCGCTCGACCAAAAGCGGTGGGCTATCCGGTGCACTAAAATCGCATGTAAGCCGGGGTAGCACGTCAAGATTTCTACGCGACTTCTGGCAGCTGGGTCGCGCTGCAAAATGCAGTCGACATCTTCTCTGATCTTATTGAACATGATTGAATCGTAACTGATTGGCTGCCTGGTATTTCAGGAATTTCTGTTAAGTACTAGGGTTTAAACAGGTCTTTTTGGTTTTGTGCTGACCGAATCATCGCGGTACATACGCCTCTGAGCATATCAACCTCATCTTGCGTTAAGTCGCTTTTTTGCCACAAATGTTGCATGCGAGCAATGAGTTTTTTGGGATGCTCAGGGTCTAAGAATTGAACGGCAATCAGGGCTTGTTCCCAATGTTTGGCCAATGCTTGGATCGACTCAGTACGGGCGAGCTGTTTGCCCATGTCTGGCGCCAAGTCAGGGGTGGTTGGCAACCGCTCTTCAGGGGTGATCAAGGCGTAGCGAACCTCCCATGCCGCAAGCTGCAGGGCTTGAGCCACGTTCAGCGAGCTGTAACTTGGATTAGCGGGTATGTGACAAATGCGGTGACAAAGACTGATCTGAGTATTGGTCAGGCCAGCCCGCTCGCTACCCAAGACAATGGCAACGCGGTGCGATGCGTGCTTGCAGAGGTGTTCGCGGGCGAGCTGGGCTGCCTCGCGGATGTCGCATGGCGGGGGTCCCAAGTCGCGCGCACGGGCTGTCAGTGCAAAGGAGAGCGTGATCGGCGCGAGCGCTTGTTCCAGCGTTGGAGTACTCTGAGTGTTCTCGAGTATGTCGGTTGCGCCACTAGCCAATGCGATGGCTTGTTCATCGCTGGCCATGTTTGCCGTTTTTGGGGCGACGAGCCACAAATCTTCGAACCCCATGTTCTTTACGGCGCGGGCCGAAGAGCCGACGTTTCCGGGATGGCTGGGTTCGGTTAGGATGAACCGAACCCTTGAAAACTCAAGAGTCATTTAAAATCCAATACTTTAAGCGCCAAGGACAGCAATTTCCATGCACCCGATGTTGAACACCGCCATTAAGGCAGCCCGCCGTGCAGGCAATATTATTACCCGTGCCAGCATAGACGCTGAACGTTTGCAGATTACTCGAAAGGGCGCAAGAGATTTTGTGACTGATGTTGATGTCGCGTGTGAAGCAGCCATTATTGATATCTTGCACACGGCTTATCCAGAACATGCTTTCACGGGTGAAGAATCAGGTCGAGTACATTGGCCTGCCGATGATCGTGTGCCTGAATTTGAATGGCTGATTGATCCACTCGATGGCACGACCAATTTTATTCATGGTATGCCGATTTATGCTGTTTCGGTGGCTGTCAAACAGCGTGGACAGATTGCGCATGCGGTCATTTATGATCCAACGCGCAATGAATTGTTCACAGCCAGCCGAGGCGCTGGTGCATTTTTGAATGATCGGCGTATCAGGGTTTCGGGTTGTTTGCGATTGCCAGAAGCGCTTTTGGGGGCTCGTTGGCCGGGTTCGGCTGGGCCAGATGGACATGCCTCAACCCGCTTTAAAGCCCTAAGTTCAGATAGCGGTGGCGTCAGGCGCACGGGCTCTTCAGTGCTAGACATTGCCTACGTGGCAGCGGGTCGCTTAGACGGGTTCTGTGGCGTTAACCTTAAACCGTGGGACTTAGCGGCCGCTTGCTTGATGGTGACTGAGGCCGGCGGTTTGGTTGGTGATTTGTCGGGCGAGCAAGGTTGGCTGGACTCCGGTGATGTGATTGCAGCGAGTCCTAAGCTGTTTCCACAGTTGCTCAATCATTTGAAATAGGACCTCACTGTTTTGTGTTTGCTGTGGCCCTGTTGCTCATCATTTCGCTCGAGGTCCTAGATGGAGGGATTCCTTAATCCGGTCATCTGGCTTGGATTTTTGGCCCTAGTGGCCTTAGAGCTTGTGCTCGCTGTCGGGCATGTGGCGCATGCGGTCAAACTCAGTGAGTCCTTGGCGCCACAAGCGCGCGCCAGGGCACCAGCTTTGGGACTGCTGTCGGCCCTCTTGATCAGGCTTGCGCTTCTGGTAAGTGGGGTTTGGTTAACCCAGTTCAGCACACCATTGCTGAATGTGGGGGTCGTGGGCCTTTCAATCAAAGACGCCATTTTTATCGTGGGTGGGTTTTATTTACTGTTTAGGGCAACCTTGTCCATCTATGAGCGCACCGAAGCGGCGCTCCCACGTAGCCAAGAAGAGCGCCAGCCGAGTCGACCCAGCATTGTGGTGTTACATATTGCCCTTCTGAGCATATTCTTTACCATCGACATGGCGACTGTTGCCATTGGGCTGGTTGAGAGTTTGGCTGTGATGATCAGCGCCGCAGTCGCCGCTTCTTTGCTGTCTTTGTTGCTCCAAGCGCGTCTGATTCGCTGGGTGAGCGCATATCCGGCGGTGATACTGCTTTGTTTTGGGTTTCTGTTGATTCTCGGATTTTCAATGGTGATTCGAGGATTCGGTGTGGCACTGCCTGGCGGTTTGATCTTGTTGGTGCTGTTGTTCCTAGTGCTGGTGGCCTGGTTTCTGCACGTCGGCTATCCTCGAGCCGCAGTGGCGCAAAGCCGACTGCCTATCCGCGAGAGAACAGTGCAAGCCGTCGCGCGCCTTTTGGGCAAGAGTTACAACCTGAGTCCAGTATCCGGTCTCACACCATCGGCTGATTCAACCGAAGACCGGTCATTTGAGGTTGAAGAGCGCAACATGGTCAGTGGCGTGTTGACCTTGGCGGAGCGCTCTGTTCACTCGATCATGACGCCGCGCACCGAGATCTCTTGGGTCAATCTTGATGATGATCCAGAAAACATCAAAATGCAGTTAGAAGAGGAGCCGCACAGCTATTTTCCGGTCTGTCGAGGCTCGCTTGATGAAGTGGTTGGCATTGGCCGTGCCAAACGCATGGTGGCTGATATTTTGACGCATGGCCACATTCGTCAAAAGCGCCTTCGAGAGCCGATAATCATTCACGACACGATTACCATCAGTCGCTTGCTAGACACCTTAAAGCGTGCCAAGGGCCAGTTGGTGCTGGTGGCTGATGAGTTTGGCACTTTACAGGGCCTAGTGACACCGATCGATGTCTTTGAAGCGATTGCCGGTGAATTCCCCGATGAGGACGAGACACCGGACATTGTTTCGGATGGTGAAAATCGCTGGCGCATGGATGGTGCGACTGATCTTCACCAACTCGAACAAGTGCTCGACACCACTGGTTTTGTTAACGAAGACGACGACTACACCACACTGGCGGGTTACTTACTCAATTATTTTGGGCAATTGCCTAAGCTTGGTGACATCTGCGAATACAAAAGACCTGAAGCTATTTTTACGTTTGAAGTGGTTCGAATTGATGGTCGCCGTATTGCGTTAGTCAATGTCACCAAGCAGTCGATAGCCGCTGATGAGGAACAGGGAGAGTGACATTGAGCGAGACCAATCTGCATTTATTCAAAGCTTTTGTGCTGGGGATCGTTGAGGGTTTGACTGAGTTTTTACCCGTGTCAAGCACCGGTCACCTGATTTTGGTGGGTGAGTGGATTAATTTCCAGTCAACCGAAAGTAAGGTTTTTGAGGTTGTGATTCAGTTGGGTGCAGTGTTGGCCGTGGTGTGGGTCTTTAGGGCACGAATCATACAGTTGCTCGTTGGCGCAGCCCGTAAAGATCCGGTTGAGCTGTCATTTGTGCGTAACTTGGCGATTGCTTTTTTCCCCGCCGCTGTCATTGGTGCTATTTTTATCTCGCAGATTAAGGCACTCTTCTTTCATCCGGGCGTGGTGGTGGTTACGCTGGTTTTGGGTGGTGTCATCATGCTGTGGGTCGAGCGCCCGAGCGCGATCAAAAAGGCACCACGAGCGATGTCGCTTGAGACGATTTCATGGCGCCAGGCCTTGGCTGTGGGGTGTGCCCAGTGCGTGGCGATGATCCCTGGCACATCCCGCTCTGGTGCGACCATTATCGGGGGGATGCTTGCCGGGATTGAGCGCAAGACGGCCACAGAATTTTCTTTCTTTTTGGCAATTCCGACCATGTTTGGGGCCGCCGCGTACGATACCTACCGTCATGCCGCTGAATTATCACAAGCCGACACGATGGCTATTGTGATGGGATTTGTGATGGCATTCTTGAGTGGCTTGGTGGTTATTCGGGCGCTGTTGCGGTTTATTGTGCGTCACACCTACCGGTTGTTTGGTTGGTATCGGATCGTGCTTGGGCTGATCGTTGGCGTATTTATTTTTTAGGCGGTCTGTTAAAGGCGGTGACTTTTGCGCCATCCACCACAAGCCAACCGCCTCTTTCGGGCTGCTCTGCACTCAAGTGATCGCTTTCCCAATCAGGCAGAACCCAGCGGTCGAATGGGCAGACTTGTGTGGGCTGATGATGATTGGGTCGGTGGGTGTGCCCATGGATGATGGCGGTCAATTGTTCTTGGGCCAGTACCCTTGCGATTGTTGTTTCGCAAACGTCTAAATTTGATTGATTGGCGTTCGTTTGGGTTTGCATGCTCTGTTGTCGCGCTTTCTGTGCGATCTTGGCCCGGGTATTTAAGCTCAAGGATAGATAGGCTTTTTGTACCCAGCGGTTTCGCACGATTCGTCGAAACCGTTGGTAAGCGCGGTCGTTGATGCAAAACTCGTCGCCGTGAGCAAGCAGATAGCGGCTGCCAGCGACATCGAGCACAACCTGTGGCTCGAGTAATTTCGCACCGATGGTCTCGGCGAGTTGATGGCCAATCAGAAAATCTCGATTACCCCGTCCAATCCAAAGCGGGCATCGCGTACTGACGCGTTTTAAATGGATCAGCGCCTCAGACAACCATTGGGGTGGTTGTTCAGTCCAGTCGTCACCGATCCAAACATCAAAAATATCACCGAGCAAAAGCAAAGCGCCCGCTTGGGCGCTTGCTTGGTCTAGAAACTGAAAAAAGCGTTGGGCGGTGGCAGGGTTGTCAGCGCCCAAGTGAATGTCCGAAGCGAGCCAAACTGGCCCGTTAAGCGACAGTTTATTCAACAATGACTGCCTTTTCGATCAGCACGTCTTCTGTTGGCACGTTTTGATGGAAACCAGAATTACCCGTTTTCACGCCGCGAATCGCATCAACCACGTCTTGGCCTTCAACCACTTTGCCAAACACCGCGTAGCCCCAGCCTTGAGCGGTGGGGGCGGTGTGATTCAAGAAGTCGTTATTGGCCACATTGATAAAAAACTGACCCGTTGCTGAGTGTGGGTCATTGGTGCGTGCCATGGCCAGTGTGTACTTGTCGTTTTTAAGGCTATTGTTGGCTTCGTTTTCGATCGGTGCCTTGGTGGTTTTTTGCTTCATGCCGGGCTCGAACCCACCGCCTTGAAGCATAAATCCGTCGATCACACGATGAAAAATGGTGTTGTCATAAAAGCCATCACGCGTGTAGGCGAGAAAGTTTTCAGTGGTTTTTGGTGCGTTAACGGCATCGAGTTCGATCACGATGTCGCCAGCTGTGGTGGTTAGTTTGACGCGAGGGGATGTGCTCATGGATGAGTTGCCTATGTTAGGTTGTGAAGCGGTCTGTGCCCCTGTTGGGGTGACCATGACGATGGCAGCCGTCATTACAAACAGCGAAGCCAAGGAACGGTTAAAAAAAGTGTGAAGTGATGACATGTTTAGTTCAGACTCCCAATAAAAGCTTCAAGGTCCTGCGCCCGCTTGCGAGCCTTGGCAGAGCCAAGTTTGGCGGCATCCTGGTATTCACGAAGCGCTAACAATAGTTGAAGATCGGCTAAGTTGCTTCTCGCAGCAGGGTAGGCAGGATTGTTATTAATTGCCGTTTCAAACGCTTGTCGAGCCAAATCCAGTGACCCCTGGCTGATGTAGAGCACGCCAAGGTTGTTCCACGGTTCTGCTAACTCAGGAAAACGAATGGTCATTTCGTTGTAAACCGATCGTGCATCGTTGAACTGACCAAGCTGAGCCAAGGCCCTTGCCTTTTGAAACATCAATTGGACGTCAGCACCAGGCGCGCCGCTGCTGGCAAGTTGCGCCTCGCGCGCAGTGATCTCAACAAGCGCTTTTTGAGCTTGACTGCGATTCAGAAGCCCAGAGATGCGATCATTGATCTCGGTACCCGAAGGCGGGTCTAACGTGTCAACAGATGGCGTGATCATATCAAGCACGCGAGCCAAGCCCTCCCACCCGTGGTTTGGCGTGGGCTCATTGTCGCCGTTGATGGCGCCTTGACTCCAAGCACTGGTCGACGGAAAAGCCAGAGCGCTAAGTAGCACCACGGCGCATAAATAAAATCGGTTCAATCGGGTCGCTCTACGTTGTTATACTGATTTCATACATTGTAGCCACGCTTTGACCAAAAGCCAGTCAGTCGTGTGTTGCCACCCACTGTCATTTACTTTCCTTAAGTTTGCCAATGCTCCAGATTTACGATTCTTTGTCGCGTCAAAAGCGTCCATTTAAGCCAGTGCGTGAGGGTCAAGTGCGCCTGTACGTGTGCGGTATGACGGTTTATGACTTTTGTCATTTAGGGCATGCGAGGATGCTGGTGAGTTTTGACATTGTTCAGCGCTGGTTGAGAATCAGTGGTTACGACGTCCAGTACGTGAGAAACATCACTGATATTGACGACAAGATTATCCGGCGGGCGGTTCAAACAGGTCAAAGCATATCCGAGGTTACCGCCTTTTTTATCGAGGCGATGCATGCTGATGAGCACGTCTTAAACGTGCAATCGCCCGACGATCAGCCGCGAGCCACCGCTTTTGTGCCACAAATGCTCGACATCATCGAGCAACTACAAACCAAAGGGCTCGCCTACCAAGCTGACGATGGCGACGTGAACTTTTCAGTGCGCAGTTTTCCGGGCTACGGCAAGTTATCCGGCAAGACGCTTGATCAGTTGCGCGCCGGTGAGCGTGTGGCGGTGTCTAGCGCCAAGCGCGACCCATTGGACTTTGTGCTGTGGAAGTCGGCCAAGACCGATGAGCCAGAAGAATCGAAATGGTCTTCGCCTTTTGGGCAAGGTCGGCCAGGCTGGCATATTGAGTGCTCGGCGATGAGCCGGTCGGTGCTTGGTCTGCCACTGGACATTCACGGTGGGGGTCCTGATCTTAAGTTCCCACATCATGAAAACGAAATTGCCCAGTCAGAAGGCGCTTTTGGTGGCACGTTGGCTAACACATGGATGCATTGCGGCCCGTTGATGGTTGACGCTGAAAAAATGTCGAAGTCACTGGGCAACTTCATGACAATCCGTCAAACCGTTTGCGCGAACGCCGGTATAGATCAGGTGCAATATCAAGCCAATCTGCGTGAAGCCGAGATGTTGCGGTTTTTTATTGTTCGCAATCATTACCGCAGCATCCAGAATTACGCACCGGATAACTTGGCTGATGCACAGAGTGCGCTTGATCGTTTGTATCAGACCTTGCAAGCCGTGCCACCAGCCTTGAACTTTGATGGTTCAAGCATTGATTGGTCGCAAGGTGCGCCCGCTGGTTTTAAGCAGGCCATGGATGACGACTTCAACACCGCTGGTGCGGTGTCGGTATTGTTTGAGTTGGCGTCATCTGCCAACCGTGATCAAGACGGCCAAGCCAGTGCTTTGATGCGGGTTTTGGGTGAGATGATTGGATTGCTGCAACAAGTGCCCAGTGAGTACTTTAAAGCCTCCACCCGGTACACCAAGCGTGCGCTTGAGGCCGCGGCTGCGGCTCAAGCGCTTCATGCGGAGCAAGAAACGGTTGCGCAACCGATTGTCGTACTGGCTGATGAAGTGGTCGATCAGCTGATTGCTGAGCGTAAAGCGGCTAAGCTTGCTCGGGATTTTGCGACAGCTGACCGAATCAGGCAAGAACTGGCGGCTTCAGGGGTGTTGCTTGATGATAAGCCGGGTGGTTTGACCGAATGGCGCAGGGGCTAGTGGTGATGGCAATTATTCAGTCTGTTGATATGCCAAACGGTAAGCCGCAATATTGGGATGCGGCGACCGCGCAATTGATGCGCCGCGATCGCATCATGCGTCGCCTGATTCCTGCCTACCCTGAGATTTGGCTTGAGTCGCGGGGTAATCCGTTTGTCACGCTGGCGCGCTCAGTGGTGGGTCAGCAGATTTCCGTCAAAGCCGCCGAGTCGGTTTGGCAAAGGGTGTTGACGCGCTGTGGGCGCCGCCTGACGCCAACGGGTATGATTCGAGCCGGCTTACCGGCCTTGCGAGAGTCCGGTTTGTCGCAAAGAAAAGCGGAGTACATCTTGGACTTGGCAGGACACTTTAAGGATCGCTTGGTTAGCCCCCAACGCTGGGCCAGTATGGAAGATGAGGCCGTCATCAAAGAGTTGAGTGCTATCCGTGGCATCGGGCGCTGGACGGCCGAAATGTTTTTGATCTTTAACCTTCAGCGCCCCGATATATTGCCGCTTGATGATGCGGGCCTGCTGAAGGCCATTTCATTGCTCTACTACAGCGGCGAGCCTGTGTCGCGTTTTGAAGCGCGTGAAGTGGCCCAAGCTTGGGAGCCATGGCGCACGGTGGCGACCTGGTACTTGTGGCGTAGTTTGGATCCTGCGCCGGTTGCTTACTAAAGCGGTAAACTAAGCACTGATTTCAGCGCTCATTCCAAGGATGATAATACCGAGATGCGCAATACTTTTCTCGAATTCGAACAGCCACTTGCCGAATTAGAAAGCAAGATAGAGCAGCTGCGCTTTGTTCAGGTTGACTCTGCAGTCGACATTTCAGAAGAAATCAGTCGCCTGCAACAAAAGAGCCAGACACTTGCCAAAGACATATACGGTAAGTTAACGGCTTGGCAGACTGCGTTGGTTGCCCGCCACCCTCAGCGTCCTTACACGATGGATTACGTGCGGGAAATCTTCACTGATTTTCATGAGCTTCATGGCGATCGTATGTACGCCGATGACCAATCAATCGTTGGTGGCTTGGCGCGGTTCAATGGTTTGCCTTGTATGGTCTTGGGCCATCAAAAGGGCCGTGACACCAAAGAGCGGACAGCTCGAAACTTTGGCATGCCCAAGCCTGAGGGTTATCGCAAGGCCTTGCGTTTGATGCGCTTGGCAGAAAAGTTCCGTTTGCCAGTATTCACGTTTGTTGACACCCCTGGTGCTTATCCTGGTATCGGTGCCGAAGAGCGTGGGCAGTCAGAGGCAATCGGCCGAAATATTTTCTCCATGGCTGAGCTCAAAGTGCCAATCATCACGACGATTATTGGCGAGGGTGGTTCGGGTGGTGCCCTAGCGATTGCCGTGGCCAACACCGTGTTGATGCTTCAGTACGCGACTTATTCTGTGATTTCGCCTGAAGGATGTGCATCAATTCTATGGCGTAGCCAAGACAAAGCGCCGGATGCCGCACAGGCATTGGCTATCACGGCTGATCGCCTAAAAAATCTGGGGTTAATTGATCGTGTGGTCAATGAGCCTGTGGGTGGCGCTCATCGGGATCCTCGGGTTATGGCGCGCTTGTTGCGGCGGGCTTTGATTGATGCCCTGCGGCAATTAACGGGCCTTAGTGCCGAAGAATTGGTTGAGCACCGACTCAAACGACTGTTGGCCTATGGCGAGTTCCAGGAATCCAAGGGATAGTCATCAATTGACTGACTTTCAGCCGCCCCAACACTTGGTTGTGGCCATTGCTGAATGTTTGGATGCGCAGCCCGGGCTTGACTGTTTTGCGGTTGGGTTAAGTGGCGGTCCCGATTCAGCGGCATTGGCTATTTGTTGTGCCAAACTGGCCCAGCAAAACCAGCTCGAACTACACCTCTTTCATGTGCATCATGGCTTGCACCCGCAGGCTGATCAATGGCTGGCGTCAGCGGCTGACTTGGCCCAACGCTTGGGCTTGGACCTAACAACACAAAAGGTCGTCGTCGATTTGAGCGCCGGCTTGGGGCTTGAGGCGGCGGCTCGCCAAGCACGGTATGCTGCTTTGCTTGAAATGAGTCACGCCCACGGTGTTAACGCCTTGTTGTTGGCCCACCACATGCAAGATCAAGCCGAAACCGTGCTGTTGCGCCTGTTACGCGGTGCTGGGGTGATGGGATTGGGGGCGATGAGATCAGTGACGCCGCAAGGCAATGTGTTGTGGCTACGTCCATGGTTGGATGTCGAGCATGAAGAAATTTTGGCAGTTGTCAACGCGTTTTCGGCATCAACAGGCTGGCAGCCTGTGGATGATCCGAGCAACCGTGACGAGGCGCTCGGACGTGGGGCTTTGCGTGAGCGGGTAATACCGGCGCTCAAGGGGCGCTGGCCAGCTTGGCACCGAACACTGTCGCGGCACGCCCAACAAGCCGCTGAGGCTGAGCAATTGCTGTCTGAGTTTGGCCAGCAGTTGTTGCAAACTGTGGTTGCGCCTGCGTTGCCAAAGGAAAAAAGTTGTGTCATTGATTTGTTGTCTTGGCGCGGTTTGAGTCAGGCGCAACAGGCACTTGTGCTTCGCACGTGGCTCGCGCAAGCGGGTGTGCCAATGCCCACACAAGCCAGACTTGGCGATTTGATGCGTCAATTGCGGCAACTTCATGCCTTGGGGCATGACAGAGCCCTGCAATGGCAGCACGGGGCGTCAGCCATTTACTGCGTTCGTGGCCGGATCGAACTTCACGCTAAAATCTAAGATTCTAGTTACCACGCTGGCACCAAAAATATGGTGCTCAGGTTGTTTCCCCATTGGTTTGCGGCTGGGCACCCCACGTGTCAGTCGCTTTTAAGGTTTGTCATGGCATTAATTGTTCACAAATATGGTGGTACCTCGATGGGTAGTACCGAGCGCATTCGTAATGTGGCCAAACGGGTAGCCAAATGGCACGCGGCCGGTCATCAAGTGGTGGTTGTGCCTTCAGCGATGTCGGGTGAAACCAATCGCTTGTTGGGTCTGGCGCTTGAAATCACGGCCACGCCTGATGGTCGCGAACTCGATGTGATTGCAGCGACTGGCGAGCAGGCCTCGAGTGGTTTGTTGGCTTTGGCTTTGCAGGCCGAAGGCATCAATGCCCGCAGCTACGCGGGCTGGCAAGTGCCAGTGCAAACCGACTCGGCGCACACCAAGGCCAGAATCACCGCCATTGATGACAAAAGAATTCTGGCTGAGCTCGATGCGGGCAGGGTGGTTATTGTCACGGGTTTCCAAGGGGTTGATCCCGGTGGCAACATCACAACGCTTGGCCGAGGTGGGTCTGATACTTCCGCTGTGGCGATTGCTGCGGCCATCAAAGCCGATGAGTGTTTGATTTACACCGATGTTGATGGCGTTTACACAACCGACCCGCGCGTGGTGCCCACGGCTCGGCGCATGAATGTGATTTCGTTCGAGGAGATGCTCGAGATGGCTTCTCTGGGATCCAAGGTCCTGCAGATCCGCTCGGTTGAGTTTGCCGGTAAATACCGCGTGCCGCTCAGAGTCTTGTCATCACTGACACCACCCGATATGCCGCTTGAGCAAGAAATGCGCTCAGGCACGCTGATTACTTTTGAGGAAGATGCCCAAATGGAAGCCGCTGTTGTTTCAGGTATCGCTTTTACGCGCGATGAAGCCAAAATTATGTTGTTGGGGGTACCCGATAAGCCCGGTGTTGCTTACGCCATCTTAGGCAAAGTGGCCGACGCCAATATCGACATCGACATGATCGTACAAAATCAATCTGTTGATGGCACGACTGATTTTTCATTTACCGTGCATCGCAACGACTTTCAAAAGGTTGTGCAGATCATGCAAACCGATATTGTGCCAGCGGTTGGCGCACGTCAGATGATCCCAGACGAGAATGTCGCCAAAGTCTCTATCGTGGGCATTGGCATGCGCTCGCACGCGGGTATTGCGAGCTTGATGTTCAAAACGCTCGCCGATGAAAACATCAACATCCAGATGATTAGCACCAGTGAAATCAAGACATCCGTGTTGATCCAAGACAAGTACCTTGAGCTCGCTGTGCGGGCGTTGCACAAGGCTTTTGACTTGGAAACAAAGCCAGAAGCTGAGTAAACGAACAGAAATATCAACCTCGCCACACTCGCTCGCCCTACGAACGAGTGTGGCGTGATAAACTTCGACTCGTTGTAAATAGTTGGTTCCGGAGGCGTGCCCGAGTGGCTGAAGGGGCTCCCCTGCTAAGGGAGTATGTGGGTTAAACTGCATCCAGGGTTCGAATCCCTGCGCCTCCGCCAAATCTATTTATAACTATCTGATTTATAAGCAATTTTTCATTCAGAACATTGCCTTCCCACAAAAAATACTACAAAAATAAATGTGGCTTTTGTCTCGCATCCGATCAGAGACAATTCAATAATTATTATTTTGGCGATAGCTACCTGATCGCTTATAGTTGACTCATCTCGTCTTAGTCTAGATCCTTTCACATTAAGTGCTTTAAGCACTGTGCAAGAGCGACATCAACTTAAGCAAAAGGTTTTTCATGAAAAAGATTATCCCAGTTTTTTTGCTGATGCTTTTGACGGCTTGTGCTGTTCCAAAAGTTACGCTCAAGTCCACATTTAATGAACAACAAGCCGCAGCACTTTTAGTTGCTGGCAAAAACACCATAAAAGGTTCAGCTCTGATCCGTCAGAACAATGGAGGGGTAGTTACGTGCGCAGGTACGCCTGTTTACTTAGTACCTGTAACTGAATACGCAACAGAGAGAATGCTTGCGCTTTATGGCAACACGAATAAAGGCTATTTCAGAGTGTTAGCAGCACCAACTGGAAGCTATTTTGAAAATGAAAATACCAATTACCGAAAACAAGCACGAGTTGCAACATGTGATGCGCAAGGGTTTTTTAAGTTCGAGGAAGTTGCTGATGGAGATTTCTATGTAACTACCAGCATCCAATGGCGAATTAATCCTTACGTGCTCGAAGGCGGAGCATTAATGTCAAAAGTTAGCGTTGAAGGGGGGGTAACTAGGGATATAGTTTTGAATCCTTAAATTGACATGGGGGTACTTTAAAAGTGAGCAGACCGACCCATGCGAGACCGTGTATCTGCACAGATTTCTGCGTCGGCAAAATTATCGATTATCGTTGAGAATGATTCTCATTTAAAGGTTTCATCATTTGCTTTGTAACCACTCAGAGAATTTTGGACAAGGTAATGACCTATTGATTTTTTTCAAATCAAATCCTTGTGCCACAAGCAAGTCTGAAAACTCAGTTCACCAACCTGTAAAGTGAATTGCAAGTAATCCGCTTTGGATAGTTCCTAAAAATTAGTGCTCGAATGTGGCATGTCATATCAATGAGTCTTCATCCTCATCATCATGCGATGGAAATTTAATCAATCCATTATTAAAAGCTCCAACTGCTTGCTTGTGGTTGGCTCTGCCTTGCTTTAAGTCACGCACTTCGCCTGAGTTAGCACGAGAGTTAATTTGCAATGCTCGGCTAATTCGCATCACTCGATTTGTAAGCGTTTCAATAATAGTGATCTTGGGATTTGGCTTGTTGTTTATGACCGATGGTTCAAGCAATAGTTCGCTGTCAAAAATCTCAATATCAGCCATTGCACGAGCCATTCCTGCCGCCAGTATCAAATCCGGCTGTGTCCACTCGTCCGGCGCTTTGGAAGACACAATGCTTGCCCAATAAGGCATATCAATTTCACGCATTCGGCATACAGCGGGTGGTTGAATCACCGCTCCTGCTTGTGCATGGGCTTTAAGTGCTGCCGAAATGGTGTCAGATTTAATCTTTTTGACTCTAGGCATGATTGACTCCTATGAAAAATTTGGGTTTTATTTGAGGTAGCGTTTAAATAGAGTTACTCGACCGGTGTCAGCGATTGCATTGAAACGACTTAGTACCCCCCCCCTGTAAAACCCACATAACCTAGTTAACCTAACAAACCTATAAAACCGCTAGCACACTGGTTCTCAGCCCTAAACAGTGGCTTATATCTAGCATTAAGGCGGTTTATTTGGTTTGTTAGGTTGTGTGCGTTTTAGTGTGTGGGGTGGTTTTTATTTATTCACCGTTTGATTGCATTGAATACAAAGATGTCGCATCAGTGATGTTCTGTTTTGACTCTAGCAAGAGCAATGGCTTATAGATATGGGCGTTATTTTTCGCCTTGTCGATTGTCAGCGACCATCGATGGCCAAGCGTAAAGTTATC
>Ga0075467_10002424_pt1 | contig 14686 bp, 15 predicted proteins | sample DEB08_DNA_9_FD_75067 | JGI IMG/M metagenome (GOLD analysis project Ga0075467, IMG submission 75067) | Aqueous microbial communities from the Delaware River and Bay under freshwater to marine salinity gradient to study organic matter... | ecosystem: Environmental > Aquatic > Marine > Coastal ... | reverse complement strand
TGCTCTGAACCAACTGAGCTATGCGCCCTCTAAATTGGATTGCAAATATAACCTAGTTTTTAATTCTGCAAAAACTTTTTCAATAAAACTTTAAATTATTTCAGCTACAACAAAAGTGCTACCTCCAACGTAAATAAAATCGTCTTTTTTAGCATTATTTAAAGCTGAATTATAAGCTTCATTTACAGACCTATACGCTTTACCTTTCAACTTGTAACTAGAGAATATCTGCTTCAATTCTTCTGCATCTAAACCTCTTGGAATATTAGGTTTACAGAAATAGTAAGTTGCCTTTTTTGGAAGTAAATCTACAATAGAACTTAAATCCTTATCATTTACAACGCCAAAAACAATGTGTAACGATTCGAAAATTTCATTTGAAAGTTGTTGCATCACATAAATTAAGCCTTCTCTATTGTGCCCTGTATCGCAAACCACCTTAGGTTTTTCTTTTAAAATTTGCCAACGCCCCAACAAACCTGTGTTTTTTACAACTTTTAGCAAACCTTGTTTTAAGTTTTTGTTGGATATTTTGAATCCTTTTTCCTGAAGCTGCTTTACCGTTTGAACTACTGTTTTTATGTTCTTAGATTGATAACTCCCTATTAAATCTGATGTATACACTTCAGAAACCAACTGATCGGCAAAAAGGATTTCAGAATCACATGATTTAGCCAAGCTTTTAAAAACTGGAGCTGTTTCTTTTTGTGTTTCACCAATTACTACTGAAATATTTGGCTTAATAATACCGCCTTTCTCAAAAGCAATAGCTTCGAGTGTATCTCCCAAGAATTGCGTGTGGTCTAAGCCTATGTTTGTAATTACCGAAACTTCTGGGGTAACAATATTAGTAGAATCTAATCGCCCTCCTAAACCAACTTCTACAACAGCAATATCGACATTTTCCTTAGCGAAATAATCAAAAGCCATTCCTACGGTCATTTCAAAAAACGATAGTTTATTCGCTTCAAAAAAGGATTTATTTCGCTTTATAAAACCAATAACAAAATGCTTACTTACTTCTTGTCCATTAATTTTAATTCGCTCTCTAAAATCTTTTAAATGTGGAGATGTATAGAGTCCAACTTTATATCCTGCTTCTTGTAAAACTGATGCTAATATGTGGCTAGTAGACCCTTTTCCATTAGTTCCCGCAACATGTACTGACTTAAACTTATTTTCAGGGTTATTTAAATGTTCTGCAAGTTTTAAGGTATTAGATAAATCTTTCTTAAAGGCTGTTTTACCCTGCCGTTGATACATTGGTAGTTGAGAAAACATCCAATTAAGTGTATCTTGATATGTCATTTATTATTGACTTAATTTGAAGTTAACACTAACAAACCCTATTTGACGTGTTGGAGCTTTAGAATCCGAAGGCCATTTATGAGACATGGCTATTTTTTTGGCCGGCTCTAATAAACATTGTGCTGTATTTGTAGTTCCCCTTTGACCAGGTTCTGCCGAAATAACATTTCCACTTTGATTTACAATAATCTTTACAATGACCATTCCTGATTCATTACAATCTTGTTTTAGTCTCTTAAAAGACGCTTTACCTCTTCCGTTTAAACCATACCCAACGCCACCACTACCTGCACCTTGACCTCCAAAATAACTTGCCGCATAAGGATTACCATCTAATTGTCCTTTATCTCCAGATTTATTGTCATTCCCTTCGCTTCCGGTTTCAGAACCTTCAGATTTGCTTACTCCACCAATTAAAGCATCCAGTTTTTTCTTTTTTTCTTCTTGTTCACGTTTTTCTTTAGCTATTCTATCGGCTTCAGCCTTAGCTTTGGCATCTGCAATAGCTTTGGCTTTAGCTTCAGCCTGTTTTTCTTTTTTTATGGCAATTTCTTCTGCATTTTCTTGAGTTAAAACTTCTTCTTTAACTTCTGAAGTTTTTGCAGGTTCAGGTTCTGATTTTGAAACATCTGGTTGTGGCGGTTCTTCAATTTTACGAGGTTCAGACTTCACAGGTTTTAAAGGCTGTACATTACCTTTTCCAAAATCTGAATTACCAAAGTTTACAGCAACACCATACTCCTCTGGAGGATCCATATACTTTGTACCAACCACAAACAATAACAATAACAATATAACAGCTATTAAGGCTGTTAATCTCGCAGAATTCTTTTCGTGTCTGGTTTTGAAGTACTTCATTATCTTATTAAGGCTTTACCGCTAAAATAACCTTGAATTTATTCCTGTTTGCTATATCCATAACCTTTACAACATTTTCAACAGGCACAGACTTTTCTGCTCTTAAAACTATTGTTGGTTTTTCTTGAGAAGACAACGCCGCCAATAGTTCGTTTTCTAAAACACTTTCACCGACTCGTTTTTGATCTATGTAATAGGTTAAATCTTTTTTGATACTCACTGCCACGGATTTTTTGTTTTCAGTTTTCCCACTTGCTTTTGGTAATAAAATATCAATAGCATTAGTGGTAACCAAGGTAGAAGCAATCATAAAAAAGATAAGAAGCAGAAACACAATATCCGTCATAGACGACATATTGAATTCTGGTGTAACCTTATTTCTTCCTCTAAAGTTCATACTACGTAGGTTCGTTTAAATGATCTAAAAACTCTAATGAATTCGCTTCCATTTGATATACCACTTTATCGGTTTTAACTACTAAGTGATTGTATGCTATATACGCCACAATACCAACAATTAAACCTGCAACTGTAGTTGTCATTGCAGTATATAAACCACTTGCTAAAACATCCATTTGAATAGTACCTCCTGCATTAGCTAACTCAAATATTGCTAATATCATTCCAATTACCGTACCAAGGAATCCTATCATCGGGGCAGCACCAGAAATTGTTGCCAGAACACTAACATTTTTCTCTAATCCATAAATCTCTAACCGTCCTGCATTTTCAATAGCGGTATTAATATCTGCGAGTGGCTTTCCTATTCTGGAAATCCCTTTACCAATTAATCTAGATACGGGCGTATTAACTTGAGCACATAATATTTGAGCAGAATCAATTTTACCATTACTAACATGATCTTTAATTTGATTCATGAAATTTGCATCAACTTTTGAAGCGGCTTTTATAGCAAAAATGCGTTCAAAATAAATATAAATAGCGCCAACAAGCAGTAAAAACAGAACAGCAATTATAACTTGTCCCGCAACACCACCGCTGCTAATTAATTCTATAATTGAAAGTGTTTTTTCAACTGACTCGACATCGGTTAACACCTCTGTTCCTTCTTGAGTATTTTGTAATAATGTACTTAGCATATAATATTAATTTATTGCAACTTTATAACGCCTATTTTTATATTTAAGTATAGTTTAGTCGCTTTTACTAATTCTTACGCGAAAGCGAAAAATTATTTATTTTTAATTCTTTAGTCTAAAACCAAGTTCTGGTAAACATAAATGCTACTGCACCTACTAAGAAACCAACCGCAGCCAACCAAGCAATTTTCTTTAAGTACCAGAAAAAATCTATTTTTTCCATTCCCATAGCAACAACCCCAGCAGCAGACCCAATGATTAACATACTGCCTCCTGTTCCAGCAGAATAGGCAATAAAGTGCCATAATTCACTATCTATTGGTTCATGAAACATTCCTAAACTAGCTACTACTAATGGCACATTATCAATAACTGCAGAACCTACCCCGAGTAATAATACCACTAAATCTGAAACACCTTCATGATTTCCTTGATGCAACTCAGTTCCTAGCATTGGCACATAATCTTGGAGTGAACCCGCAAAATTAAATAAGATTCCTAAAGATTCTAAAGCAGCCACAGCCATTAAAATACCTAAGAAAAACAAAATACTTGGCAATTCTATTTTAGATAACGAATAATGCACTGGACTATGGTGTGCATGTGCATCGCTTTCTGCCGAATCAACCTCTGTCATGCTAAACTTAGAACTACTATAAATTTCAGCAAAAATAGCAACAACACCTAAAGACAGCATCATACCAACATAAGGTGGTAAATGTGTTACCACTTTAAATATCGGAACAAAGATTATAGCACCTAAGCCTAAGTAAAGCATAGTACCACTAAACTTTGATTTCTTTTTTTCTTGAACCTGTTCAACTTCTAAATCTCCTCTAAATGCTGGTAAATACGATGCAATAAGTGTTGGCACTGCCATACATAAAAATGATGGTAACAGTAAATACCCAATTAAATGCCCTGTAGTTACTTTTTTACCAATCCAAAGCATAGTTGTGGTCACATCTCCAATTGGAGACCAAGCACCCCCAGCGTTAGCTGCAATGATAATTAATCCAGCATACCAAATACGTACATTTCTGTCTTTTACTATTTTTTGTAGTATAGAAATTAAAACTATAGTAGCTGTAAGATTATCAATGATAGCGGATAAGATGAAAGCTAATATGGCAAAAATCCATAGTATTTTGCTTTTTTTCTTAGTTTTTATAAAGTCTTTTATAGTTGAAAAACCATCAAAATAATCTATAATTTCAACAATGGTCATAGCTCCTAAAAGGAAAACTAAAATCTCGGAAGTTTTACCTAAATGATGTAGTAAGGTCTCTTCCATTAAATGCATTTTCTCTTCGGAAGCCAAACTCCCAAAACCTTCCATTAATGTATGATTTGCAGAATCAAACCATTGCGAAAAACCCTCTATACCTAAAGCAATTAACGCCCAACATATAGCCATCATGACTAGTGCTGGAATAAGTTTGTCAATTTTTATACTATGCTCTAAAGTAATGGCTAAATAGCCCATAACAAACACTAAGATAATTGCTGCTTCCATAAGTTTTTGGTTAAATAAGTTGTTTTAGTGCAATTTCGAATGCGGTAGCACTAATTCCCGTTTTTGATTTATTTTTATTGTAAACTTTCTCTATAGCTTCTCTAATCCTATTTGATGTATCATTAAAAATGGCCTCATCTGTCATTTGCACTTTGCGCTCCATAAAATATGCAAAAACTCTTGCCATCCCGCAGTTAGAAATAAAATCTGGAATTAAACTAACTTTATAATCTGTATGTTCCATGATTGGCCCAAAGAAAATTTCTTTATCTGCAAATGGGACATTCGCACCACAAGATATAACTTCTAATCCACTATCAATCATTTCATCTATTTGATGAATAGTGATAAGACGCGATGCTGCACAAGGGGCAAAAATCTCGGTATTCAATGCCCATATTTTTTTATTTACTTCTTCAAAAGGAATTAAATTATCAGCAACCAATGTATTGCCTGTTTTAGCAAGAAACAATTCTGTTATCTCATCAAAACTAAAGCCTTCTTCATTAATCAAACCGCCCGCTATATCTATAATACCAACCACTTTAGCTCCCATTTGAGATAAATAGAACGCCGCAGCAGCTCCTACATTTCCAAAACCTTGAACAACAGCCTTTTTTCCTTCTACCGAAACACCATAAATATTATAATATTGTTTTACCGCTTCGGCAACACCAAAACCAGTAATCATATCAGCTACAGTATATTTTCTAGAAACACTGGGCGAATACTCTGGATTTTCTATAACTTTAATAACGCCCTGTCTCAACTGCCCTATCCTATTTATTTTATCGGCTTCCGTTGGCTTAAAATGGCCGTTAAAAACACCTTCTTGTGGATGCCATACGCCACTTTGCTCAGTAATAGGAATCACTTCATGAATTTCATCTACATTCATATCACCACCAGTGCCATAGTAGCTTTTCAACAAAGGTGAAACAACAGCGTACCAGCGTTCTAAAACCCCTCTTTTCCTCGGGTCTTTTGGGTCAAAATTAATTCCAGATTTAGCACCACCAATAGCCGGACCAGAAACTGTAAATTTGATTTCCATGGTTTTTGCCAAAGATAAAACTTCATTTACATCAAGTCCTTTGCGCATTCTTGTTCCGCCACCTGCAGCCCCACCACGAAGGGAGTTTATAACAACCCAACCTTCAGCTTCTGTTTCAGAATCCTTCCAGTTAAAGACTATTTCAGGTGTTTTGTTTTCGTATATTTTTAATAATTCTTTCATTTTTATTTTAAGATTGATTCATATTTAGCTAACATTCATAGTTTATCCGAAGGTAAATAGTAGCGTAGCTATAACTGAGTCATAAAAAAAAGATTAAATTATTAGTGAAACAAATATAAAAAACTAAACCCCTTTAAGATTAATTTTTTGCGATTTTTAGGGAAGAAATATTTTACCAGAGCTATGATCTTTAATAGCGCCAGTAACACTGCTTAAGCAATTGACCTCATTTCTAAGTTTTTGCACACCTAAAAACCCAAAAATAAGCGCTTCTTTAAACTCAATAACCTCCTTTTTAGGAACTATTAGTTTCTGAATGGAATGTGCTTTTATTCTATCTATCAAGTACACATTATAAACACCTCCTCCTGTGATTAGAACAGTGCTCGTATTTTTTTTATTTATTTCTGAAGCTATCTGAACAGCAATATGCTCAACAAACGTTTTAAGAATATCTTGTATTTCTAACTCAAAAGTATCAATCAGCGGAAAAATATTAGTATTTACCCACTCCAACCCTAAAGATTTAGGATATGTTGCTTTATAGAAACCTAAAGCATTTAATTGATTGAGTAAGTCTACACTTATATTTCCTTTTGAAGCTATTTCCCCTTCATCATCATAATTCAATCCAAGTTTCCCAACATAATGATTCAGAACAATATTAACAGGACAAATATCATAAGCAATTCTAGTACCTTTAAAATTCATTGAAATATTAGCAAATCCACCCAGATTCAAGCAAAAATCAAATTCAGAAAACAACAATTCATCTCCGATTGGAACTAATGGCGCGCCTTGACCTCCAAGTTCAACATCTTGCACTCTAAAATCACAAACCACTGTTTCCTTTAATAGTTCGGCTAACATAGGTTTATTACCAATTTGGTATGTTAATTTATTTTCTGGTTGATGCAATGCCGTATGCCCATGAGAACAAATAGCATCAATATTTTTTATCTGGTATTTGGTTATAAAATTCTTAATTACTTTGGCAAGGTGTTTTGTATAATTAGTATCAATTTCCTTTAATTCTTCAATAGATTTATTTACCAATTCTTTAAGTGTATCATACCAATAAGAATGATATTCCACAGTTTCGGCATGTACAATTTTGAAACTCCATGTCTCATCCAAACAAAACTTAGCGTATACCAAGTCTATACCGTCTAAAGAAGTACCAGACATCACGCCAATAATATTATATTCATGTTTAATCATAGAAAGTAAAAGTAATCATCTTGATTAAATATATTCTAGAATGAATGAGTGAAATCAAATCATTATTTTTAAGAATTCACTATTAAAGGCTATATTTGTAAACATTATTTATCAAAACAACATTTTAATTACGAATTATGAATTTTAGCCTTTCAGAAGAACATATTATGATTCGCGATGCGGCTCGCGATTTTGCCAAAACAGAACTACTTCCTGGTGTTATTGAACGCGATAACAAACAGGAATTCCCACAAGAGCTTGTTAAAAAAATGGGGGATTTAGGTTTCATGGGCATTATGGTTGATCCTAAATACGGCGGAAGCGGTATGGATGCTATTTCGTATGTTCTCATTATGGAAGAATTGTCAAAAATTGATGCTTCGGCTTCAGTCATCGTTTCAGTAAACAATTCGCTAGTATGTTATGGCTTGGAAACTTATGGATCTGAAGAACAAAAACAAAAATATTTAACAAAATTGGCAACAGGTGAATTTGTTGGGGCATTTTGTTTAAGCGAACCAGAAGCTGGAAGTGATGCAACATCTCAAAGAACCACAGCCATTGATAAAGGTGACCATTATGTTATTAACGGCACAAAAAACTGGATTACAAATGGAGGACGATCTGATGTTTATATCGTGATTGCTCAAACAGATAGGGATAAAGGTTCACATGGTATTAATGCATTTATAGTCGAAAAAGACATGAAAGGTTTTGATATCGGACCAAAAGAAGATAAACTTGGTATTCGTGGAAGCGATACCCACACACTACAATTTAACGATGTAAAAGTACCTAAAGAAAATAGAATTGGAGTTAATGGTTCTGGATTTCGTTTTGCAATGAAAACACTTTCAGGAGGACGCATAGGTATTGCGGCTCAAGCATTAGGCATTGCTTCTGGCGCTTTTGAATTAGCCTTAAAATACTCTAAAGAGCGTAAAGCTTTTGGAACCGAAATTTGCAACCATCAAGCTATTGCTTTTAAATTGGCAGATATGGCCACAGATATTGAAGCAGCAAGACATTTAGTTATGAAGGCAGCATGGGAGAAAGATCAAGGCAAAAATTATGATTACTCCAGTGCTATGGCAAAACTTTACGCCTCTAAAGTAGCCATGGAACATACTGTGGAAGCTGTTCAAATACATGGTGGTAATGGTTTCGTGAAAGAATATCATGTTGAACGTTTAATGCGTGATGCAAAAATTACTCAGATTTATGAAGGTACATCTGAGATTCAAAAAATAGTCATTTCAAGAAGTCTTATAAAACAATAATGTTTTATTTTATTTGTTCAAAGCGTTTAACCAACTTTCCAACAGTAAGCCCTTGAACCAAAATAGAAAACACAACTACAACATAAGTAATTACTAAAAATAAATCTCGTTGCATGGCCTCGGTTAATCCCAGGGCTAATGCAATGGAAATACCACCTCGCAAACCACCCCAAGTCATTATTAGATTGGTTTTTGGCACAAAATCTAGTTTCTTTTTAAAAAGACTAATTGGTAAAAGCAGCGATAAATAACGGCATAACAATACAACCGGAACAGCAATTATCCCTGCTAAAATATATTCTGTTTTAAAAGTAAGCACCAATATTTCCATACCGATTAAAACAAATAGAATCGTGTTTAACAGAATATCGATGAGCTCCCAGAATTTATCAACATAACTTTCTGTAATCTCACTCATTGCAGTTCCTCTGACTGTATCGTTACCAACAACTAAACCTGCTGTTACCATAGCTAAAGGAGCAGATAAATGCCATTTATGCGCAATGACTGTTCCTCCCATAACTGCAGCCAATGTTATAATAACTTCAATATCATAATCATTTATAGATTTCATTAATCGGTAGGTAACCCATCCTAAAACACCACCCAACAAAATACCTCCAAAAACTTCTTTTCCAAATAGTTTAAAGACATCAAAAGCTTCTAGTTCTCCAGTTCCTAGCAATGCAATTTTAAAAATAGTTAAAAATATAACAACACCAACGCCATCATTAAATAGTGACTCTCCAACAATTTTAGCTTCTAATTTCTTGGGCACCCCTGCCTTTTTTAAAATCCCTAAAACCGCAATAGGATCGGTAGGTGATATTAACGCTCCAAATAGTAAACAATAAATAAAATTAATATCTAAACCAATTAATTGCAGAATTAAAAAAACACTAGCACCAACTAAAAATGTAGACACTAATACTCCAAAAGTTGAGAATACCAAAACAGGCCATCGTTGTACCTTTAACTGCTCGAAATTAGTATGCAAAGCACCTGCGAAAAGTAAAAAACTTAACATTACGTCTAATAAAACGGATTTAAAATCTATTTGCTTAATTATAAATCTTTCAGCATCTAATAAAGTAGAATCAAAATAACTCAAAGCGAAAACACCAAATGTAAAAACGATGGTTATAAGCATTAAACCAATACTGTTTGGAAGTTTTAAAAAACGCACATTTATGTAACCAAAAACAGCCGAAAGAACCACTAATATGGTAATGATAAAAAAATAATCTGCCATAACTAAAAACTTTATAGGGCTAAAATAAAGCATCTTTAGTCATTATATAATATATAGAATTAATTATTATTCAAAACCCAGAAAATAAAAACATACTTTAAGTGAAAATTTTGTTAAGTATTATTAAATTAATCGACAGAAGTTTAATAGATTTCTATCTTTAGACAAAAATATTTTATGCAAAAAACATATTACGACCCAGCAGATCTTAGAAAATTTGGTAAAATAAGTGAATGGAATCAAGAATTAGGCGATAAATTTTTTGATTACTACGGAAAAGTTTTTGAAGATGGAGCACTTACCGCACGCGAAAAATCCTTAATTGCATTAGCCGTTGCACACACCGAACAATGTCCGTATTGCATAGACGCTTATACAAAAGATGGCCTACAACGAGGTGTTACTAAAGAAGAAATGATGGAAGCCATTCACGTTGGCGCAGCTATAAAAAGTGGCGCAACATTGGTGCATGGTGTTCAAATGATGAACAAAGTAAATAAGTTAGATGGGTAACACTGGGAGTCGGGCACTCACAAGTCGCTCTCTCCTATCGAATTCGAGATCAAAAATTAGCATGCGCTGAGCACTCTCGAAACGTTCAACCTCTACTGCAATACCTAAACTCAAATTTCATCTTAAGAACTTATAATAAGCAAAAGATAATTAATGGCAACAAAGTCACTACATAAACGCGAAAGCGATTTAGCAAACAGTAATAGACAAATAGAAATTTTGTCTAACGGTATTTTTAAAAACGGAGAATTACCAACCTTTAAAAACAAAATTGCTGAAACAAATCAATTTCCGCTTATAGCAAAAAAACTTGAAATCCTACAAATCAACGTAGGTTACATGTGCAATCAAGTATGCGATCATTGTCATGTAGATGCTGGACCAGACCGCACAGAAATTATGACCCGAGACACCATGCAGCAATGTTTGGAAGTTATAAAAAATACTGGCGCGCATACTTTAGATTTAACTGGTGGAGCACCAGAGATGAACCCAGATTTTCGTTGGTTTGTTGAAGAAGCTGCAAAAGCAGGTGTTAAAGACTTTATTGTACGTTCCAATTTAACTATCATTAGAGCCAATAAGACATATTACGATTTACCAGAATTTTTCAAAAAACACAACGTACACGTTGTAAGTTCTATGCCGCATTGGACTCGTGGAAAAACAGACAAACAACGTGGTGATGGTGTTTTTGATAAATCGATAAAAGCATTACAAGAATTAAATGCGGTTGGTTATGGAATGCCAGATGGACGTTTAAAACTTGATTTAGTTTATAATCCAACAGGAGCCTTTTTACCAGGTAATCAAGCAGCTATGGAAAAAGATTTCAAAAAAGCCTTAAAGGACGATTTTGGTATTCAATTTCATAATTTATTTGCTATAACTAATTTACCAATCTCTCGCTTTTTAGATTACTTAATCGCTTCTGAAAACTACGAAGACTACATGTATTCTTTGGTTGAAGCTTACAATCCTGCAGCCGTTGAAAACGTAATGTGTACCAATACGCTATCTGTAAGTTGGGATGGTTATTTATTTGATTGTGATTTTAATCAAATGTTAGAATTACCGGTAAATAGTGACGCAAAACATATTTCAGAATACAACGAAGATTTATTAGAAGGACGAAATATTGTCATTTCTCAACATTGTTATGGCTGTACCGCAGGCGCAGGAAGTAGTTGCCAAGGAAGTGTTGCTTAAAACATCATATGAAAAATATATTTTTAATCATCTGCATTGGGATTTCAGTTTCGGGGTTTGCACAAAAAAAGCTTTCGAAATTATTGAAACAACAAAATACCGAGAGCATTCCTTACATATCTGTTGAGGCAGTACAAAATGAATCAGAAGATATTATTCTATTAGATTCTAGAGAAGAAAAAGAGTTTAAAACCAGTCATCTAAAGAATGCCATTTATGTGGGTTATGATTTTTTTAATTTAGATTCAGTTAAATCTAAATTAAAAAATAAAAACTCAAAAATAGTGGTGTATTGTTCTTTAGGGGTTCGTTCTGAGGATGTTGCTGAAAAACTTAAAAAAGCAGGATATTCTAATGTTTATAATTTATATGGCGGTATTTTTGAATGGAAGAACAACGATTTGGAAGTATTAAATTCGAATGAAAAACCAACAGATTCCATTCATACATATTCTAAAGCATGGAGCAAATGGTTAAAGAAAGGTGTAAAAGTATATGAGTAAAGAATTAGTTATCGTTTTTGTAAAAAACATAAAGCTAGGAAAAGTAAAAACCCGACTTGCAAAAACCATAGGCAATCAAGGTGCTTTTCAGGTTTACAGTGACCTTGTAAAAGTTACCGAAATGGCTACAAAAGATCTTTCAGTAGATAAACGTATTTATTTTTCTGATGCGGCAGTTGACACCATATGGAAGAACGATTTCAAAACAGTACAACATGGAGTAGACTTGGGCGAACGCATGAAAAACGCATTCAAAAAAGGTTTTGAAGATGGTTATGAGCGTATTGTTTTAATTGGTTCAGACTTACCAGATATTACAGCAAACCATATCAACAAAGGACTAGAAACTCTAAAACAAAACGAGGTGACTTTTGGTCCAGCAGAAGATGGTGGTTACTATTTAATAGGGCTATCAAAAATGCACCATTTTGTTTTTGATAACAAGCCATGGAGTGAAACTCATTTATTAGAAGAAACACTAAGCGAATTAAAAGAAAACGACGTCACATTTACTAAATTAGTCACCCTAAATGACATTGATACTTATGAAGATTTAATAGCTTCAAAATTTTATCAATCTAATACAGCATTACAAGAAAAAATCAAGCAACTACATGATTAAAATTATAGAAGAAACGGTTGATTATTTAAAAGACAAAGGCTTTGATAGTCCCGAAATTGGAATTATTCTAGGCACAGGCTTAGGACAACTTATTAATGAGGTCGAGATTATAAAAGAAGTTAGCTACAACCATATCCCTAACTTCCCAACGGCAACAGTAGAATTCCATAAAGGAAAACTTATTTATGGCATCATGGCTGGAAAAAAAGTAATCGTGATGCAAGGGCGTTTTCATCTTTATGAAGGTTATTCGTTGCAAGATGTTACCTATCCCGTTCGCATCATGGAAAAATTAGGAATCCATACACTTTTGGTTTCTAACGCATCTGGAGCTATTAATCTCAACTTTAAAAAAGGAGAATTAATGCTGATTGAAGACCACATTAATCTTCAAGGCAGTTCACCACTAGCATTTGAAGGTGTTGAACAATTAGGTGAAAGATTTACAGATATGAGTGCGCCTTATGACACAACAATTAATGATACTTTTAAAAATATAGCTAAAACAAACAACATCACTTTACATGGTGGCGTTTATGCTAGCGTTGTAGGTCCACAATTAGAAACCAGAGCAGAATACCGCATGTTAAAAATAATGGGAGCTGATGCTGTAGGCATGAGTACTGTTCCTGAAATTATTGTTGCAAATCATTTAAAATTAAAGGTCGCAGCTGTATCGGTTTTAACAGATGAATGCGACCCTGATAACCTAGCACCTGTTGATATAGCTGAAATTATTGCTATGGCTGGAAAAGCAGAACCTAACATGGTAATCCTTTTTAAAGAATTAATTAAAACACTTTAATAGTGTAATATTTATTACACGCTAATATTTATAAAGGACTTGCCTTTATATCTGAAAATAAAAAATCATAAAATGAGCTATTTAGAAACCACTCACGACGTATATAAAGAAGCAGCTTTAACACCAGATATCGGATTATGCTGTACCACAAATCCGATTTGGGAATTACCAGGTTTAAAAATCCCAAAAATCATGCAAGAAATGAATTATGGATGCGGATCTACGGTGCATGCTCGTGATTTAACAAATAACCCAAAAATGCTTTATGTAGGTGTTGGAGGCGGTATGGAATTATTACAGTTTTCATATTTCAATCGTCAAAAAGGTGGTGTTGTAGGAATTGATGTGGTTGATGAAATGCTTGAAGCTTCTAGAGAAAACTTTAAAGAGGCAGAAGCCCAAAATAATTGGTTTAAGAGTGAATTTGTAGACCTTAAAAAAGGAGATGCTATGAATTTACCTGTTGAAGATAGCAGTATTGATGTTGCTGCCCAGAATTGCCTATTCAACATTTTTAAGGCTGATGATTTAAAGAAAGCTATCGAAGAAATGCATCGTGTTTTAAAACCTCATGGCCGTTTAGTAATGAGTGACCCCACTTGCGAGCAACCTATGAATGATACGTTGCGTAATGACGACCGTTTACGTGCTTTATGCTTAAGCGGAAGTCTTCCAATTTCAGAATATGTTAAAGCACTTACAGATGCTGGTTTTGGAACTATTGAAATTCGTGCTCGTAAACCGTATCGAATTTTAGATCCCAAAAACTACCCTACCGATGAGTTAATTTATATAGAATCTATTGAAGTTGCTGCCATTAAAGATCCAATGCCAGATGACGGCCCTTGTATTTTCACTGGAAAAGCAGCTATTTATTATGGCTCAGAAGATTATTTTGATGATAATAAAGGACATGTCTTAGTTAAAAATCAACCCTTGGCAATTTGCGATAAAACCGCTGGAGATATAGCTAGTCTGAATAGAGATGATATCTATATTAGTGAGTCCACCTATCATTATGATGGCGGAGGGTGTTGTTAAGGCGATAATCGCCATTGGATTATTTATAACTAATTTTCAATTATATGATTTACCAAATCATGTAAGGTTTGCCGTGAATTATGGACTAAAATTCAAATGAAATACCTAAATTTAATCACTCTTCTTTTTTTAATAACATCTTGTTCTGGAACAAAACGTGTTGTTCAAGTAACTTCAAAAGAGACTCCTGAAACTGTAAAAACTTTGGATTTTATAAGTGA
>Ga0075467_10002422_pt1 | contig 14688 bp, 9 predicted proteins | sample DEB08_DNA_9_FD_75067 | JGI IMG/M metagenome (GOLD analysis project Ga0075467, IMG submission 75067) | Aqueous microbial communities from the Delaware River and Bay under freshwater to marine salinity gradient to study organic matter... | ecosystem: Environmental > Aquatic > Marine > Coastal ... | reverse complement strand
TGACTGCTATTAAACTGCTGCAAATGAATGGGACGATTTTCATCGGGCACATAAATTAAAGCGGCTAGCTCGTCGTTGTTCACGCGTTGTGGATTCACCAAACGCAGGCTGCCGCGCGGTAATTCTAAACCGATAATGTTGTGTGCTCCAGCCGAAATACTAATGTTATCCTTCTCCCTTTCAGGGATAGAATGCACCACCATGCGATAGTTTACCAAGGGGTCTAAGTAAATTGTATCGGGCAAGCCTTTAGGATTAAGAGTATGAATTAATTGACGATCTACTTTCTTGCTTACCATATTGTAGAAGCTTATCGCCACGTCGGTTTCGGTGGGGAAGCCGTTACCATCTAAAAGATTTACTTGAGCGGTAGTATTATCTAGGGCCTGCGAAATCACAATCCCTAATACTTTTTCGAAGGTTGCTTCATCGGCGGCATCGTAAAAGGTACCTACACATTCGAAGGTTTGCTTAAAATTATCGTCCAAGCCAATGCCAATAACGAAAGGCTTTAATGCTATGCCGCGTTCTTGTAATAAACGCGAGGCGGCACAAGGGTCTTCATCGCAGGCCTCCACACCATCGGTTATAAGGATGATAATATTGCGGCAATTTTCACATTCCCCAAAATCGTAAGCTGCTCTTTCTAAAGAACGGGCGATAGGGGTAGTGCCTTTGGGACGAATTTCCTTTAAGGTTCGTTTAATGCGTCCTATGTTATTCTTTGCAAACGGAACTTCCAGACGCGTATCATTGCAATCTTGCGGTGGCACTGGCTTTTGATGGCCGTATACACGCAAGGCTAGCTGAAAATGGTCGTTATTTAATTGGGCCAAGCTATCGAGCATATTGGTCATTAGCTTTTGGGCCACATCTATTTTCTGACCACTTTCCCAGCGGGCATACATACTTTGTGAACCATCGAAAACAAAAAGAATGCGGGTTAAAACCCCTTCCTCTTTTTTGTCCTTTTGAGCACTTAAAGAAAAACTTAGTATGCTAAGGAGTAATATTTGGCTTAAGATGCGCAAATTAATAGTCGCCCATAGTTTCCTCTAATTGAGAAAGAGCATTACTTAACTGCTCATCACTAGGAGCGATACCATGCCATTCGTGTGTGCCTTCCATAAAGTCAACACCAGCACCCATGGCAGTTTTCATAATAACACAAACTGGTTTTCCTTTACCCGTATGGGCTTTAGCTTCTTCTAAGCCAGCCACAACCTGTGCCACATCATTACCATTTTCTATGCTAAGTACGGTCCAGCCGAAAGCTTCAAATTTAGCGGCTAAACTTCCCATTGCTAAAACATCGTCGGTAGAACCATCAATTTGCTGACCATTAGCATCAATTGTCATGATCAGGTTATCCACTTTATTTGCAGGAGCGTAAAGGGCGGCTTCCCAAATTTGTCCTTCTTGTAATTCTCCATCGCCATGCAGCGAGAAAACTGTTTTGGGATCCTTATTTTGTTTTTTACTTAAGGCGGCGCCAATGGCTACCGAAAGCCCTTGCCCTAATGATCCAGAGGCAATGCGCACACCTGGTAAACCCTCATGGGTGGTGGGATGCCCTTGTAAACGGGTATTTAATTTGCGGAAGGTATTTAGTTCTTCCACAGGGAAATACCCCGCTCTGCTTAATACGCTATAGTAAACGGGGCTAATATGGCCGTTGGAAAGAAAAAACAAATCTTCATTTTTCCCATCCATATCAAAATCACTCGCATTGTGATCCATGATGTGATGAAACAAGCTTACAAAATACTCGGTGCATCCTAAAGAACCACCTGGGTGGCCAGATTGCACGGCGTGTACCATTCTAACAATATCTCTACGAGTTTGAAAGCAAATTTTTTCTAATGCTGCAATATCGGCCATTTGACTAAAATTATTTGTGGCAAAATTACCCTTTAGCAAAGGACTAGCTTGGCTGATGTTGAAAAAATATGATAAATCGTAGGGTTGCAGCCTGTTTAACGACGCATTAGACTATTAGACCGAAGCATCGGACATTCCATTTACTAAAATCGGTTACTTTAGATTAAGGCTGAACTTAGCTAACCAGGCTTCGCCGTGAAATTAAGAATCAGACCCTTTGTAAATCCTGTTCTGCTAGCTGAGCCGAGTTAAAAATAGCGGGCTATTTTAAGGAAGAGAGAAGCAAAACCACAAATTTACAAAGGGCACTTGGTGATTTTTAAGAGGGTGGTAAAAATTCTTAGAGCAGAAACTTTCGTTTAGGTGACTATTTTAACCATTATGAATTAGACTTTCTTTTTACTAAAATCTGCTACTTTAATTTAAGGCTGAACTCAGGTTATTAGCTATATCTTTGCGCATCTTAAAAAATAAAGCATGAAGTGTGGAATAGTAGGATTACCCAATGTGGGCAAATCCACATTGTTTAATTGTTTATCGAGTGCCAAAGCGCAGTCTGCAAACTTTCCTTTTTGTACCATCGAGCCCAATATAGGTATGGTTACCGTACCCGATCCGCGGTTAACTAAATTAGAAGAGTTGGTTAATCCCCAGCGAGTTCAGCCTGCCACGGTAGAGATTGTAGATATCGCAGGATTGGTAAAAGGAGCCAGTAAAGGGGAAGGATTAGGCAATCAATTTTTAGGAAATATCAGAGAGTGTAATGCGATTATGCACGTTTTACGTTGCTTCGAAAATGAGAATATCACGCACGTAGATGGCTCCGTAGATCCATTGCGCGACAAGGATACCATTGATACCGAACTGCAATTTAAAGATTTAGATACCTTAGAAAAGCGTTTAGATAAACACCGCAAAGCAGCTCGTACAGGAAATAAAGAAGAGCAAAAAAATGTTGAATTCCTCGAAGGAGTAGAAAAGCATCTTTTGGCGGGTAAAAATATTCGTTCGCTGGCGCGTAATGAAGATGAAGACGAGCTATTGGCTGAAATTCAGTTCTTAACCGATAAGCCAGTAATTTACGTATGTAATGTGGATGAGGCATCTGCGCAAAGCGGAAACCAATGGGTGGAGCTAGTACAGCAAATGGCGAAGGAAGAAGCAGCAGAAGTAATTCATCTTGCGGCAGCAATGGAAGCCGACATTTCTGAATTAGAAAGTTTCGAAGAACGCAGTATGTTCTTAGAAGACCTGGGTTTAGAAGAAGCAGGTGTTAATCGCTTAATTAGAAAAGCTTATACCTTGTTAAATCTTCAAACATATTTTACTGCAGGCGTAAAAGAAGTTCGCGCCTGGACGATTAAAAAAGGTTTTACCGCTCCCCAAGCAGCCGGCGTTATTCATAGCGATTTTGAAAAAGGTTTTATTCGGGCTGAGGTAATTAAATACGCGGATTTCGAAAGTTTTGGCTCTGAAGCTGCGGTTAAAGAGGCGGGGAAATTAAAAGTTGAAGGAAAAGAGTATGTCGTGCAAGACGGCGATGTGATGCATTTCCGCTTCAATGTGTAAGCATCTTAATAAATTGTGAAAAAGTTGTAGGCTGAAAAATATCAGCATTTAATGGCTATTCCTAATTTTAGCCCTCATCCAAAAGAACAGCATGTCTACCGAGCAAACAAGTTATAACGAAGACAATATTAGATCCCTCGACTGGAAAGAGCATATCCGCCTCCGTCCCGGTATGTATATTGGTAAGTTAGGCGACGGCTCCAGCTCGGACGATGGTATATATATTCTCGTAAAAGAGGTTTTAGATAATGCCGTAGATGAGTTTGTTATGGGCGCGGGTAAAACCATTGAAGTAACCATAAAGGACGGCGAAGTAACAGTGCGCGATTACGGTCGTGGCATTCCGCTGGGAAAAGTGGTAGATGTGGTTTCTAAAATTAACACCGGTGCTAAATACGATTCTAAGGCTTTTAAAAAGTCGGTGGGATTAAACGGGGTAGGAGCCAAGGCGGTAAATGCCCTAAGCGATTTTTTTAGTGTACAATCGGTGCGTGACGCTAAAACCAAAATTGCCCGTTTTGAGAAGGGGGTTTTAGTGGAAGATGCGGAAATTAAAGAATCCAGTCTGCGCAAGGGAACCAAGGTTCAGTTTAAGCCAGATGCGGCCATCTTTAAAAATTACCGCTTTGTAAAAGAGTATCTCGAAAAAATGTTGTGGAATTATGCCTACCTAAACCCAGGCTTATCTATAATGTATAATGGTGAGAAATTTTACAGTGAAAATGGCCTAAAAGATTTATTGAATGATACGCTTGATGCGCCCATCATTCACCCCATTATCCACCTCAAGGGAGATGACATAGAAGTGGCATTAACGCACAGTGAACGTTCGCAAGGCGATATCTATTATTCTTTCGTGAATGGGCAGCACACAACCCAAGGGGGTACGCACCAAAATGCTTTTCGCGAAGCGCTCGTAAAGACCATTCGCGATTTTTACAATAAGAATTTCGATGCAGCTGATATCCGCGATTCGGTAGTGGCAGCGGTGTCTATCAAGGTGATTGAACCAGTTTTTGAATCGCAAACAAAAACCAAATTAGGTTCGAATGATATCGGTCCTGATGGACCTACCGTCCGCACCTTCATCAATGATTTCATGAAAACCAAGCTCGATAATTTCTTGCATAGAAATGAAGACGTAGCGGAAATCATACATCGCAAAATTCTGCGTGCCGAAAAGGAGCGCAAGGAGTTGAGTGGAATTAAAAAATTGGCGCGCGATAGAGCTAAAAAAGCCAGTTTACACAACAAGAAGTTACGCGATTGCCGAAAGCATTATAACGACCAGAAAGACGAGTTTCGCTTAGATACTACCTTATTTATCACGGAGGGTGATTCTGCTAGTGGTTCAATTACTAAATCGCGTAACGTTAATACTCAGGCGGTTTTTAGCTTAAAAGGAAAGCCGCTTAACTGTTATGGTTTAAGTAAGAAAGTAGTTTACGAAAACGAAGAATTTAATTTATTGCAAGCCGCCCTAAACATTGAAGATGGATTGGAGAATTTGCGCTATAATAATGTTGTAGTTGCTACCGATGCCGATGTGGATGGTATGCACATTCGCCTATTATTAATAACTTTTTTCCTGCAGTTTTTTCCCGAAATAGTGCGGGAAGGACATCTTTATATTTTGCAAACACCCCTGTTTCGCGTGCGCAATAAAAAAGAAACGTTCTACTGCTATAGTGAAGAGGAAAAAAGAGCAGCCTTGCTGAAAGTTGGCGCAAAGGCTGAAATTACACGCTTTAAGGGTTTGGGAGAAATTTCTCCAGATGAGTTTAAGAATTTTATTGGGGATGATATTCGCTTGGAACCAGTAATGCTTGGCAAAGACTCAACCATAGAACAAATTTTAGAATTTTATATGGGTAAGAATACACCCAAACGCCAAGAATTTATTATTGAAAACCTACGGGTCGAAAGAGACCCTACTGAAGAAGCTGAAAAAGCGATACTAAATGAAGATTAACGCAGATAGTCACTCTAAAATAAACTTGGTGATTCTCACCTTTTCGCTGATAGCTATCTCAATTGTTGCAACGCTTTCATTTTTCCAGGGCGCCTATTCCGGCAACGGGTGGTTAGGTGGCTTGGGGCTAGTACTTATCAGCCTCCTTATTTATCGTGGTCCCGCTAAGTTTAAGTATGACACAGAAGGGGAAGTAATGAATTTAAGTACCGAAGATCAAATTTGGGGAAAAATTTTAAGGTCATTCGAAAGGCAATACGAATTTCCCAAACGGAAATTTAAAGGCTACAAATTAGAAGGTTGGTTTTTAAGAAGAAAACTAACGATATATATAAACAGTCGCAGCGGTACAGTGAAGGAAAGAACCCTTATTGTTTCGCATTTAACGGCAGAGCAACGAAAGAAATTAACGAACTCGCTAAACAAATATTCACAGATAGCTAAGCATGGCGGAAGAAGAAAACGAACTACAGAATAATAGCAGCCCAGAATCTGAAAATGAACCCATCATTACCCGGGTTTCGGGAATGTATCAGGATTACTTTTTGGATTATGCCAGCTATGTTATCCTGGAAAGGGCTGTTCCTACTTTAGGTGATGGCCTAAAGCCAGTGCAGCGACGTCTCTTACATGCTTTGCGCGAGATGGATGATGGACGTTATCACAAGGTAGCCAACGTTATTGGTCAAACCATGAAGTATCACCCTCATGGAGATGCTTCTATTGGCGATGCCTTGGTTCAGTTAGGACAGAAAGATATCTTAATTGACGCCCAAGGAAACTGGGGAAACTTGCTTACCGGTGATAGTGCAGCGGCGCCACGTTATATTGAAGCCCGTCTCTCTAAATTTGCTTTAGATGTTGTTTATAGTCCGAAAATCACCAAATGGCAAAGCAGCTACGATGGTCGAGGTAAAGAACCAGTAGAGTTTCCCGTTAAATTTCCCCTACTCCTGGCTCAAGGCGTTGAGGGTATTGCCGTAGGACTATCCACTAAAATTTTACCGCATAACTTTTTAGAGCTCATTGCAGCGGCTATTAAGGTTTTAAAGGGACAAAAATTCGAATTATTACCTGATTTTCCTTCGGGGGGAATTGCCGACTTTACCAATTATAACAAAGGTTTAAGAGGGAGCAGGGTGAGAGTTAGAGCCCGTATTTCGGTGCTCGATAAGAAGACACTTATTATTGATGAAATTCCCTACACTACTACAACGGGAAGTTTAATTGACAGTATCCTTAAAGCCAATGATAAGGGTAAACTGAAGATTCGTAAAATTGAAGATAATACTTCTGATAAGGTAGAAGTAGTGGTGCATCTTTTCCCGGGAATTTCGCCCGATCAAATGATTGATGCACTTTATGCCTTTACCGATTGCGAAATATCCATCGCTCCGCTTTCATGTATGATCGAAAATGATACTCCTGTTTTCCTTCCGGTAGATGAGATCTTACGTCGCAATGTTGATAATACCTTAAATATTCTTCGCGCTGAGCTAAATTTCGAGCTCAACGAATTGCAAGAACAATGGCACTTTGCCAGTCTTGAACGCATCTTTATAGAAAATAAGATTTACCGCGATATTGAGGAAGCGGAAACTTGGGAAGAGGTGCTTGAAAATATTCATCTAGGTTTAAAACCCCATATTGGTCATTTACTGAGAGCAGTTAATGACGACGATGTAACTCGCTTAACCGAAATCCGCATTAAGCGCATCTCTAAATTTGATAAGTCAAAAGCGGATGCATTAATTGAAGCTCTTGAAGGCAAAATTGAACAGGTTAAGTTCCATTTAGTGAATTTAGTAGATTATGCGATTGCATGGTTTCAAAAAATCAAAGAAAAATACGGTTCGGGCCGAGAGCGTAGAACCGAGATTAGACTGTTCGAAGATATTGAAGCGACCAAAGTGGCACTGGCCAATGTGAAACTGTATGCCAATTTTGAAGAGGGCTTTATTGGTACCAGTCTTAAAAAGGATACATTTATTACCGATTGTTCCGATATCGATGATATTATTGTCTTCCTAGATAATGGCCAAATGATGGTTACGAGGGTAGACCAGAAAACCTATATCGGCAAAAATATAATTCATGTCGATGTATGGAAGAAAGGGGATAAGCGTACCACCTATAATATGATTTATCGCGATGGCGCCAAGGGAAGTTCTTTTATGAAGCGCTTTCAGGTTACGTCCATAACGCGCGACAAGCTTTACGACTTAACGCCCGCCACCCCTGGCACTGAGGTGCTGCATTTTACCGTAAATCCAAACGGTGAAGCAGAAGTTGTGACAGTTTACTTGCGCGCTTTACAGCGTTTAAAAAAGCTCAAATTTGAAATTAATTTTGCGGAGTTGGCCATTAAAGGCCGCGCATCTAAAGGTAATACAGCCACTAAATACCCAATTAAGAAAATCGAAATTAAAGAAGAAGGAGTGTCGACTCTTGCTGCACGAAAAATTTGGTTCGATGAAGCGGTAAATCGCCTTAACACCGAAAGTAGAGGTCGCTTACTGGGCAGCTTTAGTGGAGAAGATAAAATATTGGAAGTAACGGCTGATGGTTATTACCGCATCCTTACGGCAGATTTGAATCTTCACTTTAGCGATAATGCAGTTATTATTACCAAGTATCAGGCTAGCCGTCCCTTAAGTGCGGTCTATTACGATGGTGAAAAGGAAAGACATTTTGTAAAGCGATTTATTCCCGAGGTGGAAGATCGTAAAGAATTATTCATTTCTGAAGAGAAAGAATCGAAGCTGGAATATGTTAGTCTTGATTCAAAACCAAGAATTGAAATAGTTTTCCGCAAAATTAACGGCAAGCAAAAAGATAACGAAGAAGTGGTTTTAAGTGACTTCATCTCTGTAAAGGGCGAAAAAGCCCAAGGTAACCAACTAAGTAGAGATGCTATTCGTAAGATTAATATACTAGAGTCTCTTTTATTAGGAGAAGAATCTCCAGAGGAAGACTCAGATGATCAGGAAACAAAACATAATGATGAACACAAAAATGATAAAGCAGAAGGCAGCGATGGCCAGATTACGCTTAGTTTGGACTAGTACGCTAGCTGTATTTTTTTCTGCTTTTGTGCTGCAAGCGCAAGATAGTTTAGATGTTCAAAAATTAGGTCAACTGTCTTACAGCCAAACGATAAACGATGTTTGGGGCTGGGTAGATACCGCGAATAGCAAAGAATATGCTTTAGTGGGTGTGCAAAATGGTCTTTCAGTGGTAGATGTCACCAATCCTAGCAATCCTGTTCAAACTAATTTTTTTGCTGGTGCCAGCTCAACTTGGCGTGATATGAAAACCTTTGGAAATTATGCCTACACCGTACACGATGTTTTCAATGGTACATCTGATGGGATTTTCATTGTAGATATGACCACCATCGGTAATCAGTTCCCTACTTTTTTCCGTCGTACGCCAACACTTACGGTGGGCAGCACTACCGGTACTTTAACAAGAGCTCATAACTTGTATATCGATGAAAATGGCTTTATGTATTTATTTGGGGCCAATATTGGAAATGGTGGGGCTTTAATTTTCGATTTAAATACAACTCCTACTAATCCCACTTTTGTTGGTGCTTTTGACGATTTTTATTTACACGACGGCGTTGTTCGCGGTGATACCATGTGGGGCGCAGCGGTGATTAATGGTTTTTTCATGCCGATAGATGTGAGTGTAAAATCAGCGCCAAGCATTTCAGCTACCCAAACAACTCCTTTTAATTTTACACACAATATTTGGTTTAGCGACGATAATCAGCGCGTTTTTACCACCGATGAAAAGTCGGGTGCTTTTATTGCCGAATATGATGTAAGTGATTTAGGTAATATTAGTGAGACCGATAGAATTCGTAGCTCCTTTGGAAATGATGTGATCCCTCATAATGTTCATTTTCATAATAATTTCCTTGTTAATAGTTACTATACCGCTGGTTTACAAATTTTAGATGTGAGCCAACCTGGTTTTATGATTGAAACAGGCTACTACGACACTTCACCTGCAAATGGCGATGGCTTTAGCGGTTGCTGGGGAGCTTATCCTTATTTACCAAGTGGAAATATTTTAGCGACGGATCGTCAAACTGGTTTATTTGTTTTAGGATCAGATTACAGTCGCGGTTGTTATCTTAATGCTACTGTAGTAGATTCGATAACTAGACAAAATATCATTATTGCCAATGTTGAGGTTTTAAATACGGATATGATAGGCACCACTAATATTTTTGGAAATTTCCGCTCCGGGCAAGCGCAGGCAGGGACCTTTCAAGCCGTAGTTTCGAAAGCTGGATATTTTACCGATACTTTTTCCATTACCATGAGTAATGGCGTAATGCTTAATAAACAGTTTGCTTTATTATCCTTAACTGTTTCTAGTAAAGAACAAGCCTTACTAAACTCCGTTAGCATTTATCCTAATCCTACTCGCTCCAAAGTTAAGCTGTCAGGTTTAGCTGAATTTGGTGGAGATTTGCAATGGTCTCTTCTTGATTTAAGTGGTAAAGTGTTAGAGCAAGGCCAGTTAGATGTTCAAAATGCAGAGATTGATTTCGGTAGTAATTATAAAGGTTATTACCTGTTGCAATTAGCTAACAAATCGGCAAACAAGACTTATAGCCTTACTTTCGAATAAGAAATTATTGATTCTTATCATTAGCCAAAATGGCTTGATAAATTTCATTTACGCTATTTTCCCAAGAATGTGATTGAGCAAAACGTATGCGTTCCGCCTGTTTTGCTTCATCATTTTCTTGCAAGGCTAATTCTATCGCTTTTCCATAACCATCTACTCCATTGGCTAGGTACACATGTTCTTTAAAAACTTCCATGGCACGCGTGGGGGTTGCTAGAGTAGATTTCCCCATAGCCAGGTACTCGTCTATTTTACGAGGATAGTTACCGATGGTCATCTCGTTAAGTTCTTGCGGATTCATGGCCAAATCGAAGGCAGACAGATACTGTCCTAGTTCTTCGGGTTTTTTTGGACCAAGGAAATACACATTTTTCATTGGGTGCAACTTACTGGCTTTAAAGTGTTCGTCTTCCGGACCTACATATACGAAAGACCAATCTTTGCGATTCTCAGCAAGGTCTTCCAGTAATTTCAGATCCAATCGTAACTTTAAGAGAGCACCAATATACCCGATGCGCAGATGCGGGATATTGGCAAATTCGGCGGGCTCAGTGTGAATTAAATTAGGGTCGAAAATACTGAGGTCGCAACCTTGGTCTACATAGTAGCTATTTGGGTTATGCTCAGCACAGTAGTCTTTTAGGTACAAAGAGTTAGCGACTGCTAGATCGTATTTTTGTAGTAATTGCGGCTCTAGGCGCAGACCGTGTTTTTTAAAGTAATCGGTAGAAGTGAGGTTATCGCGTGAGTAGTAGATATTCAATTTTGATTCGAGTAGCTCAGGTGCTAAAAAGCCTTGAAACATTTCACTGTCGTTGAAGAAGTAATAATCTTCAAAGCCCATCTTGGCGGCAGCCTTACGAATTTCGGCAAAGAATTTTTTACTAATAGAATTTAAAGCCCAATCGTAAATCGCACCATCGGGAAGCCAATTGATTGATTCCATTAATACGGCAGGATCTAGGGTATAGAGGCCATCCTTAATATGCGTAATTGGCTCAGCCTTTCCTTCTAGCACCGACATACGCCGCTCGATAAACTCATGGTCTTTTTCATCATTTTTCAGTTTTGTGAAGCGGTCCAATGGTCTGTTAACATAGAGCACAATATTATCTTTGGCGACAACTTCGGCAATGTTTTTACAATTACTACCAATTGGAAGGTCCCAAGGCTGATTGCCAACAAAAATGAAATTCTGATTTTTCAAGCGCTGATGTTTTACCAAAGGTAAAATCTAAGATGTAAATATTTGGGGACTAAGCTTTTTAATATTAGACTCGACTTATTTTTTTGATTCAGAATCCTGTTCTTAGCAAATTTATAGTGGTAAATTTGGCTAGCAAAGCAATTTCAATGAGCCAAACAAGACTGCCCGATTTTGTTGTGATCGGGGCCGGGAAATCTGGTACAACCTCCTTAAATGAATATCTTAAGGAACATCCGCAAATTTTTATGAGTACGCGTAAAGAGCCTAACTTCTTCGCATACGAAATGGCCAAGGAGGAAGACTTTGATTTAACAATCTCTAAAGAGTTTTACCGCGACTCGGTATTGAAGCTAGACGATTACTTAGAACTGTTTAAAGGGGCCAAGGAAAGTCAATTATTAGGGGGGGGCCAATACCTACCTAAACAGTGAAATGGCCAGCGAACGCATTAAGCATTATATTCCTAACACTAAGTTAATCGCCATTTTAAGGCATCCTGCCGATCGTTTGTTTTCGCGTTATTCGCATTATATAAGAGAAGGTTTGTTGCCGGAAGACGGCGGTCTAGATAAGGTTTTTGATAAATCAACCAGCTGGTGGCAGCGCCCCGATATGATTAAGGAAGGTTTGTATTATGGGCAGCTGAAAAGGTATTACGAAAATTTCCCTCAAGAGAATATTCGTGTTTATTTATACGAGAACTTTATAAACCATACCGCTGGTGTGGTAGAGGATATCTTTACATTTTTAGACATTGACCCTACCATAAAAGTGGCCACTGATATCGTGTATAACAAGAGTGGCACGATTAAAAATAAAGCGGTAGATAATTTAGTAGGTCAGAATAGTCCGCTTATCACCACTTTAAAAAAACTAGCGCCAGGTTTGCACCGTTGGTTGAAAGACATTGTTTTTATAAACCGCTGGTTTTATAATCTGCGTAATAAGAATTTACAGAAAGCAGATTTTTCGCCTAGCTTAAGAAAGGAGATTGTGGATAAAATATATGCAGAAGACATTAAGAAGCTCGGGAATTTAATTGGTCAAGATTTAAGTCACTGGTTAAAAGCCTAAAATGATAGCGAAGGTATTATCTCTTTTTCGCTCACAAAAAGTGCTTAGTATGATAAGCAGTATTAGTGGCGCAGCTTTGGGCTTGGTTACTTTTGTCTTATTAATGCGCACTTTGTCTAAAACTGATTTTGGGATATTCTCTATTTTCTTAGCATTTCAAACGGTCTTTGAAATGTTGCGCAATGGCTTAGTAGGCAAACCCTTAATTAAGTTCGTAGCCGAATCGGATAACGAAGATTTAAGTCGCAATATTATTGGCAGCTCTTGGCGTTTTGGCCTTTTCAGTAGCCTCTTTGTTGGTTGCTTCTTTACCGCTCTTTTTCTTGGCATTTATGCGATATATGGTGACAATGACTTTCTCCTATACTCTTATTATTTTTTACCCCTAGCCTTGTTTTCTTTGCCATCCAATATGGCTACATGGGTTTTAAATGCGCGTTTACGTTTCGATAAAATGATATGGATACGCACCTCCATGCAAGTTATTTATATTACCGGTGTGGCCTATGCCTATCTTAGTGATTACGCCAATCTCAACTTTATTTTCATAACCTATTTAGTGGCTAGTGCGGTTCCCAGTATAATTTCTTTAATCGCAGGTTGGGATGGCTTGGCAAATATTTCCGCTGCTACCAAAGCAAAATCTAGGGAGCTTTATTTATATGGTCGCTACACGATGGGGACTTTAATAGGCGGGACTTTATTACGCAGTTCCGACGACTTTCTAATTCGTTTCTTTTTAGGCCCAGAGGCAGTTGCGATTTACCAAATACCCCAGCGCTTGGTCAATTTGATCGATATTCCCTTAAGGGCTTTGGTTAGTTTTTCTTTTCCCAGCTTAGCGCGGGCCAACAAAAGCGGGAGTGCCGAAAATTTCAGAAGAGAATTTGAGATCAGCACTGGTTTTGCTTTTGTAGTTTTATTTCCGGCGGCTTTGGGAACGTTCATTTTTGCTGATAGTTTGGTGGTACTTTTAGGGGGGGCAGACTATGCTGAATCAGCCGTATTGCTGCGCATTTTCTCTTTCTTTATGGCTTTTACGGCCTTAGATCGCTATGCTGGAGTAGGCCTCGATGTGTTGGATCGACCTAAAGTGAACATGCATAAGGTCATAATCATGTTGCTGATTAATATCGTCGGTGATTTATTGGCACTTTTTATTTTCGAAGACATTCGCTGGGTAGCCTTTGTAAGTGTTTTAACCTTTGCAGGAGGAACACTTTTTGGATTCCGTTACTTGAAAGATATTATACCTTTTCGCTTCTTAAAGTGGTTGAATTTAGGGTTACAAGAAAGTATGAGACTTATTAAAAAACTTGTGCATAAGTAAGCAGAAATTAGTTGTACATTAATTCCCGTTTTGAGAGTTAATCTCAAATTTAGAAATACCCTGATGCGTCTATGGCTTTAATGAAAATATTTTTGGTAGAAGATAATGAGCTTTACGCCAAGGCTACAAAACATCATTTATCTTTAAATCCCGATAATCAGGTAGAGCATTTTGTAACGGGTAAAAGTTGCTTAGAGAAACTTTATTTACAACCTGATTGCATTTTATTAGATTACTCTTTACCAGATTTAAGTGGTATTGATGTTTTAAAAAAGGTTAAAAGTAGTCAGCCCCATTTACCGGTGGTCATAGTTAGTGGTCAAGAAGATGTTGCTACGGCAATCGACTTGCTAAAGGAAGGTGCCTACGATTATATTGTTAAGGACGAAAATTCCAAAGAACGCATCTGGAAAACGATAAATAATTTACGGGAAAATGCGAAGCTAAGAAATGAGCTAGATCGCTTGCGCGAAGAAGTGAATTTGAAATACGACTTTAGTAGTATAAAGGGCAGCAGTGTTTCAATAAAAAAGGTTTTTAAACTTATTGAAAAAGCGATTCGCACAAATATTACGGTTTCTATTAGTGGTGAAACAGGCACAGGGAAAGAGTTAGTAGCCAAGGCTATTCATTATAATTCTAAAAACAAAAAGGCGCCTTTAGTAACGGTGAACATTGCCGCCATTCCCAAAGAACTTGTAGAAAGTGAATTATTTGGTTATGAAAAAGGCGCTTTTACCGGCGCTATCTCCAGACGTATCGGTAAATTTGAAGAAGCTGATGGCGGAACCCTCTTTTTGGATGAAATAGGGGAAATGGAATTAAATCTGCAAGCGAAATTGCTGCGCATCTTGCAAGAGCGTGTGGTTACTAGGATAGGTAGTAACAAGGAAATTAAAGTGGACACAAGGATAATTGTTGCCACGCATAGAAATTTAAAAGAGGAAGTTGCCAAAGGTAACTTTAGAGAGGATTTACATTATCGCTTGCTCGGTTTGCCAATAGAAT
>Ga0075467_10002421_pt1 | contig 14690 bp, 14 predicted proteins | sample DEB08_DNA_9_FD_75067 | JGI IMG/M metagenome (GOLD analysis project Ga0075467, IMG submission 75067) | Aqueous microbial communities from the Delaware River and Bay under freshwater to marine salinity gradient to study organic matter... | ecosystem: Environmental > Aquatic > Marine > Coastal ... | reverse complement strand
GCTTATTGAAATGGGGGCGACTGTCGAGAATAGGGATTGTTTACAATCTGGCGGCGAATACGCAACCGTTTACGTCAAAGTGGCAGGCGAGGAGATTATCTGCGAGAACGCGGGAGGTTACTACTTTGACGTAAACAAAAACGAAGCAGTTTTTGGTGGAGTTTTGAGTATCTTATCGCCTAAGCTGGTGTAGCGGCTGGTCAGAGGATTAATTAAGAACAACAGGGGCCAGCAACTTTTCACGGGCGATATTGCCCAGATTCTTGTTATGGCGATTGCGCTGGCCCCTTTTCAAAACCTTTTCATCATGCCACAAATCAAAGTCTGCATCGATCCGCAGTGTGGGCAGGTAGCTCACAACTGCGATAAGAAGGAAACCCGCTGCCGGAACTGCGGGATGATCCTGGTGGCCATCAACGAGAAAACCTACCTGGCGAAATTCGCCGATGAGTTTTTCCAGATCGACCACAATACCGACGAGCTCACCAGCGCAGTACTGATGGGGTACAACATCCCAGAAGTGGACATTGAACCATTGGTGCAGGCCGTTATGCAGTGCCTGCGCAAGGCTGACCAGGAAATGGTTCCATTCCATACCCCCAATTCCGCAATTCGGCGAATCGTAGGACGTTCTGAGAACGATGCGGTAATGGAATTGGTACTGGCCGAATTGGAGCGTAGGGGAGTAGTAGAATACACAACCAGCCTGCACGCTAGTTGTGGGAACCTGTATACCGACCTGGTGGTTACCGAATCGTTTTTCACCGAGTACTGCCGTAGCGGCGAACAACTCAAACTACAATTCTAATGCAACCCAACCCCACCCGCCGCGCAGCCGCCACGGCATCCATCCTAATCGAGCAGCACCAGCGCATCGCCAAGGAGCGCAAGAAAACCAAAGCTGCCAACCGGGCCGCCAAGAAAGCGCGCAAGAAGTCGCGCAAGAAATAACCCAACAGCCTCGCACTTTGCGGGGCTTTTTTCGTCTTAACGAGTAGGGGATAGGTTAATCTATCTTTGGTTTGTCATCCCCGTGAACATTAAGAATAATCAAATACCCTACGGGAGACATGAGAGAGCGAAACCATACCGGGAACGAAACCGCCACCGGAGAAATGAATCTAACCGAATTGATCAACCAGTTGCTGCTTGCTCACGGATGGAAGGCTGCACTTAGCCTTATCCTTTCATTTGTGATGTCCAACGTGATACCGATTGCGCCTTTCCTGGCGCTGTCCAGTTCGTTGGTGGTATGCGACTTCGTTACCGGGCTTACTGCCGCCTACGTGAAAAACGTGGGCATCACCAGCCGCCGAATGGGGCGAACGGTGAACAAGGTCATCTTCTATTCCATGGCTATCATCATGGTGAATGCGGTGGAGCGGGTATTCTTTTCGAGTGCCGACTACCTGGTGTACCTCACCAGTGCCTATATCGCGGTCATCGAATTGTACAGCAACCTCGAAAATATTGGCCGCATAACGGGCACCGACATCCTATCGGCAGTGCGCGGTGCGGTGGATAGCCGCCTGGGTGCCCTGCGGCAGAAAGCAGAAAAAAACGACGACGACAATGATAGAGGCAACGATCAGGATCAGCCTGCCGGATAAGATCTACATTCGCTTACTGTGGCTGTTCAGCACCAGGCGCTACCGCTTGCGCCTGCCAGAAACCTGGGAGGAAGTACCCCGCAAGAAGCTCAAAAAAATATTCACCGCCCTGATGCAGCAAGGCCAGCACGATGAAACCACCGTGCGCCTGCTCATTCTGCGCGCCCTGTTGCCGGTGCCCAGCTGGTTGTTTTTTCGCCTGCCCTGGCTCGACATTGTAGAGAAACTGGAACCTGTCGTCGTTTGGTTCTTAGTCACACCGATTGCTGCCCCGGTTTTGCCTACTGTGCGAACCGGGCGGCAGCGGTGGCGACTACCGGCGCCAGCTGCCCGCGACCTGTCGCTGCAACAATACCTGGCCATTGAACAGGAGTGGGGCAGGATGGCCCGCGGCGAAAACGACATCCCCGCACTCCTGGCCACCATCCTTCGCCCCGAAAACGAAGCTACCCACGAAAGTCTGCACGGCACCGGCCTATTGCCTGGCGCTACCCGCCCGGCGCTGCGGCAGTGGGCCATCATCCTGGCCAAGCTGCACCCAGCCTGGGTGTATTACGTGGTGCAATACTGGGCTGCGCAGCGCGAGGCATTGCAACAGCAGTACCCCGCCTTCTTTTCGGGCAAGGGCGAGAAGGAAGGCCCGCTCGACTGGGAAAGCATCCCTGCCCGCATTGCCGAAGCTGGGGTATTTGGCCCAGTGCACCAGGTACTACTCACGCCTGCCCGCACTTACCTGGCCTGGGCCAATGCCCGCCAGCAAGACGAAGGCCAACAAAACCAAACCGGACTGCAGGAGCTGATCCGGGCCAACCACAAAAAGTTCGTAGCGTAATGAATATAACGACCACCCTCGCAGAACTCCAAACCTACTTCCGCCAGCTGGGCGACCGGCACCCGGGCATCAACGAGGTGGTGATCGGCGACAGCGAAGAAATAATGAGCGTAGACCGCAGCAAGCTGAACTACCCAGTGCTGTGGATCGAGACACCCCGCGTAAGCTGGGAATTCCTGGACAACCCCCGACGCTACTATTCCCTGGTTTTCGTGGTGCTGGAAAACAGCCCCACCGACGCCTGGCAGCACCAGCAATACCTACTGGACAAAACCCTCACCATCACCGAGCAGCTGTTGGCGAAGATGCGCGACGACATGAATGATCAGCTGATCTTCGTGGACACGGCCAGCGCGCAGAGCGATGCCATACTGGGCTACGGCCACGACCACGACTATGGCTGGCGCACTTCATTCCGCGTGCGCAGCTACATGAACAGCTGCGCCAGCACTTGCTTATGGGAAACCGCTTGCCCGGTGGGTGCCCTGGCCCGCTTCAACTGGGTGAACAACAACCCGGGTGACTTCACCGACATCGACTTCACCAACACCAGCCTGCCCACCGATGCCGCCTGGCTAACGTCGTGGAGCTGGCAGGTAGACAATGGCCCGGTGACAACCGACAAAGACCCACCACTGCCCAACCAAGGCACCGGCAACTATATGTACGTAACCCTCACCCTCACGTTGGGCGACTGCGTGCTGCAAGCCAGTGCCATTATTTTGGCTGCGCAACCCTGCGGGGATAGCGTGCCGTACATTATCGACAAATCCTACTGCTAATGGCCATCACCAACATCACCACCCCCGAACAGATAGCCCTGGCCCGACAGCCGCTGCGCATTGGGCTCACCAGCAACCTGCCCACCGATGGCCGCCCCATCAACGCCCTTCGCCTGCGGGTGACGGGTAGCCCGGCAGTGGGGGAGACGCTGCAGATCACATTTGGCGATGTGTCCGAAACCATCACCGTGCAAACAGCTGCCGACAACAGTGGCAATACCATAAGTGTGCAGGGTATCCGCACACTTGCCGAGTACGCAAATCTTTTGGTGGAAGAATTGCAGAAAAATTATTCCCTACATACCACGTTTCTGATAGAGTATATTTTGGGTGCCGACGACTTCGTATACCTGTCGCCACGTACCGACCGCACACCTACCTGGGTGTTCACCGATGGCCTGAGCAACATCCAGGCAGAAAACATCCTGTCGGTGAACAGCGTGTACCAACCCAACCCTGGGGCCGTGCTCCTGGTGGAGAAGTACAACGCCACCACCGCCGCGTTTGAAGAGCCGATCCGGCACGACCTGCCCCTGATCTTTGCGCAGCAGGAGGTGCTATTCGATATTCAGGCCGACTTCGACCTGCGCCACCACCTGCCACCGGTGAACACCATCGGATCGGCAGGCAGCCCCATCACCGCCTGCACCGACAACATCCAGCGCTACCAGGTGCGTTATGCCGACCGGGCCGGTCGACCCAGCCAGGTGCAAGGGCTCACGCGGCTGCCGGAAAACCTGTATGCGCTGTATGCTACCAATTCGTTTTTCAGCCAGTACGCTACCTTCTGGCTCTATTGGCAGAACAATGGCCGATTCCTCACCACCCAGCCCACCAGCAAGGTGGTGACAGTGGATCAGCCCGAGTGGCTCTACTGGCTGGGCCGCAACAGTGGCACCATCAATGTGCGCGTGACGGCCACCCAGCGCAGCGGCGCCACGGCCATCTACAACCGTGGCGGCAGCACGCTGACGGTTGGCGACTGCGTGCTGATCAAGGCCGGCCACACCCAGCTGAACCTGCCCGATACGCCGATGGACCCCATCGTGAGTTACGTGGTGCAGCTTACCCGGTCCGGTGATGTTATAAGTGAAGCGTTCACTTATAAGTTAAGTGGCCTTTGCGGCGAATACGAACGTTACTTCCTGTTTGGCAATAGCCTGGGCGGCTGCGACACGGTGCGCGCTACCGGCAAGTTCCGCACCCAGCTCACCACCACCGGCCAGCAAGGGCAGCGCGTGATCACGCCCGACGTGCTAACCGAGGGTAGGGGGCAAGACTTCACCTACAACACCCGGGGCCGCAACAGCTACGAGGGCAGCGTGGGCTACCGGTCGGCTGCCTACGTGGCCTACCTGCAGGAGCTGCTGCTGGCGCCAGAAGCCTGGATAGTGGATGTGATGGCGCAGCGGTTCAACCCCATCATCATCGAGCAGGGGAGTATCGACGTGCTGAAAGATGGCGAAGATCTGTTCACCCTCCGCTTCCGCTACCAGCACGCCTGGGAGGAACGCGGCCTGGGCGTGAGCGACGACGGGCAGCGGATCATCCTGCCACTACCTAACCCCGACGATTCGGAAAACCTGGGAGGCTAATGAGACTACGAATAGGAAAAGGCAACACTTACCTGAACTTGCGCCGCGGCACCAGCGTGCAGCTGGACCTGCAAAGCCCGCTGTACTTTGCCGACAACCGCAGCGCCGACGTGTTTCCGAGCGTGCGCACCTACTCGATAGCGGTGCCCAACACTGCCCACAACCGGCTACTGCTGGGCCGACCTGCGGAGATGGACAACCCCGCCGACTTCCTCTACCAGGATGGGTGGTTCATCCAGTTCGATGGTTTTCAGATTCTGGAAGGCCGCCTGGAAGTGGAATATGGCGACTACGAAACCGACATCACCATCACCTTTGTGGGTGGCCTGGCCGGCAACCTCGAAGAACTGAAAAGCCTGAACCTGCGCGACCTCACCTTCGACCGCATACCGCTGGGCGAAACCCAGGAAGAAATACTGGCCAACCTGGCCGCCCTGGCTGCCGACCCCGAAAGCGACCTGGTGTTCCCCATGATCCAGACCGACGCCACCGGCCAGCAGGAAGATACCACGGCTGATGACGTAGACAACCCCCTGCCAACCGTGTACCAATACCTGAACTACCTGCGCGACGGGGAATTCAAGCAGAGCGGCTTCGATAATGTATTCGATTCGCTGCTCGACCCCGAGAATCCGCGCTTCTTCTTCCGGGCTACCATTGCGCCCCAGGTGAAGCTGCGCCCCGTGTTGGACAACCTACTGGCCCGCGTGCAGTACCGCCTGGCGGGCGTGTTCGACAGCAACACCCTGGCCGATGAACTGAACGAGCTGCTGCTATTCTCCAACTACACCCTGGATTCGCAGATAGGGCAGGGCACCGAGGAACTGACCTTCACCGACGTGGAGCTGCTGCCCGAGTACGACCCCGCCCGCAGTATGCCCAACAAGACCGGGGCCGACCTGATCAAGGCCGTGGCTAACCTCTTTTGCCTGGCGCCCATACTGGACACCGTTGGCCGCCGCCTGCTGCTGGTAGCCTGCAAGGATCTGCTCGATATTCCGGCGAAAGCCAACTGGACCAGCAAGGTATTCCCGCAGTACCGACGCGGCAAACGCCTGGAAGAAGTGCCCAACACCTTCTACTTCGACAACCCCGACGAGGGCTACGCTGCCGAAAATCCGCGCATCATCCGCATGGCCAGCCTCGACGATGTGTTTGAAACGCTGGAAGATGCCGAAGCCACCTACACCGTGGCCGATGCCGGAAAGTACATTTGGATAGGCAACCTGAACGAGTTCTTCTACACCCGCTACCTGCCCCTGGGCAGTGGCTTCCCCACGCCAGTGCTGTACCTGGCCCCCCAGGGCAAAGACCTGGGCGTAGTGGGAGAGGGTGGCGACACCCCGTTTGTGCCCAGCTGCACCACCTTGCACAGCATCACCACCACGGGCATAGACGGCACCAACGCCGGGTGGCGAATTACGAACGGTGCGGCGGCACTGTACGGCCTGGGGCCCCGGCTGGTGAGCGCATTCTATGCCGAACTGCAAACCCCGCTGCAAAGCGGCGAACCGCTGGATGAACTGATATTCCTCATCAACCGCGGCCTGATCCCCGACCGCGACGGCAACCCCACACCCTACGCCGGCAGCGCTGCCTACGACTACCTGGGCCAACCCCTGGGCAACATGTCGCTGATCTGGACGGGCGACTTCGGCATCTACAACATCTGGTGGCGCGAATGGATACTGGCCCTGCAAGCCATGCGCAACGTAGTGTACCCCACCCGCCTGACCGCCAAAGACCTGGCCAGCCTGGACTGGCGCGAGAAGGTGATCATCGACCGGCACAGCTATTTCGTGAAGCGCATTCAGGTGACGCTCACTACCGACGATATTCTGCCGGCCACGGTGGAGTATATGCAGCTTGCGTAATTGGGGGGAATGGTATATCTTTGTGGCGAGCATTTACCATTTACCATTAACACACTACAATCAATGAATCAAATTAAGAAAAGAGGCCGGTGCAGGTTTCCGGGTTCGGGTGGTACCGGGTTCGGTTCTTTCCTATCTCATTGTAGGTGGGTAATGGTAATGCTCCCCTGTGCCGTGCCTCGCAATATATTTTGTAATGAGCATTACCAACCAACCCATGATCATCCTCGAAGTAACGAAGGAAGAAGCAGCCCTGATCGAGGCACACCGGGCAAGTAATATGCCTACAACGGTGACGCAAATACTGAATGAACAGCACACCCAACGCCACACCGCAAAACTGAGTGCGGCAGAACTCAAGCTAATTACAGGAATCAGAGAGATGTACTACCATGCCCATCTTGTGGGGATGTACGTAGCCAACGGAAAGGATATGGTGGTGGATTAGCATCACCTTTGAATCAGAATTAGAACAATCAGGAGCGGCCAGTTTTCGCCACCTCAATCCACTGGGGCAATTAAGGAAAGTAACCGGGTGGTTTTACCGGTGAACTTGAAAGGCTTGGGCTGGCCCTCTTGATTGTAAAAAAAAAGTAAATGAAAATTCCCCTTAATAAAATAAAGGCACTTTTGCTTATTGATAATTTATCAGGAGCATATGTAGATGAAACCTTAGGTGTAATTTATGGGGTTACAAATTCAGGATCTGTTATAGAGGTGATGAGTACCCAAGATGTAATAGACCAGTTGGTTTCAGACCTATTAATGGAGATTGATTCTTTTCTTAAAGAAGAAGATATTAGTTTTTTTGAAAGGGAATCTGAATGGTTAGCATTAGAATTTGGAGCAGATGATAATCCGGATGAAATTTACAATGTAATTAAAGGACATAAAGAAGAAGATATTTTAAATAGCTGGGTAGAATATGTTTTTGACGGTGATTTGATCGAAGATAATTGTGTAGAAACCCAAGATGGCTATTACAGAATATTTGATTTAGGCCATGGAACTGAACAGGAAGATTACTATTACCTGTGCCAGCGTGCAATTACTTTGCCAAAGTAGCTACCCACACGTAACAAAATGTTGATATATTCGTATTCTTCTATATCTTTTGTTCTTCCAGGTGCTCGGGTCTACACGAATACAAATGCCGCATATCACGCTAACTGTCTCCCCCCTGGTTGCCCGTCTTTTTTGTGCCCGCTACGGTGATGGGGTAGTGAAGATTCACCGCTCCGATATTGTATACCACTACTTGCAAGGTGATCCGCTGGTGGCCAATGCGCACCGGTATCGTTATCTGCAAGACACCCTCACCCAGTCCATTACCATCGATGTATCTATTCTGCTGGCCCGGCGCCTGCGCAGCCGAAAGCGGCAGGTGTTGGTGGGGCAGTACCTGCACAAGATCTACCAGGAAGAAATACTGGTATTTGTGGATGCCCAGGTGAAAGCTGGCGTGCCTGCACAAACTGCCATGAAAGCCTGGCTGCAGGAAAACGAAGTGCAGGAAGACGACTATGGTCTGGAATCGGCCTATACGTCGTGGTTGCGGCGTAAGAAGTTTTTTCGCAACATCCAAAAAAAAAGCGTCCCTATTGTGTCCGAAACGGTCGGGGAACATTCTGCCCCCTTTGAAGTGCCCGAGGACTACCGCGATATTCTGGAAGCTACCCAGCAACACTTCGACATCGACCTGGTGCAGCTGCTATGCCGACCATTGAAAACAGACGAAGCTGAAACCCACGAACAGGTTGAATATGTGCCCGACACGCGGCACAGCATCGTATATGCGCGCAAGGTGCTGTGCTATGTGCTGCATGTGCATTGCTGCATGTCGGCACGCGACATCAGTGTACTGGTGAAGCGCAGCCGGCGACGCATCGACATCTACATCAACGACATTGCCTTTGCCCTGATGCAGTACGAAGACACCTGCCGGGACCTGGAAGCCATCCTGGGCAAAGAAACAGCGGCTATCCTGTGCTAATTAATACCCTGTAGTGCTGCCTATTTTCGCAGCATGGCATACGATTTCTGCGCAATACAAACAGTGGAAGGGCGCTTGTGCGCAATAGATTCGGGAGTAGACCACCTGAATCATGGCAGCGTCATAGAAACGGTGTTCTTCCGCGAGACCGACATCGTGAGCCAGCCAGCCTACAGCTTTGCATTTGATGCTGCTTCTGCTGCCCAGCTCACCGGGCAGTTGGTACTCAAGGCGGGCACCGTGGGTTACCGCTTCCGCTTCACCACCGACACGGGCAGCTTCTCCGAGCCCATGCAGGAAACCGACGAGGGCATCTTCTTCGACCAGCTGCTGACTATCTCCATACCAAAAGACCGACCCGAAATTACCTGGCTGAAACAGCGCATGAGCTATGGCCGCTACGCTGTGCTGTACCGCGACGGCAATGGCCTGGTGAAGCTGCTGCGCAACCAGCGCGTGAAGATGGACCTGAACGTAGGCCGCAACCGCACGGAATACAACGGCCACGTGCTTTCTGCTCGGCGGGCTACCGATTCGCCTGCGCTGCATTGGAGCATTGGCCCCAGCGCAGCGCTGGAAAGCATCTACACCCAGGCGGCGCTCACGTTCAGCATGCAGTTCACTGCCCTGGCGGAAGGCTGGCAGGCTGGCAAGGTGATAGCCCTGGTGAATGAACCGGCCACCACTGAAAGCATGGTGCTGGTGTACAACCAAAGCCTGGTGCTGCGCGCTGGCGAACACTACCTGCTGAACGGCAGGAACATCACCCTCCTGTTTTCGGACACGATAGATGCTGGTGGCGAGCCTGGCACCATCCACATCATGTATGCCACCAACCTGGTGGGCACGGCTATTGGCGGCTTCGCCCGGCACCTGGCCTCCAAGGCTACGGCCTACATCAGTGGCGAAACCATTGCCCTGCCATCGGCGCCAATCGGTGAAGACACCCTCCTGGTGACCTACAACGATGGCATGGTGCTGCGCCCGGGCGTAGACTACGACCTGGCAGGCAGTACCATCACCCTTTTGTTTGGGGTAGATCCGGGCGCCGACACTGATACCTTCTTCGCTTACTACGCTGTAGCTGCTGGCGGGCCCCTGGCCATCGTCGGCTGGAAGCAGTACGACATCACCGTGGCCACTACCGAGGCTATCGGCTATACTTTCAACATCCCGCACACCCCCATCACCGACAGCGAATTGCTGTGGCTGGATAGCAACCTGCTGCTGCAGGAGGGCGTGCACTACAACCTGACCGGAAATGAAATCGAAATTCTCTTTGAGCTGGCTGCTGGCAGTCGGCTTGATTGTTGGTATGCTTACTAGCGTAGCAGCCCCTTTCATTAAGCTGCGAAATCTTGAACCTTCCCCAGGCGATGGGTATACCATCACCACGGATGCCAATGGCGTAGCGTACTGGATAACTTCGGTATCTGGCGCCATTAACGTAGCGCTTACGCCTATTGCCTACGTGCCTACCTTATCGGGCAACGTTTCCAACCTGAACGAAGTGGTGACCGACCCGAATAGCGATGTGTGGATTATAGACAGTGCTGGCGATGCCGTGAAGGTTTCTGGTAGCGGTGGCGGTGGTGGTGGCTTACCTTCATTCGCTTCGGCATCGCTGGATGTAAGTGGAGAAACTTCGATGTTTGTGCGCTATTCTGGCACTTCGGCCCCGGTGCTTACGAAAACAGGGGCCGGGCAATTTGTACTAACAATCCCATCTGGCACGGTTCTTTTCGGCTTCCACTGGACTGGCAACAATACCAACCTGACCGGCACCAACACCATCGAGCTATCGGTGGTGAGTAGTGCAGGCAACAAGGTGTACGCGGTATACCAGGTGGTAGCAGCTGCGACGGGTGAACACTTTGGAGAGTTGGCTGGCATTGTCACCAAGCAGACTATACCTACTGCGGGAACTGTGAAAGCGGTATTCCCGAACATGAGCAGCTTCGGAGTGTCTGGATTCATAATTGTTGGAAAACCTGTGTAATATGAGATTATTGATTATTCCCTTTCTATTCCTCGGTTTTTTGGCCGCTGCGCAGACTGGCCCTGCCGATACTGTTTTTGTGTTGGCGGCTGAGTTTGGAAGCTCTACGGTACTTACCGATTCCACCTTCCGCGTATCCAGCACCCACCCATCCGACCAACTGGGGCAGGCTTACCTGCCTACCAAGATCCGGGTGGGCTATTTCCTTTTCGATGCCTATGGCCGCCGCTACCGAGTGAAGGCTATAGTATCTGCCAACTTCGGCGAAAGCCAGCTGGACGTAGTAGAACTGCAGGACAACAATATTGCGCCATCGGGTGTGGGCATTGTGCACCGAAAGCCAGATGACAGTGATTGTATTCCTGAAATACCAGGGGGGAATACGGGCCTTGCGCCAGCTACATTGGCCAGGATTCACAACCACAATGTGGCCAATGGTTGTGGTGGTGGCGGGGGTAGTGGCACTGTGCTATCTATCGTAGCAGGAACCAACACCACAGTAGACAATACAGACCCAGCCAACCCCATTATCAACGTGCCAAGCCTAAACGATGCAGATGCAAGCATCACCAACGAAGGGCAATTAGGTGTAGGTGCTGGAATACCCACCAGCGCAACAATAACTTCCAATACTTCTGGCGCGAATCCTATTTCCCTTGAAGTAGGAGCCGGGCTTTCAATTGCAGAAGTACCAGGCACAAATGGTGGAATTATCACATTCACAAACACAGGGGTAATTACGGAAGTGGACGGCAGCACAACCAACGAGGGCGCATTAACAGTTGGTGCAGGTGGTGCAAATACGTCTACGATTGTAAGCAATACGTCTGGCAGCACACCAGTAACTATTTCGGGTGGCACAAATGTGACGGTCACGGAATCGGGCAGCACGATTACTATTGCGGCTGCTGGCGGTGGCGGCAGCGACCCAATATACACCGGAACACTAACAGGGGGAATATCTACAACAATAGCCTTATACGGTTTCGCTCCGGTATATTCAACTTCTGGCGGGGTTGTGACGGCTGCAAATACTACGCTCAATACTACTCTACATCAATACTACGTGCAAGGCACTACGGGAAACATTGTACTGCTTGGTGCTGGAACAAAACAAGTAACGGCAACCTTTGCGTACACTGCTGGGACAACCTATTATCTCAATGATGCGGGGGGATTATCTACTAGCGCAGACAACGACGGTGACGCAATAGACTATGATAGCGCGGTGGTGTATTGCATTGCATCACTTGGAGCAAACAGTTATCTTATCAACCTGAAAGAGCCACGGCACTTTGTAAATAACTAACAAATGAAAAACATACTAATATTTATTCTGCTGTTGATTTCAGCAACAAGTTATGCGCAGATTCTTAACGACAATACTGACGTGAATACTGCAAATGAGCAACCTAAAGAAGGGCTGTTTTGGAACGGAACTACCTGGGTTAATGCAAGATCAGAAGATAACATTTTCAGCTACCCTTTTAAGTATTTTTACGAAAACGATTTCTCCTCGAACATTACAGGAACTACCGCCTTTAACGGGGGTGTAATAGCCTTTAATTCAGGAGCTTTGCGTGTTGTTGGTTCTAGTTCTGCAAGAGGTGTTTTGATAGGAGGTGCGAAGACAGAAGGATTACAATACATTGCAAAATTTACGCTGTCAGGAGTAGACCCTATCAATGGCGTGCGAGTTGTTTCTGAGTGGGCAGATAATATATCTAACCCTGTGTTTGACGGGACACACTCTTTTTATTTTACTGAACCTGCTGACGGTAACGGAGATGAACGGCTTACGATAGTAACAAACGGATTAGACACCTTTTTTATAAGCGATTTGTCTATAATGGAAGTGGTAGACAACAGCGAGCTATATATTGCAACAGAAGTAGATGATCTTTTACGGCAAAAGCAGGATAGTATTAATGCTAAAATAAGCGAAAGCAGATATTTTAGCATTGACGCTAATATGTATTATAATAGTTTTGAGAATCTAGCAGATGCAAGCAGATTAGTTACCGTAACAAACGCAACTAAAGTTTGGGATGCCTCTAATAATGCATTAGACGTAACAACAACTACATCGGCTGATAGGTTTTACATAGGTGAGCAACCTACAAAAAGATACTCTTATCAATACCTTTACCTAGATATTGAAAACGTAACAGATACGATATATGTTAGTGCAGGCCAGAATAGTACTGATATATTGATGATTACAGAGGATGGCATATATGAAAGAGCTTTTTATTTTGATAAGGCTGTAAGCGGAATTCTTAGTACAAACATAGTATACATAACAGCCGGAAAATCAGGCGTTTCGTATCAAATTAACGAGTTTCGACAAAGTACCTTTCCTGATGTAAGGCGTGCGCTGTACGCTGATGCTGCAACTGGAGTAGAAGTCGGTAACGGTACTGATGCGGGAGACCGAGACGGTACTGCTGTTGGATATTTAGCAAGTTCAGTAATCAATACAATTTTTGGCGGTTCCGGTGGCCCAGAGCGTACAGCGGTGGGAGAAACATCTAGGGCTTTGGCATGGAGGGCAACAGCAATTGGAGGAAATAGTTTTGCTGGCAACACTTCATCAATGGCGATAGGCGCAGGAGCAACGTCGTTAAAAACTCATGGGTTAGCTTTAGGTCGCGGGTCGTTAGTTCCGAGCCTGGGGTGGGTTTCTTTTGCTAACGATATAGATTTATCTTATTCTGAAAAATCAATATATCTAAACAATGGATGGGGGCATCAATTCAATACGCCTATATCTGGCATAAGTATTGGTAGTCAAGGTACACCGTCAACCGTGGAGGTAAAAATAAACGCCCAAGATGCTTTCGATGCCAGATACCCTGCTTACAACGCGGGAACAACATACTCGATTGGCTCATGGGTGCAGAGAAATGACAGTGTGTTCATATCTACCGTAGGAACTACAGGTAATGACCCTGGATTAGCCGACGACTGGACTTACTTGTACACTACTTCGGGTGGTGTACCATCTAGCTTCAATGTTGACGCTGGCGATATTGGCATTTACGCAGGTAGAGCAACAGGAACAGGTACGTCGGGAAGTATTAATCTATATGTAGCTGAGGGCAACAACGGACAAAACACAAAAGACACCACGAAAAAAGCGATGGAGCTACGAAGCGACGAAGCACTTACAACAGGAACATTTCTTTGGCTACTCAACGAGGCTACTGGAACGATGCAAAGAATGGTAATTGACACAAAGCCAGCAGTAAGCGGAGCCAATGGGATTATTGGATTTTCAAAAGGCTACAAACCAGAATAATATGAAAAACTTGATAACATTAATTGTGCTATTGATTAGCGTTTCAGCTAGTGCGCAAATATGCACGGGGATTGTAAACCCTAACACGCTGTCAAAAACTAACGTCGATTGTAACACGTTCATCGACACGTACAATAATAAGACCTATACTTTTGCCAGTGGTACAACTTGGACAGAAACAGCTAGTGTTGGCGGCACAATGAACAGTTGGACACTAGCAGCAACATCTGGCGCACCTTTTCCGATGACCAACAATGCGGTCGCTATTTTCGCGGGCGGGTACGGACTAGCAACCAGCATAAGTTCCAACACGTTAACCAGCACGTTAGATACAACCTTGCTGGCAACCCGGCTATTCACGCATCCACGGGTAACGTCGCTGATTACGCTGTCTGGAATGCCAAGTAATAGTGTTAATTATGGAACGTTCACAGGCACGACAATTGCCGACAACGTAACCGGAAAGGTGGCTATGCAATCCCTGGAAACAGCAGTTGAAACCAAGGCAACAGCCGCCACCGTAACGGCAAATAGACCTACCATGTGGTCAGGCACCGGAAACGAGTTAACAGCATTCCCCATGGAAAGCACACTCGGATTAGTTCGACAAACACAAACAACTGCGTTTGAGTTGGCAAGGGGGACGACAGGGGAAGCGCCAGCAGCCACAACAGCCGGGCGGCTAAGGTGGAACACCACAAAAG
>Ga0075467_10002420_pt1 | contig 14692 bp, 15 predicted proteins | sample DEB08_DNA_9_FD_75067 | JGI IMG/M metagenome (GOLD analysis project Ga0075467, IMG submission 75067) | Aqueous microbial communities from the Delaware River and Bay under freshwater to marine salinity gradient to study organic matter... | ecosystem: Environmental > Aquatic > Marine > Coastal ... | reverse complement strand
ACGTTAAGTTAATGGTTGTATGGTAACCGGCGTTGGTTGAATTCTTGGGTCGACGACTACAACCCAATATTACGTAGATGAAAGTTGACTTTGCGCCGCATGTCACATATGTAAATGTCATGAAGGGTATTCATTTCGTATATCGGTAGTGTGTGATTAAATATTGTTTATCCTGAGCTTGGGCCGTTTGCTTGGCTTTATGCTTCACGGCTACGCCGAACCAATGTTTAAGCAAGCGGACAGAAAGGGTCGCTGGCATAACAAGCTCATTGCTGTTGAAAAAGATTGGAGCTTGCGATTATTGGATATAAACTAGGCCCTTATTTCATATACAACTATTTTTGGTGGTGCCAGATGAAGAAATTTATTATTCCTGTACTAGCGGCAGTTACAATTCTTTCAGCTCAATTAGTGTCGGCGATGGACGCTGACTTAGTTGCTCGACTAGAGGCTGCTAGCCATGGAGACCATCGTAGCGATAAGAATAAAGCTCGAAATCAATACCGTAATCCAATCGGAACAATGGCGTTCTTTGGTTTGCAGCCAAATATGACCATATTAGAGATTGGTCCTGGTGGCGGTTGGTACACTGAAGTCATTGCGCCTGCGATGCGTGATACTGGTGTTTATATTGCTGGTAGTTACGATGTTGAAATAGAGGGTCAACCTAAATATCGATATCGGCAGCATCAAGCATTATTAGGCCGAATCAAGGATCAGCCTGAACTGTACGGGCAAATTAAAGTAGCCAGCTATTCGCCACCAGAGTCGAGAAATCTTTGGCAACAAAATTCGGTGGATATGGTTGTTACCTTCAGGAGTAGTCACGGTTGGACGAGAGAAGGGATGATTGATGATGTTTATTCAGACTTCTTTAAAGTGCTTAAACCCGGTGGTGTACTCGGTGTGGTTCAACATCGTGCGCCTGCTGATGGTGATGTTATTGCTTGGGCGAAGAAAGGATATGTTTCTGAGGCGCGGGTGATCCAAGCGGCTGAGAAAGCCGGTTTTCTGCTGGATGCTAAATCAGAGATCAATGCCAATTCAAAAGACTTAAAGGATCACGATGAGGGGGTTTGGCGCTTGCTACCAACGTTAAGCTTGGGTGATCAAGATCGAGAAAAATATATGACTATCGGCGAAAGTGACCGGATGACTCTCAGGTTTAAAAAGCCGGCCAAATAAACTCTGTCATAAAATTATCTAGTATCAATACTGTGCTGTGCATTTACCTTAGCTATAATATCCATTATCCGACAGATCCATTATAGCTAAGTGCGCAGTTGCGTTTCTGATCAAGCGCCTATTTAGTTGCAACGCTCTAGGCAGTCAGTTGTAACGCGCCAGGCAGTCAGTTGCAATGCGTTAGGTCGCTTGCTAGTTGTTCTTTACCAATCACCCCCCCCCCAGAAAATTGATATGAAATTCACCGAGTTTGCTAAATCACGGAAAAGTGCACGTGGGTTTTTAGATAAGCCGATCAGCAAAGAAATTGTTGACCAAATCATTGATGCCGCGAAGTGGGCGCCGTCGTCCTACAATACGCAAACATGGCGCGTGCATGCGGTGGCAGGAGAGCCATTAAATAAAATTAGGCAAGGCAACACTGAGAATACGCTAGCGGGTAGGCCGCAAGTACGTGATTTTCCATACAAGGAAGAATACGATGGCGTACATCGGCAGCGGCAAATTGATGTCGCAGTTCAACTCTTCGATATTATGGGTATTGAGCGGCATGACAAAGAAAAGCGCACCGATTGGATGTTGCGCGGGTTTCGCCAATTTGATGCACCGGTTTCCCTAGTATTGACCTATGACAAGGCATTGGAGCCGGCCGCGATCAGCCAATTTTCACTAGGTTCATTGGCTTACGGTATTGTTCTTGCCGCCTGGGAGCGCGGCATAGGTTGCGTCATCAATGGGCAGGGCATTATGCAATCTGAGGTTGTTCACGAGCACGCTAATATTCCGCACGACCAAGCAATTATGATATGCATTGCGATGGGCTACCCTGACGCTGATTTTCAAGCCAATAGTGTACGTTCTACACGTGCCGATAATTCTGAATTTGTAACTTATGTAGGGTTTGAGTAGGTGTTCGAGTTAATAAAAAGTATCGCAGTTGATCGAAAAAATTCACTGCCGGTAGCTGATTTTAATGCCCGCTACCGAGCCACCGGTACTCCAGTAGTGTTTGGGGATCTCACCCAGCATTGGCAGGCTTCAAAAAAATGGTCGCAAGACTACCTAGCCACTAAGGCTGGGAGTCTGCAGGTTCCAATCTATAGTAGCTCGGTAAGCCTAAATCACGGAAGGCCGTATCAACCTGTTTTACATTCAAGCTTAAAGGCTTATTTAGAAAAATTGGGATCTAGAAAAAGTGATTTCAGGGTCTCGAAATTGCCGCTTAAATCAGTGCCAAAATTGCAAGGCGATTTTTTATATCCACGACTTGGTTTCGATTTCAACATAAATAGCAGCTCGCTTAGTATTGGCGGCGCTGGTGTTATCGAGCCAATTACTCAGTCATCAAGTATCGTGCATACGGTGCGGTGCAATTTCGGTGACCGCGTCACTGTTTTACTAATTCCGCCCGAGCAATCGGAATTCATGTACAGAGTAGGTGATAGCCAAAATAGTGTTAGAGATATTAATTTAGATCAGCCCAACCTTGAAAAATATCCGGCACTTAGAGAGTTATCTGGTTATGTTGCTGAATTAGATTTTGGCGATGCTTTGTATATTCCTGCGGGCTTTTGGTATTGCGCTTCGTATCAAGGTGTTGGCATTACGTTATCGTTAGAAGCGTTTAGAGGAAGCTTCACTCAATATGCAGGGGCGGTAAGTAAGGCTATCTATAACCGATTGGCTAGTTCCTTGCCATTGAGGCAAGCGCGCTTTAAGCGTTTAGAAGAGCGCGCTGTAGCAAAAACCAATGCTAGGCTTTCAGTAAGCAAACCTAACAGCCGATGAGGGTTTGAGGCGGGGCCTGAGCGCGAAGATTTCCGTCTGCAGAAAACCTTGCCTATAGATCGAAATCATCCTATTCCGTGTGTGCACGCTTAAGCGTGCTAAAGAAGCAAAGCTATGCAAGAAATTATAACCTACTATTTAGAAATGAAGTCGCCAGATAATTTGATCGAGAAAATCGATGCTAATGGCTTGCTGGTTGTAGAGGCTGAGATAGATGAATTCCGACTGAATAAGTTTTTATACATCTTAATAGGAGAGCCCTGGGAGTGGACCGATAAACTTCCTTGGTCTGATCATCAATGGAGAACGTATGTCGAGAACCCACAATTGAGAACCTGGGTTGCCTACTTTAAAGGCTCCATCGCTGGTTATTTTGAATTGAAAACCGATGCAGATGGGAATACCGAAATAATGTACTTTGGGCTTGCCGAAAATTTTATCGGCAAGCGACTCGGTGGTTATTTTTTGAGTAAGGCGATTAAATCAGCTTGGAATATCTCAGCAACTAAACGTGTTTGGCTGCATACCTGTTCGCTTGATCATAAAGCGGCACTAGCGAATTATCAAAGTCGAGGTTTTACGGTTTATAAGACAGAAACGAGTAGCGATGAGTAAGCCTATTTGATCAAGTTCATGCACCGAGTTGGGATAAAGGCGTTATGATGTGCCTCAATTAATTCGAGGGTGACAATCATGACGCGCATGAGTTCTAAAGATAAAGCTGAGTTTCGAAAATTAATGGCCGCTAAAGGTTATTCACGTATATCCGTCTATGCTCCAACAAACGCTAAAGAGTTGCGTGCAGAGATTGAAGAGGTTACTCGTAAAATGGTTGAAGAGTACGAAGAGCGAAATAGTTAGGGCCAAGCAAACAAGATTATCTTGCTTAGCTATGCCCATTTTTTCTCCGTGATCTAGGTGATTATTCTATTGGCTGCGACTGATCGAGTAAGTCTCCCTCAGGATCCTTAGCGCGTTCTTGATTGATTTTTTCTTGCAGGTGATCATCAACTGAGACGTCTATAACCGTGCTCACGAGCCTGTTTTTTTCATGGTTAGTTTTTTCATAGTTAGCTTTCGCATCTATTTTTTGCTCATCCACAGCCCTCGCTTTTGTATCATCTGAAGATGATATTTCAGTAACCGCTAGTGGCAGTTGATTCGCTGTTTGGTCAAAGCGTAGGCGATAGATCGGTTCAGGCAGCGTGAATCCATTCTTCTCTAATGCGTTTTTAGCGGCGGCAATGGCAACGCTTCGAGCTTTGGCAAAATCACTCTGAGACTGGTCAACCCAACCGGTGAATTTAATGATGATACTCGAATCGCCAACGCTATCGATAGATGCCCCTGCGCCGGGTTCAGAAAGAACCGAGTCATGCTTATTTATTTCAGTTAGGCCCACTTGCATGGCCGCGATTGGGTCATCGGCGCCATCTACCCCTAAGGTAAAGTCAAAGCGGCGTTCGGGGTTAGTACTGTAGTTGAGAATAATACCCTTAAAAACTATCGAATTTGGAATTCGTAGATGATTGCCATCCAGAGTCATTAAAATGGTGGCTCTAGAGGTTAGCCGCACCACGACTCCTTCGTGCTCGTTTATTTGTACGTGATCTTGAGCTCGAAACGGCTGCCGCAAGCTGAGCATGATACTTGAGATGTAGTTCTCTAATGAGTCTCGAACGGCAAAGCCTATTGCAATACCTAATACACCTGCACCGCCGAGGATTGTACTAATGAATTTTGACGCTCCAAGAAGGTTCAGAGCGATTACCACGCCGATTGCAATAATGATGATTCGCACAGCTTGTGAGAGTAATTCTGAGAGAAACGGATTCGGCGCGATGCGCCTCCATAGCGCCGACCATCGGGCTAACAAACCAGCAATGACAATGAAGAAAAACACGATAGCCAGCGCGAGTAGAATCAGTGGTAACGCGCGAGTGAAGGCCGATAGAGCGCCCTGAAAATCATTTAATAATGGTTTTAGGTTGCCGCTGACATCAAGTGTCCGATTAATGTCATCGGTGACTGTTACCACACCCGACGTGCGTATAGCGATATCCAGCGCGTTACGCGCCATAGACTCATTAGTAACGTCGCCGTTTAGTTTTACAACCCCAGCATCAACCGACACAGTTACGCCCTCAAGCCCATCGATTTTTTCAAAAATGTTCTCTAATCGATTTTCAATGCGCGAGTCTAATGGCGTGTCTTCAGTGACTTCGATTAATGGTTGAGGGTCTGCCACGGGTGCATCTGATACGACCTGAGCCATTGCTATTGAGCCGTTTAGACTGATAAGAGCTAGGCAAAATAAAACAATTAGATTTTTTTGTCTGAGTCGGTAGAAATTAGTCATCGGTCTGCGTTACGTTTGGTTTTCGCTTGTCGTCAGTTAGGCAGATAGAATAGCAGTAACTATTATTCAAAACTAAGCAATCAAAACCAAGTATTCAAAACTAAACAAGACACGGTCTTTTGATGCGGCGGCTAAGATTTATTCCACTATTTTAGCAAGAAGGTCGCACCATAGGGCATTGAGTCAGCTATCTTGATGTAATTGCGATTTGAGCCTCACCAATAATTTTTCGATTAAGTAGTATGCTCAATGATCACGGTATGCCTATGGTTAGAATCGTTATATGGTTAGTGCATGAGTAAAGATAATAAAAACAATCAGCTAATAGACCCCCAACTGCACGTCAGCGACATCGCTAAGGCGACGGCACTGATCAAGGAGAGCAATAAGCATGCGCGTAAACGTAACAAATTGGCCAAGCGGCAGCATCGTCAGTCGGTACTTGATTACGAGCAAGCGCAGCGTCAGTACTTAATCGAGAAATCGAGGCTGCAACCTAAGTTTCGGCTGTCGGTCACCGAGTTTTTGACCTGTGAGCCTGATTTTGTTAACGATCCTGAGCAAGCGAGTGAAGCGAAATATCTTGCCGGGCAAGGTGTTGCTATAGAGCAGCGAGTATTAAGGCTCAAACTAGATACAAAAGGCGACGCAGATTATATGCGCCCAAGCATTGTGATCAGCCAAGCGAATAGGGCAGCCGACCAACGAGCGTATTCAATGACCGATCTCATTTACTTTGTAGAAGTGGCAACTATTGATACGGCAGACGAACACGGCTGCATTACCGTTTTCTTAGTGTATCGAGATAAAACCACATTACCGGTAATACATAAGTTTCGACTTAGCCCAAACCATGACCTTGCACTGCCGCGTTGGGACACGGTGCAGTTGGACACAGCCTATGTAGGCTCTCACAAAGATTCCCCGAGCCTCAATAGTTCGACGGCCTGTGCACAATTTTTTGTTACCCGAGATCAGCTGTAGCAGGCATCCATAGGCGATTTTAAAGAAGGCAATATTACAGATTATGATCGACAAACAATTACGCGCAATGGCATTCTTTGGCGCACTTCTATGCCTTTTAGCGGTCGCAATCGGCGCTTTCGGAGCGCACGCATTTAAAGACATATTAGTCGCCAACCAGAGAGAGGCTGTCTATGATCTCGCTAATCGTTACCAGTTTTATCATGGCATAGCCTTGATTTTGATTGCGGCATTATTTAACAGCGTTAATACTAAGCCGCAGCCAACGCTCAAAGCGCTTGGTGTATTGATGTTTCTAGGCACACTAATATTTTCCGGCTCTCTTTATTTGTTGGCACTACTTAATGTCACCTGGCTAGGCGCGATCACACCAATCGGTGGTCTTTTATTACTGCTTGCTTGGGCGTTATTATTGGTGAAAATAGTCAAGTTGGGTCGATGACTCCTAGTTATGCCTAATTTTCATTCTCAACCTATGTTCTCAACCTATATTCTCAACTTATGTTCTCTACTACAGTCAGTGAACGGTCTTTGATAAATCTAATAATGAAGTAAAGCAATAAGCCTACTGGCCCGGCAAGAAAGGTAAGAATCAGGCAGGGAATAACCAATAGATGATTAACGCCTCGCCGTTGTGAGTCGCGTACTTCCCAAGCGCCAATAAATAAGTCAAACGCTAGGTAATGGATCCAGCCAGCCAAAGCGGCATAGGGTGATTGAAACAATATCATCACCTGAGCTAAGGAGCTGAATCCCGCACCCTCTGGCGAAGGGTAAGCTGAGTAGAGGCAAAAGATATAGCAAACCGCTAGTAGAGATGGAATCCAAACGTGGAAGACGATTTTTTCAGTCCATTGCCATTTAGGCAATAGAACTAACAATAGCCACGCTGGTAAAACCAGTTTGCCGCATAGATCAAATAGCAATTCTGCGCTCATAGTATGTTCTCGATTAATGGTTGATTGTGAAAGGTTATTATTTGCTTCGTGTTGCGTTAATCCAGCTTTCAGCAATCAGCAGATTAAGGCCGAAACCTAGCCATAAAGCGGGGCCGAAACTCTCTTCAAAGCTATAACCAGTGCTGATCATTAAGATAATTAGAAAGATGCGTTGCGTGCCCACGCCAAGGCCTAAAGCAAACGCTCTGATCATCCATTGCCGATGTTGGGTGATTTTTTTATTCCTAGCGCACCAAAAAGCGCGCAGTATGGCGAATAGAAACAGTGGCCCGAAGAACCATGCCGCGGCCTCACTCGGCAGACCGCCAAAGGCTGGTAAAACAATAGTCGATATCAATCCGTAAGCTCCAGAGACCAGAGCGCAGCATACTAATACTCGGCCAAGCTGCCGATGCAAATTAAGCCTTTTGATTCGCAACCGTTTTACAAATTGAAGCGGCGCCAAGCTTATAAATAGGATGCCGCTGAGCATGTGCAAGGCGGTCACAATCGGGTGCTCTAAATAACGCAGTTCGAACAAATTTTGTTGCGCTATACCGCTGTAAGATTCGAGTGAACGTATAACCGCGAAAACGATCAATAGCAAAATGAGAGAAGCGATAAAAAACCAACCGACTTTGATTCTAACTGAGTTTTTCATAGCGGTATTTTTGCTTGTAATAAGATTAACAGTGTTTCGCGCCGAAGGGCTTCTCGGTTTAGGTTAAGCGATTATGTTGGTTGTGACAAATGTGTGTTTGGCTTACTTAGGATTTGCCATAGAAAGGCGCGACGAACACAGCGTGCAACTCAATGGTAAAAGGGTGTCTCGCAAGACCCGCATGACCAGCAATTCCATGGCGCTTAGAATAAGCTTATTTGCTCTCTTTTTAACTTAAAGCTTTGGACCAAGAAGAGACCTCTAAATAAAAAACGTCTAAATAAGAAAGTAGAGGGTCTTGATAATAAGCTTTCTAAAATTGAAAATTATACGACACGGGCAGAGCACAAAAATATCCTCTACTGAAGAAGTTTAGTCCTCGATAAATCCGCGGCGAACCATCGATCTGGTCTTGTAATTGCTTACTATGTTTCATAATATCGCAATCCCATTACGTATATACAAGGATTGAGTTTCTAGTAAGCACGTGTGAAAAGCCAGTCAACGATTTTCCAAATTTTAATCTTCTCTATAAACGAAAGATTTACGTACGCACAATAGTTGCCCGAAACTTTCGGTAAATAGATATGATGAGCGACCTTTTATCAATGAAGAATATTTTGTCTCAAATACAGTGCAAATTTCTGTTATTCAGCTTGCTGATCTGTTTCTTCAGTGTCTTTATTTCGGCAAAGACTGGTGACGCGCTTATTAAAAGCGCTTAGGCGGCTTAATTGTTTCAAACAACCCCCTCATTTCCAATCTCTATATAATGACAGTATGAAAAATATTATCTTATTTTCTATTTGCTTGATGTTGTCTCATCAATCGTATGGACAAGCGCCGATACATGGTTATTTATGTTTTGTCAATGGTTGGTCAAGTTCAGCTTTTCTTCCCAATCGAACCACCGCCTGTGAGACTGCTTGCACCAACGCTTGTTCGTCATGTCAGGCTAGCGGAGATATTTGGACCTGGGGGGGAGCTCAGTCTGGCGGGGAAGGCTGTTTTGATAGTAATGGTCTGCTGCGTGGTTACACCTCTGCAAGAGAGGAGTATCGTTGTTTAGTAGAAGATGGTTATGAACACGCATTGGTTGGCTCCAATGGGCAACGTTATTGTCCTAGTATTGACGACGAAGCACCGAAAGATGCTGGATGCACTCTTGAGAGTGGAGCAGGAAACCCATGCAATGTAGCAACTGGTAATAAGTTTCAAGTCGAAACTGACTTTAGTAATGCCGCGTTGTCGTTTAGGCGATCTTATAACAGTCTAAATTTGGTTAATTTGGGTTTGGGAGCAGGTTGGCGTCATAATTTTCAACGCAAGCTTTCCGTAGATGGCGGTACCTTAATCCAAATAGCAGGAAATGGCCGAGGTGAGCCTTGGTCTAAAATTGCCGGCGTATGGCAAGGCGACGCTGATAGCGATATTGCTATTGTTGAAACCTCAACGGGCTTTGAGTTAACAAGAGCCAATAACGTTGTTGAAAGCTACAATAATTTTGGTCAGTTATTGTCGATTACCGACACTAATGGTCAGGCAACATCATATACCTATAACGCTAGCAATCAGCTTGATAAGGTAACAAACCATTACGGGTCATCGGTTAGTTTCACTTACGACGAATTCAGCCTCAGTAGTGTGACCGATGCCTTGGGGAGTGAGTATCGTTTTGAGTATTACGCCAACGGTAATTTACAGTCTGTTATCTACCCTGACACCACACCCGGTAACGAGAGTGATAACCCAAGGCGAACGTATCATTACGAGAATGTCGAGTTTCCTAAGCACCTTACTGGCATTACCGATGAAAACGGCAATCGTTATGCAACCTGGGGCTATGACAGCGACGGCAAAGCGAATCTTAGTAAACACGCAGAAACCTCCACAGAAAATGTAGGGCAAGAAACCTTCAAGCTTGAACATAATTATCAAGAGGGGGGCGAGTAATGAAATACTTATCATCGATTAAGCTTGTCATTGCAACGGCCGTTACTGTTTTTGCTGTTACTCAAAACGCCATCGCCGCTACTACCTTGGTTACTGATGCAATAGGCACAAAGGAGAAATGGACCTTTGATGAAGTATTAGGCGCCCATAAGCTCACCAGTAAGACCAATCAATTTGATGATGGCAAAGGCATCACTCAAACGTGGGATGCCAATGGTAACAAGCTAACCCATACAGATGCCGAAGGCCGAACGACTAAGTACACCTATAACGCCACCAATCAACGTGATTCAATGACCGAGGCGTTCGAAACGCCTCAAGCGCGAACCACAACGTATGAGTACCTTAGCGCCGATATTGATTTGGTCACTAAAACCACATCGCCGAGCATTTACGCCAGCAATGACAAAGAGGTTATTAATACCTACGATGAGCGCCAAAACATCACAAAGGTTACGATTAACGGCTTTGATGCCCAAGGCTTGGAGGTTTCTCGAGTCACCACCTTTGATCATGATCAATACGGCAAAGTCACATTAATTAACGGCCCACTAACCGATGTCGATAACCTAGGTCCATTAATCTATGTCGATGACATTACCATTCTGGAGTACTACGACTGCAGCCCAGGTGTTGATTGTGAGCAACTGGAGCTATACGACTGCAATACAGGCGCTGAATGTGGGCAACTGAAGAAGGTGACCAACGCATTAGGCCACGTCTCTACGTATGATGCCTACGATGCCGCATCACGTCTGAAATTAAGCACCGATCCCAATGGCGTTGTTACCAGCTACGACTATCATCCACGTGGTTGGTTGCTAAAGATAACGCAAACGCCACCGCTTGGCCAAGCTCGTATCACGACCTATGATTATGATAATGCAGGGCAACTGAAGAAAGTAACCTTAGCTGATGGAAGCGAGCAGAATTACGAGTATAACGACGCTCATGACCTAGAGAAGGTGTTTGATAACCTCGGTAACAAAGTTGAATACACTTACGACCCCAAGGGCAACCGAACTCATACGCTGATTAGAGACCCCAATGACACCTTAGTGCGACGCACTATTACTACTTACAATCATCGAAATTTTATTCAATCGATTAACAATGCCGGGTCACTCACCCAGTTAATTAATGATGCGGTAGGCAATCTGTCTACTCAAACTGATCCAAAAGAAAATCCAGATACGTCAAACACATTTGATGCCTTAGATCGACTAAGCAATACGGTTGATGCCCTAAACAATAACAGTACTTACGCCTACGATGTGGCCGATCAGCTCTCGCAAGTCACCTCTCCCAACGGCTCAGTAACCCAATACGAATACGATGACTTAGGCAATCAAACGAAGGAAATCAGTATTGACCGAGACACGTTGGTTTACTCGCATGATGGTGCTGGTAACGTGCTGACCATGACCGATGCCCGCAGCGTCACCGCAAGTTATACCTATGACGCTCTAAACCGACTAACTAGCGTGTCGTATCCGCAAGCCGGCGAGAACATTAGCTATAGCTATGATCTAGGTGCCAACTGTGGCTTTTCAATCGGGCGTTTATGTCAGATTGATGATGCCATGGGCACTCACTTTCGTGAATACGACCCTTGGGGCAATGTGCTGAGCCAAACATGGCAAACCGACACAAGCACATTCAGCCTGACGTATACCTATGACGCTCTAAACCGAGTCAGTCAAATAAGCTATCCATCCGGCTTAGTGATTGATTATGTTCGAGACGCCATTGGTCGAGTCGAAGCCGTGCATTCGCCATCGTCAAGCCGAACTGAGATCATTGCCGATCAATTTAGCTATCGCGCCGATGGCTTGATAAAAGGTCACCGATTAGGTAATGCTCAAGTCACACAACGCAGCTATGATTTACAAGGCCGATTAGAAAGCCAAAGCATTGATGGCATTCAGATTGCCAGCTATGACTATGACGCCAATGGCAATGTGCTTCAGAAAAACGATGCTGATCATCAGCGAACTTATGGCTACGATGTGTTGGATCGTTTAAAGAGTGATGATTGGCTAGGCGGATTACTGAGTAACGATTGGCATTACACCTACGATGCTAATGGTAATCGAAAGACCCAAAAGCGAGATCAACAGTCAGCCGAAACCATTACCTATGCCACGCTAAGTAATGTGCTTGTTGATATTGGCGCATCACCGGTGCAGTCTGATTTCTCCGGCAACATCACCAACCTACCAAGATCAACTGGCGCGTTAACCTTAAGCTACAATCAGCAAAATCATCTCGCCGAAGTAACACGAAGCGGCATCGTTACTAATTATGGCTACAATCATCAACGCCAGCGCCTTAGCAAACAACAAGGCGTTGACGTCAGCCATTACCTATATGATCTTAATGGCCGGCTTGTCGCCACCTTAGATGACCAAGGAACCGTGCACGAAGAATATGTGTATGCCAATGAGTTCGAGCAAACCCCGATTCAACATCGATTGTATGACGACACTGAGGACAACACCGTTGAATCAAGACAAGCCCTAACCAAGAGTGAAGCGTTGATTGCTGATCCAGTGAACGGCCAAGGTCAATGTGAGGGCTATGAGCGTACTGAAGCCGAGCGAACCAATAGCAATGCGTTATTTGATAACAACACGCTAGCAACTGTTCCAGTTGGCAATGAAGTGTTTATGATGAAAGCTCCGAGAACAGACGTATCGGCATTTATTCCGATCCTATTCCTGTGGTATTTCGATGAGTCGGAGCAAGCGGCCGACCCCATCGACATTACCACTACTGAGTCAGAGGTGGATAATACGCAAATAGAGATCGTAGTGCCAACAGAGCCCGAAGGCGACGCGCTTGATTACATCGTCGACGTAGCGACAACAAAGCGATCATTAAATAATGGCCCCGACATTGCCAGGCACTGCATCCAACAAGGCCAAACCAGTGTAAACCTAAATAATTTACCGTTAAACGGCACCAATATCTATATCCGTGTTTGGTCTAAAAAAGCAAATGGCGATTGGGTCTATGAAGATTATGAACTCGAGACCGAGGCTAAAACGCCCGCCACAAAACAGGTAACTCGAAGCTATATCGTAAGCGACCATCTAGATACCCCTCGGTTTATCTATGACGATGAGAAAGTACTCACATGGCGTTGGGCGAGTGATGGGTTTGGCCGCCAAGCGGCGAACGATGATCCCGATGATGATGGGTATCAGGTGAATTTTAACCTTGGTTTTCCGGGGCAATATGACGATTTAGAAAGTGGTCTGGTTTATAATTGGAATCGGTATTATGATCCGAATACGGGGCGGTATGTCACAAGCGATCCGATTGGGTTGGGTGGCGGGTTGAATACTTATGGTTATGTTGGTGGGAATCCGGTAAATAGTGCAGACCCGACTGGTTTGGTGTGTGGCACAGGCGCTTGTGTTGTTGCATATGCGGTTAGTACTGCCGTAGCACGACAAGCTGCTATAAATGCGGCTCGAAGCGCTGCGGCTAGAAGGGTTGCACAAGGCGTTATAGATGCGGCAGCAGTTGGGGTTGGAACTGGTGTGTTACCGTTACCGGGAAGCAGTTCTGAAGACACAGAAGGAAATGGCGGGTTTGTCGATCACCCTGATGCTCTTAGAGAATACCAGAACTATAAAGATGCCCTCGATGCATTAATGCCTCCGGGCTTAGACCCATGTGAAGAGTTGCGTTGGAAATTAAACAGGGAGATTGAGGCTCTTAATGCCCGTGCTGAATGGGATCAAAGATGGAATCCGTACCGACATGCAGCGACTGCATGGCAATCGAGACGTGCAATTAGGAATATTAGAAAAAGAATGAAAGAAGCTGGGTGTGATGAAATATGCGAATGGAATTAACAGAAGATGAAATAGCTGAACTTCAAAATGCATTTTCACAAGAAACTAATTATGATTCTGAAGATCCGAATGAGCCGATAAATGTTTGGACTCATTTAGCTCCTGATATGGATAATTGTTTACATTTAGCCGCAAGACGAGGAGATTTAAATATAGTGAAATTACTTATAAAAGGCGGGTTTGATATCAATAGTGTTGGAGACATGAGTTGTACTGCACTGCACTATGCTAGGTCCAAAGATCATGAGGAAATCGTTCAGTTTCTGATTGATAATGGTGCAGAACAGAATTTGAGAGATGAGTTTGGCCGTTTTTCTTAAAAAATAGCTAAGATATAATAAATAGGACACCCATACTTAGCTAGAAAAAACACAGCCATTTCGTAATTGTGTAACGAAATAATAGGACACCCAGACTTAGCTAGAAAAAACAAAGCGTTGATAAATAGGACACTCATACTTAGCTAGAAAAAACACAGCCATTTCGTAATTGTGTTGCTAGATATTAAATTTGAATAGGTTTGCGTAGAAAGTGTCGAAACCTGTCTTACTGTCAGGTTATCTAGCCAAGCGGTAGTACGATTGGCGATTTCCAGCCGTCGATAACTCTCGCTTTCGCGCTTTTCTTTAAAATTAGTATAAGTGAGTTAGCTAAATAACAATTTGTGTGATCGTGTCGAAGGAATGCGGAGGTGGTATTTATCTTTGTAGGTCTTTTTTACGATGTGCTCTGCGCCCACCCAATGGCTAAAGTGGTCTTCGAAGGATGATGTTAGCGTTTTCCATGCATCAGGTGCGATATTGAGTCTCTCCAGAATCGGTGGTAGTTCAGAATCGATTGTTCCACGCTTACCTGTTTTTAGTATCCGTCCAGTCCAATCTACTAATGTGAGGTACTCGTCTAATTCAAACGGTATACCAATCTCATCTGGCTGACTACCGACAAATTTCTCGATTGT
>Ga0075467_10002418_pt1 | contig 14699 bp, 11 predicted proteins | sample DEB08_DNA_9_FD_75067 | JGI IMG/M metagenome (GOLD analysis project Ga0075467, IMG submission 75067) | Aqueous microbial communities from the Delaware River and Bay under freshwater to marine salinity gradient to study organic matter... | ecosystem: Environmental > Aquatic > Marine > Coastal ... | reverse complement strand
GCGGCAAATTGCGGTGCGTTTTTACGCATCCACTTGGCTATCGCCTGCTTACTGCCGCTGTAACAGTCGTGACCGCTAACCTCAGACAATATGCTGTCGATGTCCTGCCACTGATCCTCAAGCAACATTTCTACTAACTCAGGCTTTTGGCACAGAGGCGCTGAATTGGACGACACCATCACCACACTGCTGCCCGGGGCCAGACGCTGACGCAGGCGATTAATAATCTCGACGCTGCCGGTATAGTTAATGCTGAGAATTTTTTTCAAATCGGGGAAATGCGAGGCGACACCGGCGCAGGTAATAATGCCGTCGATGCTCTCTGGTAGCATGTCCAGCAGAGCGCTAATGGCAGCTTCACGCTGGCTTGCCTGAGACAGGTCAACCTCAATATCCGCATCGTGCAAATCCAGCACAACCACTTGATGCCCCGCACCTTTTAAGCGCGCTTTGATAGCCGCGCCAATGCCGGTGGCGCCTCCGGTCAAAACATAGGTAGACATAGTCTCTATTCCTCTTCGCTGTCGATTACCGACTGAATGGCACTGCCGGGAAGGGCCTGCATGCCGCCGTCGATTTCGAGGATTTTACCGCTGACAAAGCTACTGGCCGAGGAGGCCAGGTAGAGTGCACCAAGGGCAATATCTTCTGGTTGGCCAAGGCGTTTCAGGGGAATCCATTTTGTTGTGTTTTTTAGCATGGTTTCATTTTGGGTAATAAAGGCGGTGCTGGGTGTTTCTATGGCTCCGGGAGAAACCGCATTGACCCGAATTTTGGGTGACAGCTCGTAGGACATCACTTTGGTCATCTGATTCATGCCTGCCTTGGCCGCCGCGTAGGCGGAAAAGTTCTTGTCTACCATCCAGCTGAGCGCCGAGGAGACATTGACGATCGTTGGACTGTCGGCGGCACGCAACAGGTTCAGGCAGAGGTGGGTAAGAGTGTAGGCTGACGTGAGGTTAATGCGCACAGTGTGCTCAAAGCGGCCCATATCGACTTTCTCTATACTGCCCCAGCCTTTGCCTGGTGCGCCGGCATTGTTAACCAGAATATCCAGCCTGTCGCTGTGCTCAGCAACTCTGGCGACCAAGGCTTTAAGTTGATCTTCCTTGGTCACATCGCAGGCGATGGCCTCGGCCTTGACGCCAAATCCGCGGCAGGCTTCGGCTACCTGTTCGATATCCTCTATGCTGCGCGCCACGCAAAATACATTGGCGCCCATCTCGGCAAAGCTTTTTGCGATGCTGGCACCAATGCCCTTACCAGCTCCGGTGACGATTGCAGTTTTTCCATCCAGTCTAAATGCATCGAGTAACATTATTTTCTCCTTTAGCAGTGTTATTTTCTGCCTTGGTAATAACTGACACCACCAATAATGGTTTCTAGAATTTTGATATCTTTTAATTCTTTGGGGTGCAGTAGGGGGTTTTCTTCTAGCAGGGTGAAATCGGCATATTTACCGACGCTGATAGAACCGATCTCATGGTCTAGATGGACTTGCCAGGCAGCGTCAATGGTAACGGCTTTGAGTGCTCGAGTGACGCTGACACGCTCATCCTCACCCAGTGTTGCACCGGTGGCAGTGAGGCGATTAACACTGGACCATGCCGACAATAACGGCGCCATAGGCACAATGGGAGTGTCCAGATGGGTGCTAAAGCGCAGACCTATTTTTTCGGCACTGTGCAGCGGGCTGATTTGGTTGGCTCGCTGTGACCCGATAAGCACATCACGGTGCTGGTCGCCCCAATAGTAGGTGTGGGCGACAAAGAAGCTCGGGGTGACATCCAGTTCTTTCATGCGTTGCAACTGATCAGGGCGTGCCATTTGCGCATGGATCAAGATGGTCCGCTGCACCGGCTGGCCTAAAGTCGTCTGCACATAGTCTATGGCCTCGAGAATGTCATCGATCGAGGCATCGCCATTGCCGTGAATAACCGCCTGGAAACCGGCCTGGGCTATATTGAATATGTTGCGCTTAAGGTCGTCGAGAGCAATGCGCGGATAGCCCCGGTAGAGATCATCTCCTTTGTGAGCACTGTGATAGGGATGCGTCAAATAACCGGTAAAGCCCTGAATCGAACCGTCGGCAATCAACTTGATGGCGCCAATATGGCGCTGCCTAGTGGCTAGGTCTGCCGCCTTGACCTTGCCCTCAATCAACTCGAGACCGAGGCTGTCATAGTCGGGAAAAATAACCAAACGCTGGGGGATTTTGTTGAGACCCATAGCTAGGATCAAGCCCTGCACATATTGCCCGGAGGCATTGCTCGCCTGGGCGGTGGTAACGCCGTTGCTGAGATATTCCTCGCGGGCAAAATCGACCATGGCGATAAACTGCGTCAAACTCAGGTCGAGGGCCGGCTTTTGAAAGGCCAGTGCGGCATTCTCTTCCACCAGACCGTTAGCTGTGCCGTCGCTGTTGCGATGAATATGACCGCCGGCGGGGTCCTCTTCGAACTGATCAAAACCGACTAATCTAAATGCCGCACTATTAGCCACGCCCATATGGCCAGAGACATGCATTAAAAATACCGGGTGGTTGGGGGCAATGGCGTCTAACTCTTGCAGGCTCGGGTGACGTTTTTCGTTGAGCATTAACTGGTCGTAGCCATAGCCACCAACCCATTCGCCCTCTGCTGTGTTCTGGACCTGGGTGGCAACGCGCTCAAGTAGCTGCGCTATGCTCTTCACTTGGCCCACCGGCGGGCTGCGCAGATCAGCTAAAAACAGTGCCATGCCGGAGGCGGGAAAATGACTGTGGGCATCCACCAATCCCGGCAGCATAGTGGCGCCGTCGAGATCATGCATTATGGTTTGCGCATCAACCAAGGCGTCTATATCTGCACGACTGCCTAGGGCAATTATGCGATCGTCGCGAACAAATACCGCCTCAACGCTGGATTGCTTATCATCCATGGTTAAAATAGTGCCATTAAACCAAGCTTGGCTCGCGGCCGGCTTTTCCGGTTGCACGGCCCAGTAGGATAGAGCGACTACAGTGATAAGCAGCCCCAGTAAAATCTTTAAAAACCGTTTCATTGTGATTTCCTTGCTCTCAGCATCAGCGCCACCTGTGACACCATTTTTGTCAGTTGACTGCCGAGGCTGGTTGGGGAGTGGGTGAGGGCATTCATCAGTGAGTAAAGGTAGCTGCCGACAACAATCTGCACCTGCAGGTCAATGTCGACTTTTGTGTCTATATCGCCCTGTTCTCGCCCTTTGGCGACTAACTCGGCCATGGCATTGTTGAGTTTACTCAAGCGGTTTGATGCCTCGTCGGGTTTCGCCAGGCCGCCAAGACCCTCGACAATAATCACCCGCATTAGCGGAATATGCGATTCCATATAGTCTGCGGTATTGGTCATTAAATTACGCAGTCGCTGCTCTGTGCTCAAGGGTTTTTGCAACTGCTCGGCAATGGAGGCGATAAATTCGTTGTCCATGCGTTCAACCATGCTTTGCAGCACTGCATGTTTGGTTGAGAAGTAATTGAAAAATGTTGGCTTAGATATCTCCGCGCCCTCGGCGATGGCGTCCACAGTTGTGGTCTGGTAGCCCCTGGCGATAAAAAGCTCCCCCGCACAGTCGATAATTCGCGAGTAGGTCATGCGTTTTTTGCGCTCGCGCAAGGGCAGGTTTTTCAGGGATTTAGTCGACAACATAGCGCTACCTCGGGAAATTTACTGATGAAAGTATATACCATGGTTAAAAAATAAAGTAGAGTAAGATTTTTTTCTCAAAGAGGATTTTGACAATGCTGTTGAGCGATAAAATTGGTCTAGTCACCGGTGGCGGTATGGGCATTGGCAGAGCCATTTGCCTAGCCTATGCGAGAGAGGGGGCCAAGGTTGTGGTGGCCGATTTCAATCCTGAAAGTGGCGCCGAAACGGTTCAATTAATTCGTGAGAGTGGTGGCGATGCGCTATTTGTGCAGGCCGATGTCAGTGATGAGGCTCAGGTTAAGGCAATGGTGGAAACCGCTGTTGCTCACTATGGTCGGCTGGATATTGCCTGTAACAGTGCGGCGGTAAGTCGCGGCTCTGGGCCCATTCACCTGTTTGAAAAAAACGTCTTCGATGACACGCTAAATAAGTGTTTAAGCAATACTTGGCTGTGCCAAAAATATGAGTTGAGTGCCATGCTCGAGCAGGGCGCGGGCAGTATTGTCAATATCTCTTCAAATGCCTCGCTGCGTGGTCAGGTCTATAACACCGCTTATGCCGCGGCCAAAGCCGGGGTCAATATATTGACTCAGAGCTCAGCCGCCGAGTATGGCAGCAAAGGTATTCGCATTAATGCCGTTTCCCCTGGTGTTGTGCGCACGCCGGGGGTGGAAAAATATTTTGCTGAACAGCCAAAAATTGCCGAGGGTCTCAAGCGTGCCGCGGTGATGAATCGCCTTGGCGAGCCCGAAGAAATTGCTGAAGCGGTGGTTTTTTTATGCTCCGACCGCGCGTCATTTATTACCGGCCAAATTTTATCTGTTGATGGTGGCGCTGCTGTCCGCTAACTGCTTTTGAGGAGAGAGTTAATGATTATTGCAAGTGATAGAAGGTTACATAGTGTCAATCTGCCGATACCAACGGGCTGGTTTCAGGTGCTGTATTCCAGTGAACTAGAAGTAGGTCAAGCCAAACCTCTGGAGTATTTTGACCAGGAGATGGTTGCCTTTCGCACCGAATCTGGTCATGCAAGGGTAGTTGATACCTACTGTCCCCATATGGGTGCCCACCTTGGCTATGGCATTCGCGATCAAGCGGGACATGGCTCGGCGGTGGTTGGTGAGAGCATTGTCTGCCCGTTTCACGGTTGGGCCTATGATGGCGAGGGTAAATGTACCCATATTCCCTATGCCAAAAATATGCCGCCGAAAGTTGCGCGCGAAGAGCAGGTTTTAGGCACTTGGCATGTTCGTGAGATCAATCAATGTATTTTGGTCTGGTATCATCCTCATGGCGAAGCACCTACATACGAGCCGCTGGAAATAGCCGAAGCGAACAGTGAGAACTCAGACTGGGGGGAGCTTGACACCCACAGTTGGGAGATTAATACCCATATGCAAGAAGTGGGTGAAAATGCGGTGGATTCGGTGCATTTCCTCTATGTGCACGGCACTAAAGATATACCTGATGCGGAAGTGATGGAGTTTGAGGGGCACACCCGTCGCGGTCTTTTACGCACTCGCAACCCAACTCCGCAGGGGGTTATTGAAGGCTCGATAGAAAATCAAAATATAGGGCCCGGGCTGGCTGTCGTGCGTTTTTCCGGCATCGTCGACACGGTTCTGCTGGCGCATCTAACGCCGGTAACCGCTACCCATACTCGAGCCTTTTACTCCTTTATTCAGAAGGCGTCTGATGCTGAGTCAGGTAAGTCGCGCATCGCTGAAGCGATTGTGCGCAACATTTGTCAGCAGATGGAAGAGGATCGAATTATATGGGATCGCAAGAAATACTATGAAAAGCCAATGTTATGCGATGGCGACGGGCCTTTTGCAAAATTCAGGAAATGGTATAAACAGTTTTTGATTGAGTAATTGAGCTGACCTAGCGCAGTGTTACAGTGATAAAATGTGTGAACAAAAAATGCTGTCTTTTGAGATGGCATTTTTTCTCTATCACCAACAGATTGAGTCTGTCATATTGCTGCTCTGTCTAAGCTTGGCAGGGGTCGGCTATTTTTCATTTAGAGTTGTGAATTTTGCCTAGGGGGGGTGATAGGCGATTAAAGACCCTATACTGTAAAATAAAAAAAAGCGGCTCAGGTTGTCATTGTCCGATCCGAATCTTATTCCAGTCACATCTCTATTAAATGATCAGCAGGCAATAGAGCGTATTTTTACACATATAGACACTGGCACAACTGATCTTGGCGATACGCTGTGGCGGGAACCTTTAGAACACTATCATTGCCAAGAACGATTTGATGCTGAGATGGTAATGCTGCGTAGTCGGCCAGTACCTTTCTGCCCCTCGGCAGCAATACCGGATAAAGGCAGCTATATTGCCCGCCAATCCGCTGGTACTCCTCTGGTAGTGGTTCGCGGCAAAGATGGCCAGGTGCGCGCCTTTATCAATGCCAGTGTCTCGGTACTGTCCAAGCACTCGAATCTGACAATTATGGAACCGCTTAGCCCAATAGCACCTAGATGGTGACCTATCTTATGACCAGCAGGCTGGCTGAGGAAAACTCTATCTCCCTTGAAGAGGCCGAAAGAGACGCTCTGTTTGTCAATGAATCCGGTCAGGATGAAGATCGAGAGGCTAGCTATTTAATTCAGCAGACAGTAACCACTAAATCTAATACCCACTTAACCTTTGGCTATTTTGAAAAGGCGATTGTAAATTTTCATCAGCATTTGACGAAGAGCCTGGATTAAGAGCCTTGGTAAAATGGCAGGGCGAAAAACACAGTTATAGCAATGTAATTACTATGCTGGCGCAAACCAAAATAACAATAAAATAAAAGGTACAGAGCATGAAGTTAGCATTAACACATACGGGTCGTTGCCTACTGGCATTCTATTTTCTGTTGCCGGGCCTGATGAAGTTTGTCCAATGGGACATGCATGTGGCGCTTATGGAAACCCATGGCATGATCATGGTGCCGGTATTATTGGCTATTGCCGGCATCGCTCAAGTTGGGGCAAGCATTTGTCTTTTCTTGAATAAACAGGTTGTGGTCTGCGCTCTGGGTTTGGCTGCGATGGTGTTACTGATCAACCTCAATCTACATGACTTTTGGAATGCGTATGAGGGTGTTGATGCTAAACATGAAACTCAGAATTTCTTCAAAAATATGGGTATATTCGCAGGCCTATTGCTCTTGGCCGCGATCAATATGGATCAGTCTAGTAGTGGGTTAGAAGAAAAATAAACGCTAGCGAGTTTTGCATAGGGGTGCGGCCGATAAGGGTGGCTGAGAGTGACCCTAGGGTAGCTTTAAGCCTTACCACTCGGCAATAGAGCCATCCCCATGACGCCACAGCGGGTTCTTCCAGTCGCAGGCAATTTTCGACGCTGCTATAACCGCTTGCTCATCTACCTCAACACCCAATCCGGGTTTCGGTAGCGGCTTAATATGCCCGTCGGTTATAGCAAAATCATTTTTGTTCACCACATAGTCCAGTAACTCTGCACCCTGATTGTAATGAATACCCATAGACTGCTCTTGCAGCACCGCATTGTGGGAGACAAAATCCACCGCCAAACAGGCGGCCAAGGCAATAGGGCCTAGGGGGCAGTGAGGCGCCAAGGCCACATCATAGGCTTCTGCCATTGATGCAATTTTAAGGCACTCGGTAATACCGCCAGCATGGGACACATCCGGCTGAACTATGCCCAGACCACCCGACTCAAATACAGATTTAAAATCAAAACGGCTATACATGCGCTCACCTGCAGCCAGCACTATGCTGGTTTGGCGAGACAGGATTGCGTACTGCTCAGACTGTTCTGCCAACACTGGCTCTTCAACAAACAGCGGATGGTAGGGTTCCAGTTCCTTTAATAAAACCTTGGCCATGGGCACAGATACTCTGCCGTGAAAGTCCAAACCAAAATCGATACTGCTGCCAAAGTTTTCTCTAATAGTGGCGACTCGAGCTATAACTTGCTCTACGGCCCTATAGCTATCGATCATTTTAAGCTTGCCACAGCCATTTAATTTAAACGTATCCCAGCCCTGAGCCTGAAGCTCTTTCATCTGACGGCTTTCGTCCTGAGGGTCATCGCCACCCACCCAAGAGTAAGTCTTCATGCTGTCGCGCACAGTGCCACCCAGTAAGTCGTAAATCGGTACCCCGAGATCTTTACCTTTGATATCCCAGAGTGCCTGGTCAATACCGGCAATGGCTGACATCAAAATGGGCCCGCCACGATAGAAGCCACCACGGTAAAGTGTCTGCCAGAGATCGTTGATTTGTCGCGGGTCTTTGCCGATTAGGTAGGGGGCTAATTCATTCACTGCTGCGGCGACAGTTTGCGCACGACCCTCAATAACAGGCTCTCCCCAACCCACTATGCCTGCGTCAGTGTCTATGGCCAGAAACAGCCAGCGTGGAGCAACGGGATAGAGGCGCAGATTGGTAATTTTCATTGGGCTTTAGATCTCTGGTGTCGCACAGAGGCTGTGCTGTTATTTTTATTATGAGCGCAATTCTAGAGTAGATTCTAAACCAAATAACTACTTAAAAGTGGTTTGCCTCGCAAAATAGAATTTACTGGCTGTGGCTAGGGTATTTCGGCATTATTGGTTTTCAGTTAGCCGTCAAAATAATAAGAAGATTTGCCATGTCCGAGCAGATACAAGCATTTTATACAGTCCATAGTCTTCACTGCAGTTTGGTATTAGATTGCCGCGGTACAGGCGAGGGTATTAAACATGGCCCAGCTATACTCTACTGGGGCGCTCGCCTAGGGGTTGATACTACGCCAGAGATGCTCGCACTGATGGGCACTCGGCAAGAGGCTCAGGCCTGTATGCCAGAAGAAGCCCCTATTGCTCTATCTCCTGAATTGGGGGCGGGGTTTCAGGGCAATGCCGGTATTCAGGTGCACCGCGAAGGCGGGCAATGGGCGAGTTACAGTCAAATTGAATCGGTAACTGAGGATGGGAATAAGAATAACAGCAGCGGTTTAACAATCGTCTCTATTTGCCCGGCTAGTCAAATGAAAATCACTCATCGACTGGCCCTAGATCATCGATCAGATGTGCTCACAGCCACCACCCAATTAACCAATATTGGCGATAGTACTCTCTGGGTAGAGCAGTGCAGTGCACCGACTATTCCAGTACCAATGCACTACAACAAAATTCTCGGATTCGCCGGCCGCTGGGGCAATGAGTTTCAGCGCCAGCCAGTGGATCGTTTTATGGGCACCTATCTCCGCGAAAATCGATCCGGGCGCACTTCCCACGATTCCTTTCCCGGAGTGATTCTGCATACTGAACAAACTAACGAAGGTGCCGGAGCCGCTTATGGCCTGCATCTGGGTTGGAGTGGCAATCACCAGATCCGTGTTGAAGAACAGTTTGTCGGCCGTGCCTATGCCCAGATGGGAGAACTGTTCTTTCCTGGTGAAATTAGCCTTGAGCCCAATGAATCTTACTGCTCACCAACGCTCTACGGCGCCAGCACTCAGAGTGGGCTCTCTTCACTGTCCCAGTGTTTTCACCGTTATATTCGTTCAAATCTCAGAGATTCTCGGAGTACTGAAAAACCTCGGCCGGTGCACTTTAATACTTGGGAGGCAATGTATTTTGATCTCTCTTTGGAACGTCTCTGTACCCTTGCGGATGAGGCGGCGGCGGTGGGCGCTGAACGTTTTGTACTGGATGATGGCTGGTTTAACAATCGCCGATCCGACAGAGCGGGGTTGGGTGACTGGTTTGTGGATGAGGCAGTATTTCCTCAGAGCCTAGGCCCCTTGATCGATCATGTGCAGGCTAAGGGCATGGAGTTTGGCCTCTGGGTAGAGCCTGAGATGGTCAACCCCGATAGCGACCTCTATCGTGCTCACCCGGATTGGGTATTGAGTGCTGGGTCAGGATTAGGGGCTGTACCATTGCTGCTGGCAAGAAATCAGCTGGTATTGGATCTAACTCGACCTGAGGTTCAAGATTATCTATTCAACTGTATTGATGGCTTGCTGAGCCAGCACACTATTGGTTATTTGAAATGGGATCTGAACAGGACTCTTAACCAGCCTGGCGGGGCTAACGGACGTGCAGTTACTCATCACCAGACGTTGGCTTTGTATCAACTCTTGACGCGTATTCGTCAGGCCCATCCGACGGTTGAAATTGAAAGCTGTGCCTCTGGAGGCGGTCGAGCAGACTTCGGTATTCTCGCCCATACAGACAGAATATGGACCTCGGATAGCAATGATGCCCTCGACCGCTTGCGTATTCAAAACGGCTTCTCACTGTTTTTCCCCGCTGAAATAATGGGTGCCCATGTGGGGCCCAAAGACTGTCATATTACTGGTCGCAGTATCACTATGGCGACCCGTGCAGGCGTGGCGATGTTTGGTCATATGGGTATTGAAGCTAATCTGCTGACTATGGCGGAAACTGGAAAGACTGAATTGAAAGAGGCAGTGGCACTGCATAAGCAGCACCGCCAGTTAATTCATAGCGGTGACTTGGTGCGTCTTGAATCGGGGGATAATGAGAATAGTTTTGGGGTGATTTCTGCGGATCAGGACGAAGCGCTATTTTCCTATGCGCTGTTGGACAGTCACCGCAATAGTGCACTGGGTCGGCTGTGCTTTCGCGGCCTAGACCCAGAGGCTCAGTATGCAATCAATATCATCTGGCCCCTACAGCCCACCAGTATCTCAACATCGATTCTCGATGTGATTAATGGTGCGGTTATCGGCGGCGACGCCCTGGCAAACTTTGGTGTGCAACTGCCGATTATGCTGCCCCAAAGTCTGCTGATTTTTCATCTGCAAAAGCGTTAGGCTATTCATAAGTAACCGCTCAGGGCTATCTATAAATAACCGCTCAGGGCTGTCTCTAAACCGCCGCTTGAACCGTCTCATTCGATGCAACTTGCTTTTCCAAACCGATAAAATCGGCCCGGTTACCCAGAACAACGCGGTTTATAAACAGCGCTACACTGACGCAGACAAAGAAGGTAATAAACATCATATGAATGTAATGCAGCGGCATCCAAATCCAGATAAAGCTGGCGTACATCAGCACCCCAAAAATCACCGCCGCAATGGCAGCGCGATAATCCACATTGCGGAATAACAGACCCACGGCAAAACAGGCCAAAATCGGCATACTGATCAGACCCCAGAGCTCCTGGAGCAAATTGATAATACTGTCGGACTGGGCGTAAATCGGCACCATAATCACTGCAATGATTACAAAAATAATCGTGGCTATACCGCTGAGAACGCGCACGTTCGGCTTTTTATCTATATAGGCCTCATGAAGATCACAGACATACATGGCCGCCGAAGAGTTCACCATACTGTTAAAGGAACTCAGCACTGCTGCAGCAATGGCCGCGGCAAATACCCCTGATAGCCAGCTCGGGAGCAAATCGCCAACAATCCGCCCATAGGCCTGATCGCCAATATCGCCATAGAGTTTAAAGGCTACGATACCCGGGATAACCACCATGCTCGGGATAAAGATCACGCGGATAAACGCCGCCGCATAAACACCTTTCTGCGCTTCCTGAACTGTGGGTGCGGCCATGGCGCGCTGGGTAATAGTTTGGTTGGTGCTCCAGTAAAAAATCTGAATCAGGAACATACCGGTCAACAATGTATGCCAGGGCACTGGTGATGAACTGTCGCCAATCAAGGTTAGTCGCTCTGGGGGAATGCCACTAAAATCAAAATCAATTGCCATCAGCGAGAGCACCACAATCAATAGACCCATGGCCAGTACCAAGACGCCACCATAGGTGTCTGAGACGGCAACTGCTCTGAGGCCGCCGAGTACCGAATAAGCCGCACCGAACACCGCAAAGGCAATGGCGATAGTCAGTAGGTCCACCTCTATCCCGGTCATAGAAATCATAAACAGCGCGCCGGTATAAATCACCGCAGGCTGGAAGACAAAGACATTGATAAACAGGAACATGGTCGAGACCAGAGCGCGGATATGTTTGCTGTTATAGCGCTTCTCCAATAGCTCGGTTGTGGTGGTGCAGTTGTTTCGGTAATACACGGGTAAGAACACTTTGGCCAGTACCATGAGGCCGACAAAGCCCGCCAGTTCCCAGAGCGCTAACAGCATCATCTGATTGCCGTTCATACCCACCAGCTGGTCGGTACTGAGATTGGTCAAGGTGATAGAGCCAGCAACAAATACCCAGGTCAGACCGCCACCGGCGAGAAAATATTCTTTATTTGAGTCGGTGGAATGTCGGTTTTGGCCAGTGCATTTGATATAGGTAATCAAGGCGATGGCACCTAGGACAAGACAGAATACAGCTAGCTGAATAGTTTGTTCGTTCAAGAGAAATCCTCTTTATAATTTTTATTATTACTATCTATTTTTATTGTCGTTTTTTTAAATTCTAGCTCTTCCAGACCGTCACGCCATGGGGTTCTATAGTTGTGCTGCCCAATACAAAGCTGGCGTCTGGATCCAAGGGAAGAACCTGTTGGTGCGCCGAATAGTTAAAGGCAAACATCAGATTGCCACGCTGGCTGATACGAATATCTTCACCAAATCTATAGGTCTGAATATCCGCTTGCTGGCATTGCTGTTGGAAAAAATCTAACAGAAATGCTCTGTTGGTCAATGTGGCCATATAGGTAAAGCGCTCGTTGCGCACTATTGCCGCTTCACCATTTTCGTAACTTGCGATAATTTCGATGTTGTCAGAACCACTGGCATCTAACTGCTCGCGCCAGATACCACTCTCATAGATATGATTATTCCAGCTTAAGGGTTCCTGACAATCGCCACGCAAGGTCTCAACCGAGAGCACCCGAATAGGGATGAGTTGCTGTAACAATCCAGGGGGCAAGCCCGTGGGATAGGCGAACTCTGCGGTTTTGGCGCCGGCTCTTGGACCAAAGATAAACTGCGCGCTAGAAGCACGGCACCTGTCGACAAAGGCCTGATCAACGATCGGCAGGCTCGGGGCAATAATTAATTTGTAGGCTGAGAAATCTGAGAGCTCTGAATCCACAGAGACAAAGTCGACATTAATCCCAAGCTCGCGCAATGCACTGTAATAGGAAAGCTGCACATTATTAAAATCATAGGCTTCTCCCTGGCGCTCAATATCGCTGACCCAGAGTCCTTCGGCGCCAGTAATAATCGCCACAGAGGCCGCCTGTAAAGGCTGATTCTCTAAATCCAGCTGTGCTACTTCGGCCATGGCCTGTTCGGCTTCTGGCCAGGCTTCGGTCTTGGAATTATCCGGGCGCAGCAGTCCTGCATGCATCTGCTCCTGAGCAAAAGGTGCCTGACGCCAGCGGAAGTAACAGACGCAATCGGCACCGTGGGCAAAGGCTTCCAGAGTCCAAAATCGAATCATGCCCGGGGCGGGGCGAGGATTGTTATTGGCCCAGTTAACTGGCCCCGGCTGTTGCTCCATAACCCAAAATCCGCGATTTAACAGCCCGCGAGTTTGGTCGTGATAATAGGTGGCAAAGTCCGGATGACCAGTGCGCATATAGCGGCGCAGTTCTTCTGTGGGGGCATCTGTCAGTAATAGATCGGTGCGCCCTAAAGGATAGTTATCGTAACTGGTGAAATCTAAGGGCGCGGCGAGGGCAACGTTATCCACCGCGGTTTCATTCATGGGAATAAAGTTATGGGTAATAAACTTTCCCGGTGCATGCTGGCGGATCATCGCAACCATCTGGTTGTGATAGTTGATCACCTGATCCGATGAAAAGCGCCGATAGGCTAGCCGGTGAGCTGGGCTGGTTTCCGTTACAGCACCTATGGGCAGTTCGATCTCGCTAAAGTTTCGATACTCCATAGACCAGAACACATTGCCCCAGTCGCCATTGAGTTTGTCGATGCTGCCATAGCGCTGGCGACACCAGTCTTGAAAAGCTTGCCCGGCAAGTTCGGAACCACTTAGCGCCGTGTCGTGACAGCAGAGCTCGTTGTCGGTTTGCCAGCCCACCACTGCATCGTTAGTGGCGTAGCGCCGTGCCAGAGCTTCGCTGATGCGCAGGGATTCACGCAGATAAATCGGGCTTGAGAAATCATAGTGACGACGCGAGCCAAAGCCGCGGGTGCGTCCAGTGTCTGGGTCTACCGGCAGTATTTCCGGGTACTGATCAATCAGCCATTTCGGAGGGGTGGCCGTGGGGGTCCCCATCACGACTTTTAGGCCGGCGCTGGCCAGTGTTGTCACAGACCTATCCAGCCAGGCGAAATCATATTCACCGGGGTTGGGTTCCAGACGCGACCAGGCAAACTCGCCAATACGGACATAGGTCAGGCCCAGGTCTGCCATCATTTTGGCATCTTCGTCCCACTGGGACTCAGGCCAGTGCTCTGGGTAGTAGCAGACTCCAAACATATTAATTAGCCCTTAATAAGTAGTGCCTTTTATTATTTTTTATAAAATGTCAGCCCACTGGCCCAGAGGTGTTTGAAGCCTTTCCAGGTATCTTCGAACTGGTGGTCTGCACCCTTATATTGCTCGCTGCTCTCACGCGTCGGCAGATAGGCGCAGCGGGCCGGATCGGTTTTTACATAACAGTCGAGGAAGGCCAGACTCATATGCTCGATCACTCTATTAATGGTTTCCGTATCCCAGACCGGGTCGAAGTAGTGGCCCAGTTCAAAGTCTGTGGCAAAGGATGCCTTTGGCGCTGGATGAGGGCCGATATTGTGGCGCGCATTTTCAAACACCAGCAGATAATTATGCTTGGAACCGGTGCGCTCATGGAGCCGCTTGATGCCATTCTCAAAGCCTGAGGTATTGTCCTGATCGCCAGCCAGATAGAAGCTCGGCACAGTAATTTTTGCCATAGCGTCAATGTCGTGAACACTGGCTTCACCGCCCCAGGGCGCGAGCAGTTGCACGGCTTTCCAGCGTGGGTCCAGTTGCTCACGACCGCCGTAGCAAGAATTCAAAGTGAAGGGCAGGAGCATGGCAATGGGTGTGGGAACTCCGGCCTGTTTAAAAAATTCTGCTTCGAAGGCATAGCAGCCACCCACGGTGTTAATCGCGCCAAAGCCACCCATTGAAT